>Ga0065711_1007774_pt1 | contig 16724 bp, 6 predicted proteins | sample Hoacrofraction12_FD_59098 | JGI IMG/M metagenome (GOLD analysis project Ga0065711, IMG submission 59098) | Hoatzin crop microbial communities from Cojedes, Venezuela - Epithelial fraction 12 v2 (version 2) | ecosystem: Host-associated > Birds > Digestive system > Esophagus > Crop | place... | reverse complement strand
TCCAACCAATTCCTTATCCACCGAACGGTCCACCCATCAAATCCATGGCTCTCCAATTTAGAGAGAAGGATGTTGTGGGGGACTGTGTCAAAGGCTTTACAAAAATCCAGATAGATGACATCCATTGGTTTTTCCTGGTCCACCCTTGTTGTTACAAGGTTCAGATCTAGGTGGATTTCAGTAGCCTTTAAAACCTACCATGAAGGGTGTTGCAATGTTTAGCAAGTAATGAAGTAATTCACATTAGTCCTGCTTATCATTAAAGTGTTTCCTAACTTTTGGTAGAAAGAAGTCTTGTTACAAGCAAGCATGTTAGAAAAGAAGCAGTTAAAACTTATGCTGAATGGAAATGTTTTCATTGTTGCCCCTTTCTAGGTAATGATCAGTTCAGCAGATGTACACTTTTTTTTTCTTTGAGTTTTTGTTTGTTTGTTTTCTGGTAGAAAATAGGTAGGAAAATGGTGCTTTATCCTTTTCACTTCTGTGAGACTGTCATACACCGCATTGCATACACATACTGGATAATTTAGAAGTCTGAGATAATGCTGGAGTGTGGTTGCAATTTGGTATAGTAGCTTTGCAGTGTGATGAAAAATGTCCTATAATATATGTCCTTTTGAGGTGGATAGACAGATTCCTGAATTTTTTTTCAGTTTAATCAGTCAGAAATTTTGCACTCACAACAGCTCATCGTTAGTATGTTTAATGCTGTCACCACAGAGCCAGAAGATTTGTATTTATGCTATCTGGATTACTACCTAATACACCCTCTATTCTGTTTAATACACTGTATGGGAGACAGTATTTCTCATGTCATGAGGTGTCTAGTACTGCTTAGTTAAGATACTGATGCACGATTTCATGTTGAAGGTTTTAAGCAAGTTGGCTAGCTATATAATCCTTACAATTTCCATAATAAATGATTTTATAGTGAGTTCTGTTTGGACTACATGCTGAACAGTACAACTTGGATGACTGTAAATTCCTGTGTTTTAGGCATGTCAGCGTAATATCTAAAGAAAGTAATCTTATAGAAGAGATAATATCTTTTTTTAGAAAAACTTTGAGGAGGGAGGAATAGATAGTAAAGAATTTGGAGTACACGACTTGATTATACAGAAAGGTTGATAATAAGTAGTGTTGCATACCTGCCCCATATCATCTTTTTTCATCGTACTAGTAGGTCAAATATTGATACATTTATAAAACTTTAAATTTTTGAAATGATGAAGCACCTGTTAGAAGGCAAGAAATTCACAACAATCAGTAATAACAAGTGTTGTAATTTTATTAAAAATACAAAAAGTAACACATTAATTATTTTATTTCATGTATTACAGAGATACCAATGTGCTTGCTTGCCTGGATGGGAAGGAAAGTTTTGTGAATATGAATCAAATGAATGCAATTCAGAGCCTTGTAAAAACAATGGCACCTGCATGGATCTTTTCAACAGCTATCGGTAAGGGTTGCATCTTCTTACTATATGACTATGTTCCAGGAATGATAGGCTTGTACATCCAGTTATTATTTTATTTTTCAGCTTGGAGACTGGAATGTTATTACACAAAAATGAACAAACAACTTGTGTCATGGGTGCACTGCTTCACTGCACGTTTTTTTGAAGTCAGCAGACATAATTAATTGTAGATGGAAAATTTAAAAAAATGCATCAGTTCAAAATATTTGGAGGTAATCTAATCTGGAACTGTGTTTTGTCAGAGAAAATATAGGATCTCTTTCAGTCATATGCTTTGTAACCACAGGAGATGCTTTAAGAGTAAAAGTAGTGGGAGTGGACATATTTGTACAGTCTTAGATTAAGAGATCATATCATTGCTGCCACCTTGTGGCTTAAAATGACAGCAAAATAGTAATTCGACTAAAATTTACAGCCACACTAGGAGAAAGCATGAGGATTTGACACTAACCATATTATTTTTGACTCAAACCCAAATCTTTTTCATGCATGCATTTATGATTTTAAAATTATTTTGTTTCAGTATTATGAGGATAAGGACTTCAACAATCTAGCAATCAGCTTCTGTTATTTGTAGCTGCAGTTTACCTTTATTATGATGTCGACACTAGAAGGGTCCTTCTGTATCTGAATGCGAGCTCTTATGCAGCTTTACTAGGATGTATTGAAGAACACAGTATAATATCTGTACACTGTGTAGTTGTTGTACAGTAATTATGTTACTGATAATATAGACAATAATCAGAAAGAAAACCTACCACCGTTGAAAACAGACAAAAAATTCCCCAGATAACCAAAGATAAATTTAATAATATATATAATATAATGTAATTTTTTGCATTAGTTTATGTTCAGAATTTAACTGAAATACTTTACATTATCCTAGAACTGCATTTTTATGGGGTATTAGATGTGCTATTTTGGTAAAATTTTTTTCGGTCCAATAACAGAAAGTCTAGTGAGATTGGCAAAATCTGTTAAATTGTTTTCAGTTGCTTTTTTTTGTTTTTTAAGTCTGTTTGGACATAAAACAATTCATTGAAGATTTTTTCATTTTTGTTGTTCTTATTTTTGTGAAGTTTGTAGTCTACTAAAGAAAAAAATAGTTTTACAAATGCATACTGTTTATGCCTGATTAGCTGTTACATAGTATGAATTTGAATTCTTACATGGTATTATGGACTGTATAAGTAAATGTACAGTTTCACCATTCTCAAGGACAATTCTATGTGCAAGAATATTTGGCAACCATGTATCAGTACCTGTCCTCATATTTTACCTATTTTTTCAGCCTCCAGAAGCATTGTATATACTGTAGAAGGTAACATGGCTCCTCCTGGTTTCATTCATAGTGGGGTCAACTACGTATGAGCAAATCCAAGGACTCCCTGTTGTTTAATGAGAAATAGAAGTGCTCAAAAAGTACTTTTTCTGGATTTGGCAAATACAGAACTGTTACAGAAAATATTTAAAAAAGAATTGTTTTGAACTGTAAGCACCATATATATTTTTCCTTAGAGCTATTTGTCCTAGTTGATGTAACAGAGTAATGTATTTTTGAGTCGTCATATACAAGGGTCATGTTAACCCCAACAAAAACAACTTATATCTGTAGTTGAAACTGGGAGTATAAGACTTGGCAAGGAAAATGAGTCTAGACCAAAGTTTTTGTTGTATAATCTAAAGCAATTTCAATCATTAGAGTTGTCCTAGTTTATCCTCACAGATGTTAAAAGGCATTCTGCTTTTTTTGCACGATTACTCTTACTTGATATTAAAAAAGGTGTTTTCTATTACTTTTTTTAATACTTTCCTCTTAAAAGCTACAGCAACAAGGCAAAGTGTTCATCTCACGGTAGCTAATCAGTAGCAGTGACTGGTGTCTGATCCTGAGGACATCCAGCCGTATCTTTAAAATTAAACACGAGTCTTTAAATAGAGTGACTGTATTCTAACTGCATGTTTGAAAAGGTTATTGTCATTCTTGAGCTGAGCCTAGGCATTGTTTTGGACAAACAGTATTTGGTCTGGACCAAAGTCAGGCCAGGAACTGCTTTGAGAATGCAACAGTGACAGACACTGTTTTGCCTGTGGCTGTGTTCTGGCACTATTTTCCTGGTGTAACTTTAGCTGCTGGCAACAATATTCAGTATTTTCTGAATTTCTTTGAGGTTGGCCACACCACTGCTGGTACTTGATATTATTTCGAACTTAAATTAATGTTAAGGATAGATAATATAGGGGTTTTTTATGCCTTTGATAGTAGTCATTAGTTTACTTTCTTGTAGGTGTTTGCAAATCCATCTAAAAACATCAGTTCCTTAAAAACTAGGCAATTTGTTGTGCAACAGAATAAAAAATATTTTTTTGTATAGAAAAAAAGAGAAAAAATACAAAAGGAAAAATTTTTATACCAAGTTTCAAATCTGTAATAAGGAAAAGAGTAATACAAACCATAATTCCTAATTAAAATTTTCTCTTTAGTTCATTTATTTGTTGGGTGTTAATTTTGAACCTTTATATGAAAACTTGCTGCCAAAACTCAAGGATCCACAAATATGCCAGAACTGATGCTTTTCATTATGGATTCCATCATAGGAAAATAAACCACATGCCAACAGGAAAATAAAAAAAGAAAAATAAGTCTTCTCAGTTGCATATTTTTATTTTAAAAAATGAGAAAAGCAATTTAGAGTAAGAAAGATACTGAATCAGTAATTAAGTTTGAATTGTTAAATGTGAATAATTTGTTACATAATCACTTTTTCATTCCAGTTTTTGTTCAGCTGATTGATAAACTAAGAAATTTATTTTTCTCCCTTCTCACTTTTATTTGACACATGACATAACAAAGAAATGAATTGAGAATAGTTTCATGCATATCTTTCCAGTACCCTGTGAACCTCAATCTAATTCTCGTGGTAGCATAATCTCTCAAATTATGTCTCTGAACATTTATAGGCAGATGCATCTATTATCAGCTGAATTCCCTATTTCTCCTCTATCCTTTTTTATCATCTCTCCTGATACTTCTGAGACTTTGCCCTAATAACATCAAACCCTAATTAAAGCCCTTGTGTCTCCTTTGCTGTTACCAACTTACAGGGAAACTTTAAGTGAAAATCTCTTCAACTCTTCTTGCAATACATAGTTTTATGGATGAACCAGTGTTTCGAATGATACAGAATAGTTTGGAACTTGGTGGTAATCATTATGATATTAGAACTTGGGAGAATTAACCAAGTGTTTTTCCGAAGTATTCAGTTCTTTCTGTATATCACACAGATTGGTGCTATTTGCCATTTTCTCAGGATTCATTGTTGAGGTTGTTAAAAAGAATAAAGATGGTAAGTGTGTTATTGTTGCTTTTCTTTTTGTAACATACCAGTGGACCTCTGTATACTAAACAGGAAATTAGACTTCTTCAAGTATTTTTCCTTATGTCATCTATTGATCTCATTGTTTCTAACAGTTCTAGTGTTTGCTTCAGTAGAGTAGGGAAAAATTACCCTTAGTCAGCGGTTGAATCCATCCACTAAGATACCATTTTATAGTGTCTGTGAAATCGAAGTCCAGTTCTATTTTATACCTGTAGTTTATGCGTTTTCCTTTTTGTTACTTGTTTTTTTTTAACATTGTCCTTTTTAGAACACTTTAAAAAAAACCCACAGAATAGTCATCCTTACAGTGTCTTGGCTCACTGATTGGGCTCGTGCTGACCGTGCTAGTCAATCCAGCAGTGCCAGGCCTTAGCACCAGATCTCTGTCCAGAATCTCTACTTCCTTTACTATACTTTACTATAGGGTATAAATTCCTTTTATTGTAGCTTCATTAAAGTTAAGTTTTCTGAAAATGAATATATAGATACACACACTGGTTAGGAAATCAGTGATCTCTGTCATGGGATATTTAAAAAGACTGACAAACTATCCAAGTTTCAAACTTCAGAATGACTTTTTCTGGATTGCTGAAATTTATTAGCGTCATATGTTACCAAAGGTTAATTCTTAATCACTTTTAATCATTATTGTTGCTTGAAAAGCACCTTTAGTTCTTACCATTAGTAACTTTACAAACTAATATTGTTTTTACTATATATTTATTTATGTTTGTAGATTTATTTATCACCTATGTTTGTGCCATTATGCAATAATATGGAACAGATGCTGTTTAGTTAGCGCTGCTGACTATGGCTGTTGATGGCTCTTAGTTGCTGAGGTCAGGGTAGTCAGTCCTTGGAGTTCTTCAGTGAGGGAAACAGGAACCAGTGTCCTGTCTTCTTTTTTCCCTGTCTTTCCTCTCTGATCAATGTTTTGTGCTTCCTACCTCCTCTCCAAAAGAAAAGTGTGATCTTATCTGCCTTTGACATCTTACTTTTGGAATTGGGACCCCTTCTTGTTTCACTTATTTTTGCAGAGACAGACATCTTTCCTGCCTGCACATTCTTATCCTTTAAATTTTACTTCTAGCACATGATTTCCTACACCCTAGTTGTACAGCTATATCACACATCTCCATTTGCCCCCTCATAGCTATGGGTATTATTTATACATTTAAGCCTGGCTGTGTTACAAAATGCTGCAAGTGGTGTTAGAGTATTATGAAATGCTTATTCATTTTCTCCCGTTATGCTATTTTAGTGTGCTTATGTCTGGAACAAATATTAGGTAAAGTTCCTTCAGCCTGCTTCTAAGCATCCTTTTTTGGGTGCAGCGGTCATTTTCTTTGGCTACATATGATACACATCTGAGATTTGTATGAGGTCTTACAGATCTTGTCTAACGTTATGACTAGGTCACATGTGGGTACTCTGTAAAAAAATTGAAGATAGTTTTGTAATGTTGGTTGCATGCCTTAAATTTAGGAGCTAGCTTTTTCTTTTCAGAGATGTCTCTGGTGCTAAAACACCTCTTTCCCACTAAATTCTGCAAAGACAAAAGTTGCTAAATGCCAATGTCACCTTTTAATATGAGGCTGAAGTTCCTTAAGCACTTTGTGAGAAATTGCTGGTAATGTGCGAAAATTTTGTCTGCATTTAAATGCTCTTCATTTAAAACCCTTTTGTTGTTTATCCTGTCCTGTAAGAGGCCCTGGATTTCCTACTTCGCTTTGGACTACAGTTGAAATATGGAGTTGTGTTTGTAGTGGAGGGTCTGTTGAATAGTTTCAGAACTCGTCTGAAGCTGTGCTAGTCTTCCTTAGCAATGCCTCTTCAATTAGTAACCATGCCACAATTATTTTTCTTCATCTTCACTTAGATAAAGATTTATGTCAGCTGACAATTTGGGTAACCATACTGTCAACCAGAGTTAGACTTACTCTGTCTCCGTTGCCAAGAAGGCCAATGGGATCCTGGGGTGCATTAGGAGGAGTGTGGCCAGCAGCTCAAGGGAGGTTCTCCTCCTCCTCTACTCTGCCCTAGTGAGGCCCCATCTGTAGTACTGTGTCCAGTTCTGGGCTCCCCACTTCAAGAAAGATGAGGAGCTACTGGAGAGAGTCCAGCGGAGGGCTACAAGGATAATGAGGGGACTGGAGCATCTGTCCTATAAGGAAAGACTGAGGGACTTCGGCTTGTTTAACCTGAAGAAGAGAAGGCTGAGAGGGGACCTTAGAAATGCCTATAAATATCTGAAGGATGGGTGTCAGGAGGATGGGGCCAAAATCTTTTCAGTGGTGCCCAGCGACAGGACAGGGGGCAATGGGCACAAACTGAAGCACAGGAAGTTCCATCTGAACATGAGGAAGAACTTCTTCACTTTGAGGGTAACGGAGCACTGGAATAGGCTGCCCAGGGAGGCTGTGGAGTCTCTTTCTCTGGAGATATTCAAGACCCGCCTGGACAATGTCCTCTGCAGCCTGCTGTAGGTGACCGTGCTTCGGCAGGAGGGTTGGACTAGACGACCCACAGAGGTCCCTTCCAACCCCTAACATTCTGTGATTCTGTCTCCTTGTTTCTTTCTGACTCCATTCCCAAATACACCTTCTTGCTCTGTAGCTTCCCTCTTTGCCTCTCGGCATTTGAAGCCATATCTTCTTTTCAGAATAAAGAAAATAGTTTTTCACTAGTGTAACTGGTATCTACCTGTACTGGGTTCTTAAAAAAGCACTAGTCTTATGTCATTAGAATGTGTTCAGTGTTATGCATATCATGAACATTATAGTACAGTTACAGAAAAGCAGGATACTGTTTCGCTCTCTTTTTTTTTTCTTTCCCTCTTCTGGAGAGGATTTATTTGGAAAACCAAAGTTAAAATCAGCCTCTGCATTTTCTCAGAACTGCGCAAGAATTGTTCTGTGCGAAGCTGTGTAAGCAGGTGATTCCGAAATTAAGGATAGGTAAAGATCCATAAGTAAAAGCATGCATATTTATGCAGCGTATTTTTAAGATATGCTTATTTGTAAACGAATGGATTTTAATCTGTTATGGCATTTATAAGTAAATCATGATATGATTATAGTTCGAATGCCGAGTTCAGTCTGCCTTCTGTTTTTACTGGAGGTCCTTTAAATTACTGCTATACTCTTTCTTTCTTTTTCTCCCCCAGAAGCAGTGAACAGCTTTTCCCACAGATGGGGATCAGCTTGGCATTTAATGGTCCCATATGCCGAACTCTGGAACACTTTTTTTGCAAGCAGCATCTGGCTTCTTAGCTGGCATTTCTTCAGAGGTCTTTGGCCAGCTCTTCCTCTCTTGCTGCAGAGATATTTCCCAGAACATTTGCTGGTTGCACTTCTGACATCTTTGGTTCTGTAATTTTCTTTTCATCTTAGTACCAATTTATGTATGTGCTTCTTACCTAAAATCATCTTCAAAAGAGTTTTATGGACAGTCAGGAGATTTACTAATGAATTAGCTAAAGAAATTTGTGAAAGCACAGACGTTTCCTCCAAAGATAGCAAGTGCTTTATAGTTTCATCTCTAGTAATACTGCTAACAACTGGAAATGTGTAGTGTGCTGCTTGTTACACTGTAGTGTGTGAAATCAGCTTTAGGGTTTTTTGTTGCCTTAGGCAAACAACAAAATGCCACTGTGCCATCTCAGTGGCATCTACTAAAAAGTCATGTTTTGCACCCCTTAGGGCGTATTTTCGCCATTATTCAAAAGTTTTCTGAAGGGACGGTGGCTTTTTCTTTTGAAATCCCAATGAAACATGAAATTTAGAACAACACACAGTAAGTACCTGGAAAATACCTCCCCCCACAAACCAGCTCATCAACTTTTTCTTCCTGAACAGTAGAATTGCTCTTCCTGGTATACTGAATCATTAGGTGATGTATTTTAAATAAATGTTTTATATCTTTCAGTTGCAGACACCCAAAGAGACACGAAGTGATCATCTGATGAACTCACAGGTTAAATGGAGGGAGTACAAAACAGTTTCTAAGACAATGAAGTACCTGGGGTGTAGCTTTGGGAGTGCATGAAATGTGATATAAAACTCAACCAAATTCATCATAGCTGTAGGGCAGTTAAACACTTTCTATGTAAATAATACACAAAGACATGAGCACAGCTAGCAGATGAAGCAGTATCCACGGCAGTTTCTGGGAACTAGCTTGAGAGATGCTATATTTTCTGTGAACTACTTCTGGGGTCATCAGAGGACTGCTATGAACTCTTTGAGGAGGTTCAGGGTGCTTGCTGCTCCTAGGAGGGGATGTCTACAGGAGGCTGTGACTGCTAGCAATATGTAGCAGTTTCCCACAAGCTTTGTTGTCAACTTTTCTTGATCGGTGGGGACTTCGAGCTCTTTGTTTCCAGCTGACACCTCATTAGGAACAGCTGAGCATCCTTTCAGCAAATGCCAGAAAGAGTGTATGTAACTAGCAAGCCTAGAGCACAGCCAGCAGAGCCAGCAGTGTAGAAGGGGGCCAGAACTGCTGTTGAGGACACTGTGTACTTAGGTAGTGAGGTGCTACAGGGCACCATTGCTGACCATCCACAGGAGCAACTACCTCAGCACATAGGAGACCTCAAACCAGACCAAGCTTGTCAGGGAAGATGTAGTTCTTCAGGCCTGGGGCTGCAGAGATGTCTGGGGCCACTTGCTGAGGCTGAGACAGAGGATACAGTGTCCTCGTCTGCAGGAGCTACTTGTATGCTGGAGGAGGATCTCTGCTGCCAAGTAAAATAGCTACAGGAGGCAATCAGCAGACTGCGTGGCTTCAGAGATGATGAGAACATCATCGCCTCAAAGATTTTAGAAGAAACTGAACTCCTAACCACAGTGAAGGAAGACCAGGCAGAGTCTGTGCTTAGGAGGTTTGAAAATGTCACTGCTATCTTCAAGAAAGGCACGAAGGAGAATCTGGGAAACTGACCCAGTCGGCCTCACTCTGATCCCTGGGAAGGTGATGGAGCAAATAATCCTTGATAACATTTCTGCACTCATGATGGAAAAGGAGGTGATTGGTAGCGTGGATTTACAAAGGGGAAAGCATGTCTGACGATAGCATTCAGTGAGATGACTGGCTTGACAGATAATGGGAGATCTGTGGAAGTTGTTTGTCTTGACTTTAGCAAGACTTTAGACATTATCTACCATAACATGCTCATAGACAAAGCTGGCTGAACTGCCAGGCAGAAATACCAGCTGGTGGTCGGTCAGTGTTGGTGTGCCCATAAGGTCGATAAGGAAGGCCAGCAGCATCCTGGGCTGCATTAGGAAGAATATCAACAGCAAGCTGACGGAGGTGGTCATCCCCCTCTACTCAGTACTTGTAAGGCACATGTGGAGTGCTGTGTCCTCTTTTGGGGTGTCCAGTACGAGAGAGATATGGATAAACTAGAGAGAGAAGACAGCAGAAGGCCATTAAGATAATCCAGGGATTGGAACACCTCCATGTGAGGAAGTGCAGGAAAAGCTGTGACTGTTTAGCTTGAAGAAGAGAAAGTTTAGCAGGATCATTGTATGTAATACTGGGTGAGGAGGAGAACAGTGAGGGAGCACAAGTAAAGAAGACAGAGCCAGACTCTTCTCAATGGTGCCCAGTCAAAGGACAAGAGGCAACAAGCACAAACTGAAATACAGGAAAATCAATTTAAATGTAAGAAAAATCTTTTTTTTTTTTTTTTTTCCTGTTAGGGTGATTGGACACTGGAACAGGTTGCCCAGAAACCTTGTGAAGCATCCATACTTGGAGACAGCCAAAATGCTACTGGGCAAGGTCCTAAGCAGCCTGCTGGGGTTGACCCTGCTGTGAGCAGGGGGGTTGAACTAGTCGATCTCCAGAGGTCCCTTCCAACCTCAGTGATTTCTGTGTTTATATTTCTTTCTATAATCATACAGATTTTTTGCCTGTTTATATGCATAGATTCCTGAAAGTCTGGGCATAAGCAGGTGATTTTGACAGTAAAATTTGGCAAAAATATGCATAAATGTATACACCAGTTACTCTTTACTTCAAATCTCTTAAATTTGGTCTACTCCTGTGCTTAAAGTATGTGAAATACATGCAATTTTTTATCTGCAGTTTTTCAGTTCTGGTATGTATTTTGGGATTCTGACACTTTCAAATAGCCAGTTTCATGTATGCCCATAAACTAAGATGTTTATCATAGATAGAATTATTATAGTTAGGAATAATTTAAAAATAGTGGACTACATATGTAAACATGGTATTAATTCAACAATTTCTGGTCATAAGATTTGTATGGAAACATTTAAAAGACGAACATGAAGGAAAGGGCTAAAGAAGAAAGAAAGATTGAACTGTGCTTCTGTTGCGTTTTGTTTCTACTCTGGTGGCTGAAGTGAGAACGCATTAAAAACATCCCATGGATGTAAACTTCCCTTTCATTTTTTCTCCTGCAGATGATGAAATGAGGTGGGATGGAGATGGCAGTTTCTGTGAGCACAGGCTGGCATAATTTGTAAGAGATTTGGAGAAAAGATACTGAGTTATATTGATTCCTATCACTGCACTGAGAGACTGAGTTGTCTTTCCATTTTGAGGACCAGCCTTAGAGGAAATTCCTAGAGCACACTCCTGTCTTTACTCAGACCTAAGCTCCTTGACTTCAAGGTCAATGCTGAAGAGAAAATGCACAGAAAAGTGGTCACGTGCAATGAGAAGGACACCAGGAGTGAGGGCCAAAGCACAAATCTGTCAGTCATCTGCAAGGACCGGTTTTAAAACTACAAGCACACACTGAGCAGCGTGGACGTGTGTATGAACAGGTGAATTCAGTACTCTGGTGCGTATAAAAGACATAGAACTGATTTGCATCTAAGGATGAAGAAAGATTAAAAATAGTAGTAGTCAAATAGTTTTGCAGAGGTGGAAGAATTGATCTGCAGGAGTTTACCAAAATTGGGTTAGGAAACTGCATGGAGTTCTTTTTTAAAAAAGGACCTGTTCAACAGATTAATTCAGAATTTGCTCAGAGGCATTAAGGTGACAGGACAAGGGGTAACGGGCGCAAATGGAAGCATAGGAAGTTCCGTCTGAACATAAGGAAGAGCTTCTTCACTCTGAGGGTGATGGAGCACTGGAACAGGCTGCCCAGGGTGGTTGTGGAGTCTGCTTCCCTGGAGATATTCAAGACCCTCCTGGACGCAGTGCTGTGCAGCCTGCTCTAGGTGACCCTGCTTCGGCAGGGGGGTTGGACTAGATGACCCACAGAGGTCCCTTCCAATCCCTAATATTCTGTGATTCTGTGAGGTGAAGGAAGCAAACATGGAGGAACAGTTTGGACCATCTGAGAATATTCCTGTTGTTCAGGTTTGAAGATAAGATGGTGGTGAGTTAGAAGGCAGGTGTATAAGCTGAAATGCTGGATGAAAAAGTGGATAAACCTGAAGAAGTACAAGAGAGATAGAAAGTTGAGTGTTCATAATGAGATTTGGTTTAATAAATAAAAATGATAGAACAAAAAATATACCTTATTGCCTTCAATGTGAGCAACAAGAGGAAGCATTCTTTTTTTGATTATTTTTTAAAACTTATTTATTTTGCTGTAACCTATTTATGGTTACCGTAAAGTGAGTTTGTAACTTTTAATACTCGGCATTTTTCTGCCTGACAGATGGAAGTCATCCCCCCATCATGTTGTGTAGCAGTGATACTAAAATTGAAATTCAGTGGCTTGTCTTCTGTAGCTACAGTTCTGGGCAATAACAGAAATGCTGCCACCACTAAGTATCTAGAGGCAGGAGGTGGAGAGTGAGAATTGGAAATAGGATGAATAGAAATAAGATAAGCAAAGAACAGAAGAATGGCTGAAAATGTTTTCAAGACAGACTTCACCACCTTATAATTTCTCATCCAAATATGTTATAATGCTTCTTTTGCAGATGATTCATAATAGACTCAATTTTGCTTGTTCTTTTGCCCTTTATTTCACAGTTCCCTAAAAGCACATGAACTTTTTCTAATTTGGGAAACCTTAGTAACATAGAAAGTTTAAACAAACAAACAAATAAAAAATGGTGCTAAAAATTTAAAAATGGCTTGTTAGAAATGAATGGGAAAACCATCTGTCATTGTTAGGTACAGATTAGATGTTTCATGCATCGCCAGTATCTAATGCATGCACAAAAGAACAAAATTAGAAAGGATTATGGGCATTGCTGCTGACATTATATCCTGTTGAACCGTGGAGAATGGGTAATAAACAGTTCCACATAAAAGGACAGGATGTAGATCCCTGTTCTGTTTGCTATAATATCTGTATTGTTTTTCCTTTGATTTGAAAGGTCATTAGTAAAACCTACATGTTGTGCTTGTTAAAACAGATTTCATGGTTTTGTAGGTATTGTTCCTTTCACCTACCTTCTTAAAGCAATTGTAACGTGGTTAAGAGTAAAAATTTTTATAAATTAATTGTGTTAGTTTTAATGCCAAGGTTTTACCTATGTGTTTATTTTGTACTGAAATAACTTTTCAGCCGAAACAAAAACAAGGTTTAGTCTTCAGTTACGAGGCATTTTCCTTTGAGTTAGAGAAAGATTTTTGGAGAATAGCAGTCACAATTTCCTAATTAATAACAACGTACAAGATGGTTTCCCAGACAGCATTTTCTTTGTTTTGGGAGATAAGCGGGAGAAAATGAAGCCTGACTATATATTTAGTTGTAGTGTAGGTGAATGTATTTTAGTTATGTCAAGAAGTTCAGTAGTGAAATACTATCTAACCCAGACAGCATTGATGTGGTGCTCAGATACCATAGATGAGTAGATTATGTTACTGTTGTTAGGTCACTGAGGTGGTTAAGATACCATGTGAAAAAGAATTCTGCAAGACTATTAACAGAATAGAGTAAAATCTAGCATATGTGAAACTGGATGTATATGGCCTATAGCTAAAGGAAGTAAAAAGAGAGTTCTGTTTTGTTTCGGTTTTCCATTTAAGACGTGATAGAAGAAATTAATGTAAGAATTTTCTTTTGAAAAAATTTATTTTTAGAAAGAAATATTGTGCTAGGAACTACAAAACTGCTTTTGGAGAAGAGTATAATTGTATGTTTAGAAAATATGTATTTGAAAAAATGTAAATTATTCAGCTAAAGCGGTTGCATCTGAAATAATTATATATGATAGTACAATATGAAATATATGTACACATGTACAAATTATATAAAATAGTTCTAGGATAAGTAAACTATAGACAACACATAATTAGAAAATCATCATCTTTTTCCCCACCACTAGTTTCTATGGGTAATCGGATTTTAATCGGATTTTTTAGTCTTTCTGGGTTTGTCTGAGATTTAAGCTGTTATGTTCTGTTAAATCAATAGAAGTATTATAGGAATGTTTATTTAGACTGCAATTACAGATAGTACACTATTAGAGGTCCTCCATAAAGCAGTGCTCACTCTTCAGCAATAGCAAGCAGACTAATGCAGGATCTGTAATTATCATATTTGCTTCCACCAAATGCCAGTTTGGATGTATGGAAAAAAAGTCTATCACAGTTATAATAGGAACCCTTTATCTTTGAAGGTCACAGGCAGGGTAAAGGGAGCACAAATATAAGTCACACCTGTCTATGAGCATCCGTAAGTATTGTTACGTATATCTCTTAGGCTTGTTCATTCGCTGTCTGGAAGGGGCCGTCATAAAATTTTCATTGGTTTGCTCTGCTGAAATAACTCAGTGAGGCAGCCATAGTAGGAAGTTAGATTGTATATATTACAGTAGGTATCAAAGGTAAAGATAAATGACTCTTGGAGACGAACTGAAAATAATTTTTGTTGTTTGTTTTTATAACTTGATATCAGAACAATAATCTTTTTAAGGGCAAAGCTGTTTTTGAAATGCTGGTTGACGGGACATAACAAATCGAGTTTTGTTCCATAACAGAATCTGTAGTAAGGAAACATCTACCGCATCTTGTGATTTCAGTATTTGAGAAGCGTAGAGATACATATATATTTTTTTTTTAACATTGACAAATAATGTCTGACTTGAACTTGAAAAGGCTTACTTCTGCTCTTTTCCTGTTGTTTATATGCTTGGAAGTGGTGGCACTCCTTTATAAAATATTTCATGGGTTTACTAAAGAATTCTTAGGCAAACTTAAGCAAGGCCTGTGTTAGGTGATTTTGGTTGAATTTAGTTGTGGCAAAAAGAAATGTTACTGCCTCGGCTATTTCTTGGAGGTTGCAATCCTCATACATGATTAGATGAATGGTAAGAGATTGTTATTTGGCATATTTAAATCATTAATGAAAGTTGGTTTGTGCAAAACCTTTTTTCTTTCTAATAACAAACATGAGAACAGAGGCATCCTTGCTTATTAATCTTTTTCTAAAATATTTTCTGGACTGTGAGTATTGATGATAACAAACTCTGTAGCCTTTCCAAATGTTTTATTTCATATAGACTCATTTGAAAATTTGAGTTTATAATGTTGAAATTGGCATTGTGGGGGTTGTTCACATGATAAATGATTCACCATATAAACTTTGATGTATAATTGACTACTTCTGAGTGTTGAAGATACTTGAATAGTGCTCTTAAAATGTACAAGCATTGCTGCTGTATGGTTAAGTAAAGTCCTGATGACTGGATGTGTTCTGTTATAATAAATACTACAGCTATCCTTGGTTATCAGTTGTTTACAGGCAGCAGTTTGGTTCTAGACATAAAGTATTCAGTGTGTTCAATATTTGGAATGCAAAAAAGAAAAAAAGGGAAGAAGATTATTTAACAGAGAACGTTAAACCATTTGCTCAAAGATGTGGGGTTTTTTTGTGCTATCACTTCCATTCCTGGATTTGATAGTGCTTGGATGTCAGACTGAGCCAAAGACATAGAGTTTCTTCTGTGATATACCTCCTTGGAGCTAGAGTAGACCCAAGATAAAGATCAAGTGACAATCCTGAAAGTAGCTTAAAAAATAGGCATAAAACATCAGGGAAAAAATGCTGGTCAAGATATTGTGCTTAAATGACAAAAGTGTATGTGGTGTTCAGAAATAGTCAGAAACATGAGGGAGATAAGTGTTTCTGTCTCATCCGTTCAAATCATTCAAAACATTATGCAGAGGTCATTTGTGTAGACTTCTAAATTGGTGTGAATTATGTTCATTTATTTTTCATGTCAAATTTTCTAAATGTCTCAGTAATCTATCTTCAGGGTTAGATGCGTATTACGCTTCATAAAATTTCAGAGTTGCAGTATGCCATCTACCTCTTTATGTTGCTGTGCTAATTATTGCTAATAAAGATTAGCAATTGTAATTACTTGGTTGTCTTCTGTTGCCTGTGGTAGAAGGAACAGACCAGGAAGGATCTCCTTTACTTCCCTAGAGCAAAAGTAACTTCTGTTGTTAGCACTCTACTGAAGAGTTCATTTTTCTCTTCTGTAATCAGTGCCATCTCTGCATATTAGGTGAAGAGCTTTGAGATAAATTGACGGAACCATTGTTGCATTGCTAAACTTTCCAAATTTAACAAATGCCTCTCTTGCAGGGGCTGTTACCTGCTTTCAGGTGATAGCTTTTGTTTTTTCAGTGTGGCATTCTTTTTCCCTTCAGATTTCTCGGGTCGAGAAGACTTGTCTCAAAATCAGTGTACTAAAACACAGCAACAGTTACCTGTAACACTCAGAAAATAATCAGAGCAATACTAAACTGAAAAAAGGCATTGATTTAATTTCCCTATCAACTAGGCCCTTTACAGAATCACAGAATCACAGAATAGTAGGGGTTGGAAGGGACCTCTGTGGGTCATCTAGTCCAACCCTCCTGCCGAAGCAGGGTCACCTACAGCAAGCTGCACAGGACCTTGTCCA
>Ga0065711_1006661_pt1 | contig 16724 bp, 8 predicted proteins | sample Hoacrofraction12_FD_59098 | JGI IMG/M metagenome (GOLD analysis project Ga0065711, IMG submission 59098) | Hoatzin crop microbial communities from Cojedes, Venezuela - Epithelial fraction 12 v2 (version 2) | ecosystem: Host-associated > Birds > Digestive system > Esophagus > Crop | place... | reverse complement strand
CATGTGCAGGACTCTGCATTTGCCTTTGTTGAACCTCATCAGGTTCCTCTCTGCCCAGCTTTCCAGCCTGTCCAGGTCACGCTGAATGGCAGCACAGCCTGCTGGTGTATCCACCACACCTCCCAGTTTGGTGTCATCAGTGATACATAGGACAGAACAGTAATTTGCCCAATACTTAATACAAGGCTCTTAGTCTTTTGTAAATGTATGTTGTCACCCTTTAGAACTTCATAAAACTTCGTAGATCTCTCATATCAGTCTTATCCTGCAGATGTTTTTTCATGTGAATATGTCTGGACAGTCCAGTTGTGCTACAAATAATAAAAAAAAAAATCTGTAGGGGTGGGCACAGCTAGTTTGTTGTAGGAGCTAGATGCATTAATTTATTACAGTACATCTAGTATGGTCCCATTCTGTCTTCAGACTACGGTCAGTTGAAGAAACTCAAAGTTCTGTATCTTAGCTTCAATGAATTTTTAACAGCTGTTGAGGCTGACAACCTTCATGTGAGTACACTGGCATTGCACCAGTTTTGATGGGAGTAGCGTGTGACATTTTTTAAGTGTTTGCACATGCATTGCCTTATTTCTATGTGCTAGCATTATTATTGACACTATACAGCAGTATTATACTTTCCCATTGCAATGTATGGTAATAACTAGTAGGATATTCTGTAACTGCAGAATTGCGAATGATTGAATATTAATCTACATGACATTGAATGAAAAAAGCACTAAGCTGTTCAAAAATATAAACTATACTTCAAACCTAAATTTATAAAGTCCTTTTATAAACTGCTAGTAACTGTGTGACCTTAGGCAGAACATGTGGTTGTCTTTGCCTCAGCGAATCGGTCTACACTACGGACATCATTTTACCCCTGCACCAAGCCAGGCACAGCGACTTGCTCCAGCAAGTGTTGCATCATTTCATCCTCTGTCTTTTAAACTATGGAGGAAATTCATGGATGTAGATTGCAAAATTCATGCTGACGTCCGTAACGCCATAGTTCTGCCCTATACAGTTTGAAGCTATTTCTGTGGCATTAAGGTACATGGAACTACTGCATATACAGATTTCCTCTGCATGCCTTTAGTTCTTCATTGAGCTGAACGTAAGTTCATTATCTTCCACGTGTTTTTATTTTGCCTCTTGTGTCTGTATGATTAAAGTTAATATCTATGTAAACATTAGTTATGTACACTCAGCAGATGAGCTAAGTGTAACTACTGACTAGTGGTTAAAACTAGATGACAGGCAAATAATTATGATTACTTCTGAGAAGATTCGGAGGTATTTGTGCAGTTGCTGTCTGTGCTGTGTGTCCAAATTGAAACATCCACATCTGTGAGTATTTAATATCTTTCAGGAGTACTGAGCAGTTTTTCTCACCCAAACATGCACATCATCAGTTTTTAAGAAACAAATATGCATTTCATCTGCTGTTGATGGGGAAAAAAGGCTTTTTTATTTGCTTTCTGCGAAAGTAATAGTTACTGAAGCGTAAATTAAGCTTGGTCAGCAATAGATATAGTTTGTTGAACACTGGGGAATACTTAAAGGCCATTTGGTTTCCTTTACTGAAAAAGAATGCTGGGAATCTGGTAGTGAATCACATATTGTTTAAAAGGTTACTTGGGTTGTTACATGAGTCGGAGAAGATGGAGTGAAATTCAGTTTCTTCGTTTAGGAATTGCCATGTAGCATTTAGAAAGGGGTATGTGTGTAAATTTAAATAGCGTGATTTTCCCTCCTTCCCCAGCAGTGCTATTTCTTTATTCCTAATCTGTATAGACACAAATATTTCTGCTTACTGGGAGATCAAAAATTTGAAAGGAGTGGTGCACCTCGGGTGGGAAGGTGGAGGGATTGAGAGCAGCCCTGCCAAGAAGGACTTGGGGGTGCTGGTGGATGAAAAGCTGGACATGAATCAGCAGTGTGCACTTGCAGCCCAGAAGGCCAACCGTACCCTGGACTGCATCCCCAGCAACGTGGCCAGCAGGGCGAGGGAGGGGATTCTGTCCCGCTGCTCCGCTCTGGTGAGACACCCCCGGGAGTCCTGCATCCAGCTCTGGAGTCCTCAGCACAGGACAGACCTGGACCTATTGGAGTGGGGCCAGAGGAGGCCACACAAATGATCAGAGGGCTGGAACGCCGCTCCTAGGAGGACAGGCTGAGAGAGTTGGGGCTGTTCAGCATGGAGAAGAAAAGGCTCTGGGAAGACCTTATTGTGGCCTTTCAGTACTTAAAGAAGGGTTGTAAGACGGGGAGACAGATTTTAGTAGGGCCTGTTGCGATAGCACAAGGAGTATGGTTTTAAGCTAAAAGAGGGTAGATTTAGACTGGATATAAGGAATACATTTTTTTACACTGAGGGTGGTGAGGCACTGGCATGGGTTGCCCAGAGAGGTGGCCAATGCCCCATCCCTGGCAACATTCAAGGTCAGGTTGGACGGGGCTCTGAGCAACCTGATCTAGTTGAAGATGTCCCTGCTCATTGCAGGGGGTAGGACGAGCTGACATTTAAAAGTCCCTTCCAACCCAAAGCACGCTATGATTCTATGATCCATGTGTTGAAGGCAAGCTCCTGTTACAGCTGGATGCCCTTGCATTTGAAATGCAGTGCTCTTAATCTGTTTAAAACAAAGAAAGGAATCTGAAGCCTTTACAACTGGGTTTTTTTATTAATTGGTTGCATAGTGCTATTTAAAAAACCTACGTGATTTGCCTTTTGTTACGTTTTCATACGTGTCTACAAATTATCAGTAGAAAATGCTGTCAGGTTAGCAAACGGAGAGCAGCCCGGATTCAGACAGATGCCAATCAAAGCTGGAAAGCCCATTTCCAGTGACATTGCTAAGCACGGAGATGACTGTTTGCTGGAGTTCTCTTTGGAATGAAAATGCTGCCGCAAAGGCCTTGTGCTTTCAGCTGTGGAGCGGCGGGGATGGGGATCCACCTGAGGAGCACAGGTCTGACACAGTTGGACTGCATCCAGCTTCGAGCAGCTCTGTGGCTGCCTGCGGGAAGCCGGAGCCGCTGATAACTAATGAGGTCCGTACCCCGTTTCGAGCACTCCCTGACAGCATGTCACAGAGCAGCAGGGTAATATAAATAATAAGATTTTGGTCTGTTTTCTTTATTGCTCTTTGCTTTTATTTTTAGCTCCTTGCTATAAGAGATGGGTGTCTGGATTGCTTGCTCTGGTGCACACACTTTCTTTCTCGCTGTCTGTCTGTCTCTGTCTCTTGACAGGTGTAAGGAGGATCCTAAATATAGAAGCCACCCGTCAGCTGGCTTCAGCAATCAGCAAGCACTGATTTAGCACTTCTCTTAACCAACTAAGCTCCAGAAGGGGGTTTCTTTTAAATGTTAATACATTTATTCAATTACATGATTTCTTTAAAATTATTAGCAAAGCAGGTTAGCCTATAGTGTGAAGAATACCGTAAGCAAGCGTGTCTCAGAAATGATAGTTGTCAGAACTGGCTCCTGTGATGGAAAGAAGAAAAAAAATGCTTTTTAAAGACCTCACATATTTTAGCAGTTTAGTTAATGGTGCAGTAGCTCATTGGGGAAAATATTAACACTAGGTATAAGGACAGTCTCCAGTTTTTTAGGTAAAAGAACATACTTTCAGACATAAATAACTCTACACTTCCATCTGAATTTTTCCTTAGGAGAAGAGGCTTAACTGCAAGTGTACTTTGGGGTTTACTGTGCTGTACACTGAGATCAGGCATGTATGAGAAATGCAGTTGTACTCGTACTGAGTGTTTATAGTGCTCAATTAAAGTATTTGTAACATAGAGTAATATTTTTTATGGTGTACATTTATTTATGCTTCTGTTCAGCTGAGCACAGTACTGATTCTTAAAAATTAATTGGGCAAATTTAATATACTACCGTTGCAGACAGTTCTAATTAGGGTATTTGAAAAAAAAGAGCTGCATCAGTACATTAAAGACAACTTACACTTCTGTGTTAGTCTGTAGGCAGGCATCTCAAATTCTTTCTCTTCCTTGTCACCGGTTGACATTAATATTCATAGCAGTTTTTCATAGTCTGCAGAGAAGAGAAGGGGATCCTAAAACTAAGTATTTAATTGTGACAAGTGAGTTGCATGTGATGAAGAACAGTTTTGATACTGAATTGCTTTGATTTTTGTGTTTTATGATTGTCATACACTTCTAGGATATTAAATATGGTGTTAAACAGAAGAACACAAGTGAAGTTAGTGCCTTTATGTGGCTCAGAAAAGCAGTAGTACTTTTTTTATGATAGTTGTAGTGGTTACATGTGCTCTGTCTGGTTGTGAAAAATTCTGTAGCAAAATATAGCATGGGTTTGTTATGCTTATGTAAGATTTTATTTTTGGTAACCTGTTCTCCCTATACCCAGCCATAAGAAACAGCCTGTTCCGCTATTTCTTTTTTTTTGAAATTGGTATAATTTATTGCAAGCTTCTGCCGGGTCTGGGAGGTCTGCTTAGGTGGTGGATGGAGAATGATGCAAACCCCCAGCAGGAAGTAAGAGGGCTGCTAGGAAAAAATAGCAGAACTGGCCCTGAGAAACACAGTTTAAGGTAGAAGATGTTTCCGAGAAAAGGATGCTTTCTCAGGTGTGGGACAAGAGATACTTGGATATGTCTGACTTTCTTGATACAGATAGTCTCAATCTTTGTATCTGAAAACCCAAACTGCATGTAATGCACCTTCTGGGTAGAAGCTTGTTTACATTTTACAAATCAGAGCTTGATGTATGGTTACTTGGTGTGACTAAAACATCAGTTTTGGTTATGAGCTTGAGTTTTGGTTTCAAGGGAAACTGAATATTCTTCAGTGTGAACTCATGTGGCCTGACTGTGGCTTATACAAGGAGCAAACCAGAACTGCCGTAAGCTGATCTGAGCACAGCTTTAGCTGCGACCAGCGGCTCCTATGGTAGGCAAACATATCTGTGCTGAGGTATGAGCCACCAGGTTGGAAGGCAGAAACGCTTGTTTGAAAATGCTCGTGCATCTAATCATTAGAAGTTAATTCTCTCCTCAGTCCTTCAGATTTATTTTTCACTGTAACGCTATGTTTTTGCTAGTTGGCTAGAGACCTGCCGAGATTCTGTCTGCCTTTGGCATATCATTTGCTGAATACAGTGCGAAGAACTTTGCTGCTGAATTTATTTTACCAGCCTGGTGTTTATTAGGCAGAAGAGGTGTCAGTCTCCTCGCACAAGCACAGTCCTTTAGTCACAACATGCAGGAGTGGTGGTGTGGCTGTGTGTCTACAGGTTCTTTTTTGCCCTTTATCCAGGACAGAATCCATGTACTCTATTTTCACCTTTATGTTTTCATAGTCTAGATAAATTTTCTAAACAGAATAAAAAAATGGGTCAGATGATGATTTTTCCATCAACCTCCACAGGTATTAAATCAGGTCTGTATCAGGAATACGTGAAAATATTTCCATTTTCGTACCTTACATCATAAAGTTACATGAAGCAAAAAATAGTGTTTGTTCAGGAACATTCATATTAAAACAGCTCCTAGCAAAAGGTAAGAAAAAAAATGCATATAGATGGTGAGAGTTAGCCTTTCTAATAAACTTTTTTTTTAATCTACCTACCTATCTGTCGATCTTTTAATCTTTTGATCTATGTATCTATCTGTCTATGTACTGGGATGAAGTTGGGGATAAGAAATAGTGCCTATAACTGGATTAAGGATGTAAGAAGGTTACGAAGAGGATGTAAGGGTACTTTGTGAGCTGAAGGACTTAAGATAGTTAATAAAAATAGAATCACCAGTCATGTTACATGCTTGGTAACATTGTGTCTGAAGTGGAAATATGTGGAATGAAAAGAATCACTGGGAATCTGTAGCATTAGGTAGGGATGGTTTGCAGTACTGATAGTGATACAAATATGTGTTTGTCCTAATAAAGAGAGGAGGAACTCTAGAAGCTGAGTTCATAATCTCTTAATGCTGAAGTAGTTTCTGAAATGATTCTCACTTTTCTATGCCAACATTTCAGGTACAAGGTAAGTTTTGTCTTCCCTCTCAGTGCTAGTCATTAGAGCCTGGCAAGAGTGGTCAGGTTGGATGATGCACAAGCCTCAGGCGTTTTCAGACAGCGGAGTTCGAGAGGAGACATAAATCCTGAAAAAAGCACAGTCAGTTGTGATTTTCCCACAGAGAGAAGGAGCCTTTTACTCTTTTCAAAACAGACCTGTGACTAACAGCTAGCTCTGTAAAAAGTGGAGATCTTGTGTCTTATGTGATGCATAAGAATTATCCTCTCAAGGTGTACGGTAGTCCCTTAAGCAAATTATTTTACTTTTCAAAGGGCTGGATAGTTTTAAAGCTTTTCTTTACTCTCACTTAATAGCACTTATATTACTATAATTTGCATTTAAGCAATTGCATACCTTGTGGGGACATCAAGTATTTTATTTGTTAGAGTGAAAGTAATGTATGTCCTCATTTTCGAATTCTAGTCTCTGCTTTTAAAGGTAATGGTGAGCAAAATCCTCTTATGAGGTGTTATTCCCATACTCCTATTTCAGCGATGTTTTGGGTTTGTGTTCTGTGAAATAGGATTCTTCATGGTAAGTGTTATTTGGAAGAGGCCAAATTCAGTGCTGTCAAAGTTCAGAAAACAGATGGGCAGGATGGCGGTTTTAAGAAGCAAGGAAGAACTGTGATCCTCATGTCTGAGTGCAAACCTACGCCGTGGCAATTACACAGTATCATCTTTTCTGTCATTTCTGGCTTAGGATGTACAGGATCTCGGAACCTGTAGGTTAGACATATGCCTCCCATTTCCCTTTCCTTCAGGAAAACAAAAAGTTAATTTAAAAAAATGTATATTTCTAAGTGTTTCTCTTTGTGTTGAAGATTGAGACTACTTTAGAAGTTATGAAAATTATTCTTTAATGAACAAAAACTACCTCTTTTTTTTTTTTCTAAAGCTGCATTATAGCATTCTCCATGAAACCTTGGCCATTCCAGGCTAAAACTCAGATTCATCTACTAACAAAATGAAAGAGCTGCTACTTCAGGAAAACAGGTCCTACAAATTAAAACTATAATCCCTATCGAGAGAAAAAAACGAGCAACTGTGTGCATGTAGTCTGTTTATGTATGATTTTTGCCAACACTACATAGATGGTGGGGGCAGGAGACGGGACAAACTTTGGCTGTGTCCTCGATGCATTTGCAGTGCGACTTAGCCAGTAAAGGAAGCTGGTGGATACGATTCATTCCTGAGCTTTGAGTACTTATCTCCAAATTTATTTAGAACCTTTAGCCTAATCCTATGACAGTGATATACATTTGCACAGCATTTTTCACCAAACAGTGGTCAGAGGGCAGGACCTAACCCAAATACCCCTTATTGTGGCGAAGAGCGGCTACAGCTGTGCCATCTCGCTCCCCGGGTGTTGGAGAGCTGGTACTGATCCAGCAGCTGTCCCAGTGCAGAAGGTGTCAGTGGTGTGGAAGGCATGGATTGCAAAAGGCATAGCAGGTCTAGTATAGGTTCATAGATTTCTCCCGTAAGTTTTCATTCATTTAGGCCACGAAATCTCAAATGTGGCGTAAACTATGCTCTCCCCAGCAAAACTTTCCAGGAAAGCCTACCTTGTCTGTTTTTTTAGGGAAGACTTTACTAAAAATACCAGCGTCAATTGTAATCGACACCTGCTTGCTCCTGTCCTGGGGAAACTGGTGTGTGTATTCTGTGATGTTAAACCAAAGCGTCACCACCAGCGCAGCTGTAAACTCATCAGCCATAGATAGAAATGCAGAACAATCTGAAATATGTGTGTATTACCTTGACGGGCTCTGTTCCCTTGAGTGAAAGGAAGCTGAGAACCCCACAGGAAAGTGTCCTGAGTAGCCCAGCACCTTAAACCGTTTATAGCCTTTATATTGATTGCCCTGCTTGCAAACTGCCCTGACCACAGTCATCCCACTTCTAGTTCAAGAATTAATCCCTCAGTGGCCAAATCATTGGCGTGGCACATCTGCAAGTAGTGTGATCCTCTTAAGGGAAAAGTGTGTGTGCCAGAGTTGTGGCTCTGCAAAGTGCTTAGCGGGGCACTAACCGAGAAAGTCCCACCTTGGCTTGTCCAAACATTGATTTTTGTTTGCATACCTTGGAGTGGGGACTAAGTATCCGTAGGAATGGGATGAGGAGAATTAAAGGGACGCTTGCTAGGAGAGTGTTGCCATCTGAGAGCAGAACAGCTTGACGGTCCCAGTTTTGCAATTAGTCTTTTTAAACTGAGGTTTGTCAGATTTTATGAATCACATGTGCTCAAACTAATCTTGGATTGTTTAACTAAGGAATCTAATCCAGATTTCTGGAATTGCTGGGAATCTAATGATAAAAATATAAGCAACTTCTATATTTTCACTATTTATATGCTTTTTTCACATTAAAAAGTCAGATTCTTAATACTAATCACACAGCAACATAAATGCTGCTTCTTCTGTATGTCCTTTGTGGAAGAGCTGTTCGCCTGTACGTGATTATGTTGCAGCAGGCAACAGACAGTTAAAGTGTTTCTCCCAGTTTTACAGCCCGTGTGAGGACTGCCTGGAACTGTAGCCCTTGCAATTCAGAACTGCGTAGCTCTCAAAGGACAGCTGAAAAAGGGTGGCAAGACAGCACAGCTTTGTGTTCACTGCACTTTATGTGTTAGGTTTTGGTGTTTCACATTCAGCTTTTAAAGAGGTGTCAGAGATTTTTCTATTCCTACTTACAGCAAGAGCCCCAAAGAGGATCTCTTCTGGAGCAGTGTTGACACAGTGTGGCTCAGGGTGACGTGCCAAAACATAGCACTTTATAAACAGTCACCATCTTTTCAGTGGTTTTCATCAGAAGACATTTACTGCTTGTCAAAGTGTCAGCCTGGCGACCAGAGGGACTGAAAGACACACTGGAGAACAGCAGTATGGGCAGGACCTGTGCTAACTGCCTTAGATAGCCATTTCCATCCATGCTTTGTGCCACTGATAAAAGTATTAATTCTGGGAGCCCACGGCTCCACTGTAACTCTTGAGTTTTTCTGGAGCAGAGTGTCAGTCCTGGACATGGTGCAAATGTTATTGGCGTTGCTGGAGAGCAATCCCAGCACAGCTGTAAGAAGCAACTGTGGTGTCTGCTGTGCACGTGGCCACCTTTGAAGGAGGGCTGGAGGCATTCCAAAATACTTGCTGGAGGACGTCACTAGCTGTGTCTCCCTCTCTTTTTCTTTCTTTTTAATGTGCTCTGTCACCTCTTGTAGATGCGATTTAACTCCATCCGGCCAGACTGCAATTCTGCTGCTGCGCTACTCACTCCTGCACAAGGGACGTAAACTGGTGGGGGCATGAGATGGGACAGACCTTGGCTGTGTCCTCGATGCATTTGCGGTGCAACTTGGCCAGTAAAGGAAGCTGGCAGATACAATTCATTTCTGAACTAGCATGTGATGTACAAGGTCGAATTTCTCAGCTACTGCTCTCACCCAGCTTTGATGCTGGGCATCATGACAAAAAGCCAATGCACTTCTTTGTGCTGTCAGGACACATTTCTTCTCTCTGCGAGGAAGGGGTAATGGCAACAGCTTAGATCTGCAGAAATCCAAGAGCCTTAGACTGGCACTTGGTTTCCTTGAGTCTCTTTTCTGAACTGCAAGGCGTTGTCACCTTTTACGACACAGGCATGCTGGATTAATTTCAGATCATAATGCACTGATATTTTAAAGTAGTAGGCACTATTTAAGTACGTTTCACATGCTAATACCTGTATATAAAAAAGTATTTCTCCTCTCCAACTCCATTATAACCAACATAGAAAAGGTCACCACAAAGTATATTTATATGACACAAACTTTCTTTTGTAGTGAGGAGGATTAGTTGCCCCAGCAGGAACAGGGTGATTCAGGTGTTACTAAACAGAGATTCCCACACAAGCTGTCACATTTGCTCTGAAACCTCTCCTTGTCTTTCAGCAGCTGGAAAGACTAAGCACCTTTTCTCCACAGATAAATAAAAGCGAGAAAAGGCACTCTGCTCCATGTACTCTGGAAGACAGTTGATCATAAAACTAGTGTTCTGATACCTGGTTCTGGATTTATTCACTCTCAGCTTGTCACCTTCCTCAGGCATGCAGTGGTCCTGGCAATTCTTCCTGGGCTGTGCTGCCGCTGCCGAATTCATGGCAGTCTCTCATGGATCAAGACTGATAACATGGCTGTGAAGTCCGGTCGACAGAACGTGGAGGCTGGTTTTTAACAAACTGTAGTAAATATAATGAGATTAGTGGCAAACTAATAAGATAGCAACTCATCTGATCTGCTTGCAGTTTGAACCTGCACCTAGTAATTACTTTACATATCAAAGGATTTCTCTTGCAAGTAAAATGCCGTGCAAAAAATGTGGCAGGAGCTTTGTCAGACTAAAATCCTACCTCAGTCTGGGCCGCTCAGTAGACTAATTGAAGACTTAACCATTATACAGTAGCATCTGGATTTTTTGCAGTACAGAATACAAGAGTTTTTTTATATGAATGTGCTGCTATGGTAGGGATTATTGTAAAAATAATATTTCTTGAATGACTGAATCATAAATGCAACTCCTTTTTTGTTTGTTTGTTTTATATAATTTTTTTTCTGGATTTGTAAATTTATCCTAAGGGGCACATTTGTCACACAGATTTTAGTAGCCAATATAACTTCAAAAATTGTAGATCACAGTTGCTCATGTCTGAAAGTTGTATGTCTCAACAGACTGTACAGAAAAAATTCTAAGAAATGGGAAAAAGGGATGAAGTAAGAAAGGAAGATAGCAGCACATTATCACAGCAGTGGAAGCACACAAAAGGATTCAGATTCTGCACTTGGAAAAATGTCAAAGTAATGGTAAAATTGGGTAAAAAAAAGAACAATGACTTTTCAAACAATATCATGCCAAACTAAATGCAAATTCGAACTCTCTTAATGTTGTGAGGTATATCTTTAAGGCTATGAGTTAATGGAAAAGATGACTACTCAGTTTTCATCAGCCAAAATCCATGTCCCCAGCCTCAGAACATTTGAACTTCATTATCCCCAAGCAGTTGTCAAACTGTCACCTTTGCATATCCCCACGGAAGCATAACCAGGCATTAGTTAGTTAGACTTACACAGTCTGTAAACATGCAGGTCCGGACAGCATCTATTTTGGAGCTCTAAAGGGACAGCTTCTGAATGTCTGAAAATTATCTACTGTAAATCCTATGTATCAGAAGAAATATTTGATATTTGAATGGAAGGGGGTGGAGAAAAGAAAAAAAAGAATTGGAAAAGAGACTGACCTAGAGGGATACCAAGGAATAACTCTGTTCTGGAAAAATATGTGAACAATGTCAGGAGTTATTACAGAAAATTTCAGATGGCATTATGGAAGTAACAGAAATACTGTTAAACAAATATTTTTCATTAAATCTAGTCATTTTTAGCAAAAGAAAGTTGAAGAGGGAATTGAGAAGAAGATGCATAATAAAAGTCTAAAATCATCCGTTTGAGCAGCATTGAGATACCATGAGTGTTCAGAGAGTATCAAGTGAGCACACCTGACCTGGCTGCACGGTGTCTTGGAAAGTCTAGGAAAAAGGTTTGTGCAATGTTCTCATTGTTAATTCATTAAAAAAAAATCACTTTGAAGGGAGAAGATAAAAGAATGTGTAAAAAAGTTTTGGGAGAAGAGCTATTTGGAAACTGTTAAGAGGCAAAAAAAGGGCAGCTAATATGAGACAGAGTAGCCACATTATGGGAAACAACACTCTGTCGTGGAAAGAGAGAAAAGAATAAGTCTCTCAAATGAAAAGAAATATTTATATAAGCTTTTGTACATTTTCCAAAGCAACTCTGTGCTTCTGTACATGAGGTCAGGTTTTTGTAAAAGTAACCATTCAGCAAGTTTGGAAAATCGGTCTACTTTGCCATGTCCTGCAAATCTGTGCAGAATAATTAAACACTTGTAAAACTCTTGACCATATAACCTGCAAATTTAAGACATTGAGTGTAGAATTGTAGACACTTTCCTTTGTAGTGCATCTGATTTCTGCCTGCAGCTTCTTAGGAAGGATGTGAGTATGAAAGAACTGGAGAAAATACAAGGATTGCTTTTTAAAGATCTAAACATTTGAGTGTAAAAGTCTTTGGAAGAGGCTGGAAAAATAAAGTGTATGTAGTTCAGGAGAGAGAAGACCGATCATATGGTCGTGGTCTATGTATACACCTTCAAGGGAATGGTGTAAACAGGGGAAGAGGGTTTACAGAGTTCCAGAAGAAAGTGGTAAAAATGATTGGTTTAAACTAAGGAGCAGGGAGGGAGGAGAAATGTAAGTGTTTGATAAAAGGTTTTAAATCACAAGAATGAACAGAGAATGTATTAGACAACCACTAGCAAGAGTAATTGGTAAAGACTTACATATTACGCACAATAAATTCCAGCAACCATCATCACCTTTATTATTGCATCAATATTTTACTTATCCCACATGTGCCAAGCACAAAATAGTTTCTGGTCATCTGTGGTAATGCATGTTGAGAACTCTGGCAAGGTGCCTTGTTGAAACGCCCGCTCCGCACGGCATCATCGGCAGAGCAGGCAAAAGCTTTCTGCCTGTCCTTACAGCTCAGACAAGGCCCTGCTTGTCTTGCTATCTGTCACACAATCTCTACTTTTATTTTTCTCGAACTGAGTGATGAGGCCTTGAATCCTCAGGTGACTAAGGCTTTTCCGTGCACAAAGAGGTGATGGGGACTATTTTGTCGTCCTTTCCAGTTTACAAGAGTGGGTGGGTTGGGGAAGAAAAAGACTATTACAAGGTTTCTGAAGTCTTTCACAGAATGTGACAAACGAACAAAACCTCCTCCTTGTCCTTTGCATTGGGCTATTTATTACAAATATGCAAGGGATTGGTCACTCAGAATGGACTTAAACGGGGTGAATAAATAGAATGGATCCAAAGGATGGGCTTTTGAACTGGGCTGTCATCATTTACGCTGTTGAAGCGATGCCGGGCGGAGCGCTGGTGCAGGCTAACTCCCAGGCAATGCCCAAGCTTACTGCCGAGCACAGCGAAACAGATGTTCTGCTTGCAGTGAACGCAATGGAAGTGGTCCCTGCTTTTGGAAGTAGTTCTTGCTTTGGGAAGAGCAGGAGAACTGAGGTACAGTCTGTGCTGACACTTGCTGTCAGAGCCAGACAATGATCCCTTGCCTGTTTTAGCCAGGGGTACAGCTCTACCCCTGCCCCTTGTTCTCAGGAGAGACCTTAGACCCGTACACTGTTAGGAAGCATGAACATTTCATAGCTGTAGGAGTGTCACTGCACTTTACTAACAAAAACCCTCAAAGGTGAATAGGTTGATTTTGGCTCTTCTTCAACCACAGCAGTCTGCTGAGGGCCAGATACTGGAGTTTTGACTCTGCTTTTAGTTGGACTGTGCTGGGGGAAAGCTTGAATTCAAAGGAGTATTTGCAGAAGGGAAGAAAAAGTAAAAATGTTAAATTCTGTTACTTTGTCCATTTTCAGACAAAACATTACAGCTGGTCCTTCCACCTTCACTAGTTAGTTCTGCTAGAAAGATAGTTTCTATTTCTGTTTCATGATGGTAATTGTCGTCATCCACCTTTTAAAATTTCCAGCAGTGTTTTCTCCTCTGTTGTCCGTATTCTTGAGAGAGGCTCCCTCTGCAAACATTTTGATGACCAGTGTTTCCTTTTCCTTTTGAGGTTTGTCTTTAACGTTGTCATTTGCTCTGAATTTATCAGCAAATTTGATAGCAGTTAGTCTGGTGGTGTGCTGAGAGGTTTGCCTGGTGTGTGGAGCAATATTGCCCTGCTGTTTTCTTAAACTGTCTTATCCACCTGTATTATCTTTGGGTTTGTCTTATGTATTTTGTAAGTTATTTGTGAAATCGGATGCTCTGACCAAAACACAAGGATGGCATGACGGCATACAGAGGATAGCATTGTGGCTCATGGTCCACGAGTGTCACAAAATAGTGGTAACAACAATAATGATAAAAATGGTAACATACTCAGTGTGCAGATGACTATTTTCTGTTTGTGCCACGTCTTCCATGTGAGCTCAACAGGATAAGAGCCAGTTGTAGACGAAGATTTGTGCTGCAAATATTTCATAACAGAGACTACACTATCATCACAAGGATGGTATAATAACTTTCTTGGAGGGTGGCATGAAATTTAGCCATGATGTATTTATGATGTGGTGGTGAAATGTGGCAAAGTAGTGTCTATATGCAGGCTATATATGCCCTTGAGTTGATACTTGTATGACCTTACTTTTCTCCTTTCTTGGAGAAATGATAAAGAACTTAAAATACGAGTACCAGCAGGCTATTAAGACTTGCAGCAGGTAGTAGCATGATCACCCAGTTTGACCTTCTGGTTAATGTGACACCTCACACTGCAATTTCTGCAGTCAGCACATGACCTCTCCTCCAGCGCTGGGATTACAGACCATTAGAGAATTGCCTGACCATTTGAAGGACAGAATTCAGTAAGGACTCCAACTCAAAGTGTGAAGAGAGCAGTGATTAGCCACATGGAGTAGGCATTTTATTTCTATTCATCCTCCTTAAATACGAACAGCTTTTCAGGCCAGTCTTGTGTTGAAGAGGCTGAAAGGGAAGAGGCCAATAATCTTTCCTGATTGTTCTTCAGCCTGTTGGAGCCTGAGCACCACCATGCCCCTGTTTATCCCCTCTTTTATTTCTGTCTGTATTTTATTAGCAGATTTTCTTTTGTTTATTGCCCAGTCTTACAGAAGGTTCTTATCTAAATGCTTTTTAGAGAGATGATACAAGTTTGCAGTGTCCTGGGATTCAGAAAGACTTAACTTGTGAATGTGTCCTGACTTTGACTGTGGGCCTCTATAGAAGAGGTGCATTAAATGTGTAAGACACAAAGCTCTATGTGTTAGACGGCCTAAGTAAAGAAATTTTAATTCTGGGAATTAGAAATAATCGTGATGACTGAAACCTTTCCAGCCAGAAAGATTAAGAATTTCTATGTCATGATATGGAATTATAGAGTGTAAATAAGCAGAAGCAATATGTCTTCTTTTTTTCTGGTAATATAATGAAATCAGTAGCTTTTGTAGAAATGGCACAGTAGTTAAACTGTGGAATAGTAAACTGAAAAATTACTTTGTTTTCCAAAGAGTTTTGATGCTTTCTTTATCTGTCTAGATCTCCCCAGCTATCCCTCCCAAGCAAGTTTTCAGGTTTCTCTCTGCAGAAAAAAAAAAACCAAAAAAAACTAAACAAGAACTGTCATTCCAAGAAGAAATGGGAAGGTGAACAGATACCTATTTAAAAATTAGAAATAGGAAAAGGAAATTTTTTCCAAACTTCTTGAAAATACTAAATTGCTCTAAAAATTGCTACTTGTAACTTTACATTGTTTATAATGGATCATAACTGGGGAGAACAAAAAAAGCGATGATGCTGGAAAGGGATTAACAGACAATTTTAAAATGAAGTCCAAGATTTTTAAAACATAACGGGTTTATAATGTTATTTGATGCTAAGACATTCTATTTTTAATACTTCCTCCGTGTCTTTAATGGAGAATTACTATGTGTATATGAAGGGCTTGGAAGTAATTTTTAAATCAAACTTACTGCTGGAAATGTCTCTGTGCAGGGGCTTTCAGGAAATTGTTGTGCAGATACTGCATGGTTTTTACAATGTGCTAGTGCATTTTTGTGTCATCTTTCCAAACAAACTGATTTGTCACTTGTAGAAAACTTCCCATACTTCACTGGTTGAAAGCAGAAGAGTTTGGAGCAGTTCCCGATATGCACTAGAGAGCAGGTTATTCCTCTGAATGTGATGGGGATGGAAGATTTGGCTGTATGATATGGCATGGAGGTATATTCTCCCTGGGCACCACAATGCTGTTAGTCCTTGTGCTAAATCCCTGCTTGATCCCACCCGGTAGTGGTGATCACTGGGAGGTCTGCATTAACTCCATCAGTCCCACACCAGAATGGATGCTGCTAGACCCGTGGGACACAGCACGATTCTCTCGGTAGACAGACTAAAGAGTGAACAGCATTTATCCGAATGTCTCTTTGCCTTTAGAAATGATTTCTCAGGCCATTGGTTATGGGATATTGGCAGGGCAGGTTGTCAGAGAGTCACAGTGTCACTCTTCACCAGTAAAGAGGCTGCTGGTTTCTGAGCTGCTTGAACTACAAGCCCTTTGGCATTGACGCTGGAAAGGCAAAACTAAATGAGTAGAGGGTGATATTCATGCTTAGTCTCCTGTGACAGGTAAAACATTGGCACAGGTGCTAGAAAGAATGGAAAAACTCATAATATTCTTGAAGTTTTATCATTCCCCCCTCAGTAATATTTCAGTCTCAGGGCTCTGGCTTGTCGAGAGAGTTGAACGCCGCTCTGCATGAAAGCGAGCATACATGCCAGGCAGTTTGCTTGAAGGTCAGCTTCTTAAATACGATCTTTAAGAAAAGGTTTACACCTCTGCTGCAGCATAGAGATTATCTAAATCTTCTCTGCTGCTGCCTGAAGCCTAAACACCGACAGGTACAGCGCAAACGACATACGGTGAGATACCAGCGGCGTAATTTGTTAGCAGAGTGGTTATCGTGCTTTGAGGTGCAGGTTTCTGGCAGGATACTTTTTTTTTTTTTTTTTTTT
>Ga0065711_1040728_pt1 | contig 16725 bp, 10 predicted proteins | sample Hoacrofraction12_FD_59098 | JGI IMG/M metagenome (GOLD analysis project Ga0065711, IMG submission 59098) | Hoatzin crop microbial communities from Cojedes, Venezuela - Epithelial fraction 12 v2 (version 2) | ecosystem: Host-associated > Birds > Digestive system > Esophagus > Crop | place... | reverse complement strand
GCCTGCTGTAGGTGACCCTGCTTCGGCGGGGGGGTTGGACTAGATGACCCACAGAGGTCCCTTCCAACCCCTACTATTCTGTGATTCTGTGATTCTGTGATTCTGTGAACAAGGATTGTAGGGAATTATTTGTTGCCAAACCACCAGAAGCATGTCTGATACACTAAACAGAGCCTGAAAGTTGTTGGCAGTGTTCATAAATAAAAATTTACTAAAACATATATGAGATCATATTGTGTGCATTTCCTAGCCTATGCAGCTAAACTATTTCCAAAACTATGTACTATTCATAGGATTAAGTAGCATGCCATATAAAATGTAATCTAACTCATAACTGAGGAAAGGAAATGAGGCAAGATTTCTCATTCTGTGGAAAGAATTAGAGTAAGCAACAGTTTGAACTCACCTTTCCCATGGGTCTGCAGTTAAGCTTTTAAAAATACCAACGAACAAAATCTTGAATATTCTTTTTTTTTTTTTTCCCCTGCATTCAGTCAGTGCTTTTTTCCTGCCCTTCTTCCTCCTTGGAACTGAAAACTGATCTGAAATGCTTAGGGGATCTAGGGAGATATCCAGCATCTGGAATCTCAACAAAAAATTTAGAAGAATATAAACTGGTGAGATAAAAAGATGTGGACAATGGTCCTTAGGGAAGACTGGAAAGGAGGGCTGCAAACTAATACCTTTGGAATCTGCTGCTGCATGAAAATGTGCTCCCAGATATAGAAAAGGCATCCTTTTGCCTAAAATGGAGGAAAAATTCATAAGGAGAAATTAAAATCATCTATCATTTCTGAAGCACATTTTGCATTCTTGGCTGATGGGAATATCCTTCAAATGTTCTAGAGAGGATAGAAATGGTATTCACAGCTGTAGTTTTGGTAGTTAGACACAAATCTATCAGCTTTTCTCCTGAAAACAAAAAGCAGAACAGCTGAATAGATGGAAATAACATTCGCTGGCTTGCCTGCAAAGCAAAAGGAGCATTCTTTTCCAAAATGCTTTTTCTAAGCCATTCCCTGTCCTTTCTTCCCCTGGAGACCTGGTTACTCCTGAGGTTCAAGAGAAAATTCTGCAGCATGTCCTGCATACAGTAATAAAAGTAGGACAGAGAGGTTGTTAGTTCCCGTAGTTATTATGAAAATATTTTTTCGTTGATGAAATTGAGTGTTTTATATTTACAGCTGAGTGATACAGCTTCCATCTGTGCTGAGGAGTGTTAAGCTGCTCCTACAAAACACTCTGGCATAGCTGAAATGCAGGACTGAAAAAACTCTTTAATCCTGTTTACAGAATAACAGGCTTGTATTGTGCCACTAAGACAATTTCATTACATAAAACCACTGGCTTCGGAAAGCATTCCAAAAAGCACAATGATTAGCCTTGCAACCTTTGGGGCATTGCCGCTGCCGAGTAGTCACTAGTGGTGTACCCCAGGGGTCTACTCCGTGTCCAGTAGTGTTCAACACCTTCATTAATTATCTGGATGATGGGGCAGAGTGTACCCTCGGCAAGTCTGCAGATGACACCAAGCTGAGAGGAGTGGCTGATGTGCCAGAGGGTCATGCTGCCATCCAGAGGGACCTCTGCAGGCTGGAGAAATGGGCTGACAGAAACCTCATGAAGTTCAACAAGGAGAAGTGCAGAGTCCTGCACCTGGCAAGGAACAACCCCATGCACCAGCATATGCTGGGGGCTGACCAGCTGGAAAGCAGCTTGGCAGAAAAGGAGCTGGATGTCCTGGTGGACACCATGTTGAACATGAGCCAGCAATGTGCTCTTGTGTCAAAGAAGCGCTTGGTATCCTGGGCTGAATTAGGAGGACTGTTTCCACCAGGTCAAAGGAGGGGATCCTTCCCCTCTACACCGCAATGGTGAGGCCACACCTGGAATGCTGGGTCCAGTGCTGGGCTTCCCAGTAGAAGAGAGACGTGGGCATACTGGAGAGAGTTCAACAAAGGGCTACTGTGGTGATTAAGGGGGTGGAGCATCTCATTTACAAGGAAAGGCTGAGAGATCTGGGACTGTTTAACCTGGAGAAAAGCAGTCTCAGAGGGATCTTATAAAAGTATATAAATACCTGAAGGGAGGGTGCAAAGACGATAGAGCCAGGCTCTTTTCAGTGGTGCCCAGTGACAAGACAAGAGGCAATGGGCACAAAAGGAAACACAGAAGATTCAACTTAAACCTAATAAAAAGACCTCTTTGGTGTATTAGGATGCGCTATGTTTGCAATCATCTAGAAAAACCATCTAGACCAACCTTCAAGTTACAGGTCTTTTCAGGTTTTTCCTCCATCTTAGCCTGTAAGTGGTCCTTGTAGGCACTCGGGGATCTTCCTGAACTACAGTGGGTATCCTGGCTGGATCCTGTAGAGAAGAACTCAAGTTGCTAAAGGGCAGAATTAGGAAAAAAAAAAAAAAAAAGCTAAGGGGTTTTCTTTTCAGGAAATCATAGAACTTTGGCTTATCATGCCCCCGTCGAAGTAAGGAGCCTAACCAATTGCTCATTTCTCTTTCAGATATATGGCACTACAAACAGTCATGTACATCATTAAAAAGCCCTCAGTTGCCTTTTTTTGTATGCCTGCCTTTTTGTATCCAGCCTCCAGCTGGAGTTGGTGTGGTTGGCATATCTGTTTTAAACTGTTGATCTTGCTGAAATCACAATGTGGTCAAAACTCACTTGTCCAGCCATGGCTCTCCTAAGAGAGGGGTTTCTAAATCATCTCCTGCTGTTATTGTAACTGTGAACTTCTGTTGTTAAGGTACAACCAGCTGGAGGAACAACTTTCTTACTGCCAAATGTGAGATTACCTGAGCCTCTTCTTTCGTAAGAAAGAAAGACTGTGCCCACCGTCTGCCCAGCTGAGACCACCCTGCCTCTTAGCTTGTTACACCACTCCCTACAGTCCCTAATCTTATGCAAAACCACACATGCCTTTGGTGAGTTGTTCCATTCGTTGGACAGCAACCAATGATTCCATGATAAGAAGCAAACTAGACAGCAAACAAAACTCTGCAAGTTTGCCTTTCCTCGGAGAACCTCTGGAGAACTGGAGACCTCTTCTCACCAGCCACGTTTCTCTCACATGGAGAAAGACCTGGAGATCTGCCCTTCCTTACAGCCAGACTTGGGAAGCACTTGCTCTCCTTCCAACTTCCAACTGTTACAGGCAAACCAGGCTGTGGCTGAGCTTCATGGACAGTGGGCAGTTTCGTTTACGTGCCACATCAGTTGCCAGGTCTCCTTAATATACATTAATAAGTAATTTGGGTCCTTGGCAAAAGACTCCTCCCGCTTCACGTCTGGCTCATCCCAAACCCAAAGCTGTCCTAAGCCCTTACCCTGTCTGAAACCAAATCACGTTCCACCCACCACCTTTTGTCCTTCTGAGGACACTCAGAAGTTCTTTGGTTTCTGCTCCAGGAATTGGGAAGGGTTCACATTTCCTGCTACTTCCAGGCTGTGGGAAGGAAGGTCATTCCAGTAGTCTTCACTTCCCCCTCCCCAAGGGAAATGGAACCGGGCAGGGAAATGCTACTTGATTAAGAGGACACTTCTGAACCTCCACTTCTGCCAAGACATCAGGCCCAGAGGCATGAAAGATTTGCCTGCCTCCTCATTGACAGCTCTTCACACAGGAGCAGGAACTCCCCACACTGCACAGAAACAGTGCAGTTAGGGTAGAAAAAAATCTGTACTTTTAAACACAATTACACATATTGCATATGAAAAATGCCATCATCCTATGTACAAAGATTGCAGGACCAGTGCAGGACGTAATTTGAAAAAACAGCCCTTTCTATAGCTATTAATGCTATTTTCCTTAAAGAAGAATGTCCAAAGTAGGAGTCAAGGATATTCCATGCCATTTAAATGCCTGCACTCTTTTGAAAGTAGCCTTCAGTGAGGTACTGAAAAATAGCCATTGGTCTCTAGAATAAATATTAAGTGGAAAAAAAAAAAGGGTGTTTCATATGATAATAGTCTCTCAGGGACAAGGTGTGGTGTTAGGGAAACACGGTAGCGCTTGCTAAAAAAAATTCAGTTAAGCTTTTCCTTGCTCTGGCTGTAGGATTTTCTGGAGCAGGGTAGGCTGTGTTTCCCTTGCCTGCTCTCTTTCATTATTACCCTACCTTGCTACAGAGACAACAATAGTTATAGATAGTGCCATATTTCAATATTTGCTTGTAGGTTTGGTTCTAATACTCTAAACCTCAAAAAACCCCAAGCATAAGAGAGGGAAACAGCCATATCCTCCTGAGTTCAGATTTTCAGTGGCCACAAGAGTGCTCGGTATCTCAGCTTCAGTAGTGGTCTCTGGAAAATCACATTTTACAGAATTTGCTTTTTGCATAAGGTGGCTGTGAGAGCTGATACTCAGCTTTTGCAGTCAGCAGATGGATTTACCCCTATCCCACTCCAGCGTGATACTTTGGGGTCTCAAAACTGGCTAAAAAACACAGAAACAAACAGCTTGCCATTTTTGGGAAGTTGTACCCACATCCCCTAGGAAACAGGAGAAGTTTGAAACTTTCAGAAACAGCATTATTTCTTAGTTTTCAGGACAAAGCAAAGTGGTTATCAAAGGAAGAGTGTGTTTTTAAATTAAATATTTGCCATATATTGGTTTTACTATGTGTTATGGTCTATTTATTGTTACTTTTACTGTTTCTTTGTTTTAACTTCTGAATTTCTCAGCATTTCTGAGTAAAAAAAAAATAATCAAATTTTTCAGTCAACTGTTCTTTTGTGCTGATTTCCTACAGTAAGGAACGTGCCCCAAGTAGACTTCTTACAATGTCACATAAGGTTTCACTGCCTCGGAACTGCAGGATAGAACTTACTGCCCTCCTATTCTCTTCTACACATCAGAGCTTTTGTATATTTGACAACTTTAATGAAGAATAAATATACTTTGCTTTTGAAATACGAAAAAGGACAACCAGTTGAGAGTCTAGAAACATAAGTGGCTGAAATGTTCCAGGTCAATTTTATTTGAATAAAATAATTTTTTTAGATTCTCAGAATGACTGTGCTGTAGTTTGTAGCTTTGGTTGCACATGAATTCTGTTTGAGGCAGCTGTTCGTTTCCATCTCCATGCAAAGTGCGGAAGTTACTCTGTTTCAAAAAGGAAGAGATCATAAAAATGTCTTAGGGAACGGTATACGTTTCAGGCTATATTTCTACTGGTAATGCAACCATATGTACAAAGTACTGTTTTCTTATGAACTGGCAAGATTTTTTTATGTTTTATTTCTATAAATGGATAAAGCATAACATTTCTTTTCAAATTTACACAAAAATGCCCATGCAAGCCTATGAACCTGTTAACAATTTCACATAAGGTCACCAAAGCCCAAACACCAATGAATTTTCCTTTGCATAAATCTCTAGGGTGTGAGAACTGCACTTCCTTCTATGTGCAGCTTTAATTCTGTGATACAAAGATGGTACACAGGGCCAAATCTATCCCCTAACCGTCATTCTGTCAACTTCACTACTAGTTCTCTTAGTCTCCAGTGCAGGCACCGGTTCATGTAACTAGGGAAGGGAAAGCAAGAAAACTTAGCCCACAATTTTCCACCAAATTGGTCAGAAATGCAGACATGCTTTGAAGTAGTTGATGACTAGGATCCCTGGCTGAACTTAGGGAGTTGGGGAGAAGAAAACTTCCCATGCTTGTTCCTGTGAGCAACAAAAAACACGACAGGTTTAAAGAGGCCTGTGAAGCCATGAGATCAGCTAGCAGACGGATGTTACAGCCTCTGAGGAGAAGGAGAGGGAGCACAATGCTTCCAGAAGCAGTTTATAGCAGAGTTCATGTCATGGGGTATGACAGAAGCTGTATGGTACTGCGTAGAGAATTAGCACTGACAAAGCTGGAGACACCGCAACGTGAAGAGAGTACCCAGGCATCAGTGCTAAGGGAAGAATAAAGGGCTGAGAACCAAGTCCTTTCCTCACAGAACATTTTCAGTTGGTTATTCCTGTGTGATCTCCATACTTTCATCTGTAAATGACCCACTACACTTATGAATGCTTAATATTATGACAGCTGAACAAATAGTAGGGGACTTAAACAAGACTATAGCAAAACCACTTTGATATTTGGTTTCTTAGAGTAACTGCAACTTCAGACACCATTACCAGAAAAGTTTGGATAAAACTCAAAGATGTGATCAAGATCCCATGTGTTAAGATGCCGTACAAATACTGAACGAGAAATAGAGTTTTTGTCAGCCTGATAGGCAAGGATTTTTACGCAGAAGGGGCCAACTTTTATCAGCTGGGTGGGGTGCTTTTCAGGGGGAGGCTAGACATTTTGGCAAAGAAAAATACTAAAGAATCTTGTGAAGGAGGACAGCGAGTTAATTCCAGGTTCAAAGAGATAGTGCTATGGTTTAACCAAAGATACAAATCTTGACACTCAGCCTGGTCCCACATCTTCATGTAAGACAAATATTGCTAAGCTACGTTTGGAGTGTATGTGCATATACTGATCATCTAAGATATGAGGGAAAAAACATCGTGTGGTGGTTTGTGTTTTTTTGGGTTTTTTTTGTGTAGGCTTTTAAAGCTTCCTTTTTTAAATAGTTACAGATTGAAACACTCTTTGATATGTGTCTTTAAAACTCCCCCACTGTGCCTATAAATCAGACAAATGGTCCATTGTCTGCTGTTATTCATACCTGCGCTTAGCAGCACTTTTGGTGGAGAAAATCAGCTCAACACTCAGTTAACGCATGGCATTTCTGTAATAGTAGAATCTGGGAATTTCCACTGCCTTGTCCCACTTACCTGCCCTCAGTAGTAATTTGTGTACAGCACAGTGCGAGTTAGAGACTCTCCTTGTATAAAGTCACTACGGAAGGAACACTGACTATTTTTCAGACGTCACCAGTAATTTTGTGCTCTAATCTCAGGTTTAACTATTTAAAAATAGACACAAACATTTAGCCATTGCCAGGCATTTGGAAATCGTTGCAAATACAGGTAAATATCCAGACAAAATTATTCTGGCTAGAGCATTTCTTTTACGTCTTCATGTTCAGAATGCTTTAAGATTTCTGAAGGGTACAGAATATAGTTCATTTATGCTAACTTCACTTCTTACTAGCATAATGAATTAACCCAATTGGAAGACACAGGGGATGATCACAGACGACAATTCCACTATTATACAAACTTTTTGCAAGTCTGAATACGTTTTTTAAATACATAGTGGTTTCCATGTGAATTAATAGGTGAGAAAGAGAAATTCAGCACGTTTTAGGACATACTAGTATTAGATAACAATAACCTCTCTGATAAACACAAGGGAAAAAATACACATGCTCCTTTCAAACTGTTTCACTTTCCAACTCCATTATAGAAATATTTTCTATACAGTTTACAATTCTGGGGTCTCTATGGGTTTCACTATGAAACATGCTCCTTTTGCTGTATTTTTTTAAACAACTACTAATAAACATTCTCTGTTTTGAAAGTCTGGCTCAGCAAAGATGATTTAATTTACCTTAGGTAATTTTTATTCAGTGGCACAAAACACTTGACTGAAGAACATGAATTTGAAAAAAGAAATTAGCTTCTCTCAGTGTGTTTTCCCATAGAAGAGCTGTAGTCCTTTTTCCTACATACTTTAGCAAGGAAAAAAGTTAAAGCACTTAAATTTGCTTTGTTCTAAGCACTGACACTTTTTCAACAGATACTCAGTTAGTTTCAGTCTCAAATATTGGCAAATATGTCTTTAGCTGTAAGATGTTGGAGATGGGTTCCTGTCTTTCCTGGTAAAAGTCAAGCCCGGTTAGCAGCTCCACATCCCGAACACGTGCAGAATGAGCCTGAACTCTTTCTTCAACCCATTCAGAAAGCGTCTTATTTTCCTGCCAAAACAAACAAGAACAACGTTCAAACACATAAACGGCACTCTGTTGTTTGGCGGTGGTATTAGACAGTAACCAGTGTTTGAACTGGTTTGATGGACTAAAAGTCTCCAGCTGGTAAAACTTCATTCAGGTTTTCCTAGACATCTTTACAGCCTTGCATTTAGGGATCTCATTTAAACAGAATCCAATAGATGTCCCCTCTCCCCACCTCCAAAGGAACAGAGAAGAAAAAGTATGCTGAAATGGCAGGTATGACTTCAAACTGCAAGGTACATTTCAGTCATGGTTTAAAGACAAAAGGACAGCTTGAGTTACAGTATAAATTAGCTGCAGTGCTCAGGCTAGCCAAGCAACAGGCGCCTGACAACCTGAACAAAGTCCTTGCAGCAGCTCAGTCCTGGCTGTTGGACAGCAATAACAATTGCTAGATCGACAGGGAAAACAATGGAAATGTAAGGACTAATCAATCAAAAATGTTATTTTTCAATTCTTTTACTACAAATATTTTTTGCAAAGAGATGGTAATTTGCTTTTCCGTTACCAATATCTGCTTCTGACACAAACGGTTCATGAAATTAACATCACCGCAAGACACAATGAATATAAAGGGCAACTGTGTTTGGGGTTTGTTGCTAAACTTCAACAATAACAGATGTTAATTTCTAAAGTGCAAAGACTAATTCATTCAAATTACTTATTTTGTGTATTTAGTCAACTCTCAGCTACCAAAAAGATCGCTGGGCAGTTGTGGATTAGCCTGCAGAACCATCCAGCTGAACCCCTACTGTCTAATTTCTGATAAAGGTGGAACGAAAGATTGAAAGAATTCTTCTAGCTACACTGAAGGGAGTAATACTCAAAACCCTCTGACACCTCTGGAGTAAGCTTATCCTGCAGCCTCCCATAAAGCCATCTCATCACCCTGTTGGCTGTGCTGCTGTTCTCAGCCCTTCTTAGGTGACAGCATTTCCAAGCCCTCGAATCAAACCCTCCTTTCTGCTTCTTCCTTGCTTCCTATCAGCTCATTAGTTTCCAGCTACCTCTCCTGGAGCTTCCTGCTCTCCTAGCCATCGTTTTAGCTCTCATCTCACTCTCAACTTATGGGGAATGAATTAATTAAACATTTAGACTTCTAAAGATTCTCCAGATGACTGGATCCCACTGGGAGTCAGTTCACAAAGCTCACTGGCCCATAAGAGCATAGAAGTATACTTACAGCACAGCTTTCTGTGTTGTCAGGTCGATGAGGAATGATAAAAGACAAAACATCCAAGGAGCCTGAGCAGTTCAGTGGTGTGTAGGACTTGTCCTTGCAACTAGTCAGAACCACAAAGTAATGGGTTGGGACAGGGATTTCTGTATTGTTTACATGCCTACAAAACAAATATTAATTAAGGGATTTATCTAGATACCAAGTACTAAAACCACTGACGCTGTTAGTAATTTATAGAACTTAGCATAGATCTTCCACTACTATATGACTTTTATTTATTTTATAATTGAAATAAATACCTGATGGGATAGATAGCCTCACTGTCTGTTTCATAAACAACCGAACACACATGGATTAGTCCTTTTGCTACAAGCAGTCCCACTGAAACCAACAGGATCACTTGCATGGTCAACACTGCTTTGCCAAAGCCAGAGATCTCTACATCAGGAAGAGGCAGCATAGAGCATCGTATTTGCCCTTCATTACTTTAAGAATTTCAAGCACATGAAACTGAATTGGAGAAGAGTGACAAGAAAATTAGCTTCTGGTTCCTTGCCAGTAAGAAATGCCAGAATGATGACTTGTGGCTATGTGCTACAGAAACCAATTCAGGATACCTGATTGAAAATGTCTGCCTCCCTTTTCTGGCTCTTTCATGAACATGGTCACTTTTGTGTATAAACTTATGCAGATTTGAAAGCTTCCCAAGTTTGCTGTACCTCTTCAGTATTCAACAAAACACCATCACTGAAATCATTATACTGCTTTGTATGACTGACTAACCATTCTGAATAAAACACACTTATTCCAAACTGCAGACAACATTATGTGGTCGACCAGGTATTACAGCATTCTGCTTGGAATGAAGTTCTAGCCTCTCCTCCCTCCCACCCTCCTACTTCGTGGCAGAGCGGATTTTCTCATTCTCAAACCATTTTTGACAGATGTGGTATTAAGTCTAGCCTTGAGTAAAACAACTCCAGTGACAGATTCAGCTGTGCAGATTTCCCAGCACTTTTCTACTACGTAAGTGTTCTTACTGTTACAAGGCATTTTCCCTATATTTGGAACAAAAAGTTGTTTGTTCTTACTCTCTTTTTTCCTCCTGCCGTCCTCATTCACTAACATAAATCATTGATCTTTATCTTTTATACTTCTCTTTTATACATTTTTTTAATGTAAGTCTTCCCTTATTCATGTTTCTATGCACAGATGAATTTTTAAATGTATTTTGTTATGCTACCAGAGCTCACTAAAATGTACGTAGAACTTGTCAGACCTGCAAGGGACTTGTGTAAGCCATAGCTATGCAGAGGTACTGCTCAGGAATGTTACATGTTACATTCCCAGTTACACGATTCAGTGAAGACAAACACAGAAATCTGATCTTTGATAAAACACATCAGTTTGAGACAACAGGGACAAATAAGAAACAGATGAGCGAGCACAACATGAAAGTGAGAAAATTGTGCTTAAATACGTCTTTTGCGTATTTAGATGTCCTATATTATCCCAGTATTTCTGTTGCAGAGGCCCAGAAATCTAGGCATAAGCTTGGGAAGTAAGTTACTGGTCTGCATCTGTGCGTGTGTACATAGATACACATGTAACTGCAAGGCTTTTTTCTCTTTACTGGAACTTCAACTTCTACAATACTGTATCTGTCTGCAAGAGTAGTTGCTGTTGTGTGAGTAACAGTGGATGTATTATAAAGGGAATACTCCATTCTCCATGTTACTTGTTTCTTGTTCTTTTTGAACAGAAGTTTGTTTGTGACAGTTACAGTGGGAAATAATCTGGAGTTCGACTTCTGGCTTTCCCATGTACTTACTGCTGAATTTCGTCGAGAGTATCAAAATGGCCATCGTAATTGTAATCAAACACTGGTCCACTGACAACGTTTACTCCGTTCCTTTCTCTAGCATACTTCTGAAGAAGCTCATTGTGGAAATAGTCCCATATGTCTGTCATTAAAAGAAAATATAAGCATACTTAATATAAATTTGAAGTTATTTCACCACTAAAGAACACATTTCCTTTTTCGCTACAGATGAATAATAGAAAGTTCCAAACTAAACTGCCTGTAAAATCAACGCTTTGTTTCATAAAATTTGGATTTCGTCAGAAGGGACACTCTCAGTCACCATTGAAAGAGGCACAGTAAGTGTTATTATAGCTCTGCAAGGTCTCTTCCACTACTGGAGACAATACATTCAATATGAAGCTGGAGCTACTGTTCTAGAGCTGAGAGGACATTCGTTTCTGGCCTATCTGCTAGCACCTGCGATGGTGCCAATTAGTAGGAACTGAGATAATAGCTTTCTGAGAGGAATATTTACCACCTGAGAGTTAGTCTAACTCTACAGAACTCATGTCAAATATCAATAGGCAACTTGGCTTATTTCACAGACGTTATTTGAGGAAATACAATTTGTAGGATATAAGCTAGTGAGACTATTTGAATATTTACAGTTATCATGGCAAAAAAAACAGATAGGTTGGGGCGGTTGAGGGCATCCCCTGTTGATATACCTCTTGCTTATGGTCTAGAGTAACTTCCTGTAAGTGTAATTCTCTTGTAGAGTTTTCCTTGTAAAACTGGGTTTTTCATAATGTCTTTGATTTACTTTGAAGATTAAAGCCACTTAGGCTTTCTGGATCTCTGGTTTTTATATGACATGAGTAAATGAATAAATGAGGTCAGAATGCATTAGAAAGGTAGTTCGATCATTGCTTTTCCTCTAGCTTTTTCCTTACGCAATTCCTCTTTCTATCTTTTGTCTAAGCAAATGAGCCTAAGAGTAAAACAGGACGATACGCAGTTGTAAAACATTTCTTATCGGTGATTACGAACAAATGTGACTCAGGCTGGATGGAAAGAATTAATGTAGATTTCTGCACTTGTATAATAGAAATATCTGCCTGAAGTAAAGATTCCAAGATTAATATTGTCTGGTTTGAGTTTCCGCTTGATGGAACAGACACTGTAACAGGACATTGTTTAAAAACTTTGTCCTGTCTTCTCTTGAGACCTTGCAAAAAGAAAGAAAAAGTGCCATTTGCATTCACCTTGGGCGTTTCTCCAAGGGGATATTTTCATGAGAGTTTCATAGTTCACATTTCATATTAGAAAAGCACAAAGGAGATGAAGAGAAAATTCAAAAGTAAACAGGTACACCTAAGCAGAGGTCAGACGCAACTATACACAGAAAAAAATTTAACTTATGCAAGTGCATTTTAAAATTTCACACTTCTACTTTTAAAACAGTTTTAAATATATTTGCACAAGATCTGGATATACTGCAGGCCATGCATAAATGTTTTAAGTCCCTGTCATAGCTTTATCAAATCCAGAACCTTAATTACAGAAAATTAATCAATCAAAACTTTGCAACCTACCTCTGAAAGCTCTATACATGGGAACAATATTGCTGGTGAGTAAGGCATCATACTGTTCAAGAGCAGATGAATTGAAGTCTACGTTAAAGAACAAATTAGAAATTAATGAAATACTTTACAAAGACAAATTTGATTCATATGTCACTGTAAATTGCAGGTGCATGTAATTCAGCTACATTTTATATTTGAGCATGAGTGTATGATCCTACTGCAAACATATATCAAAATTTATTTATACAATCTGTTCAATAAATTAATTATGAAATTTTACAATAGGAAATTAATATTCATACAGAGAATGAGGGACAGCCCTTTACTCCAACCCTTTACATCTTTCCAACCAGTTTTCATCACATTCAAGTTGTTCTATTTTTCAAATAAAATCTTAAATGTTCTAAACTGAAAATAATTAGGTACAAGTCCGGCTGTTGGTCAGTCTACAAACACTGGAAACCTTTTTCTGCCCAACATGCTGATGCGAAGAAGTCTGTTTTGGTATTTGGGTATATGTTTAAACATAAACCCACATCCATCTGATTAAGACTTTCTAAGCTCTAGCTATAAAAAGAACCATGCTCACTGGGAGGATAGAGGAAACTGCGGACGAAGGCCAGCCCTTCTGGGTAGTTGGAACAATTTTGGCTCCGAGCAGCAGGGATTCTAACATCAGCCCGCAGACAGTCTGAAACAGTGGGAGGAAGCAATGTGTTTTCCTGTGAAAAGGAAAAAACCAAAAAGTATTACACCCACGGCTGTGGCTAACCCAGTGCTTTGTATGGTTTTAACTTTCTAGAACAGACTTAACTGAATTTCTCCTATTTTCTTAGTGAATCAGGTCAATGCAAGTAATGGACACTGATGTTTTCTGCCTAGTGTTTTTCCTCTACTTCTGTTTTTAGGTAATTCAGGGAAATCCTTATGCAACATGTAAAATTGTAGTAGCAAAATAAGGTTATACCTTAGGCAAAAACAGGTGACAAGTTTGGCTCATTTGTCATGTTTATATATTTCTGGAAACACAAACTTGATGTCACATCCTCCTGGAAAGCAGCTAGTATATAACGATGACACTATCACCTCCTCTTAGCATCTAAGGATGCTATCTCCATAATAAGAGTCTGTGTTGCTGAAGAGTTAAAGCTAAATAAATTCATACTATATTCAGTACATTTTACTGCCTAGCTTCACTAGCTTCAACTGAGACATGTTAACATGCTATGGTCTGGCCAAAAGTGACTCTGAGGAGTATAATTGTTTCTATAACCTTTTTTTTTTTTCTATAACTTTTTCTGTAAATTTTATCATAATTTTATGATAGCATTAACTAAAACATCAGAATATGCTTTTCTGTGTTTAACTGCATTTTCTTTTTCATACTCCTTTACATGTAATTCATTTTCATTTTGCTAAGAATGGAACATATTTATTTGCTTTATACCTTTATAAACAGTAGTTCAACATCTAAATTGAGTTTCAGTACATTGTTTATTTTGATCAGTTAAAACTAAGCAGAAATAAAGAATTAGAATGTTCTTCTTGTGCCTCCTTGTACTCCTTGATTTAATTTCTTTACTTACTTTTGTGAGAATTCCTGTAAATGCCCATATTATGGCCAGGTTGTATATTAATGGAAAATACATATTCCACATGGAATGAAATATAAAAGACAAAAGACTGCCTTTGCCACCTGAGCAGATAAGCTGTCATTGTCAAGCAAATGTAAAACCCAATACAAAACTGACATCCAATTCATCTGAGCAATTTCTCCTTTCTAGTGTCCAAATCAGTAAGGCAGGGTTAATAGATCAGGGTCACTGAAGAAACCAATATTTTAAACTTAATAATTGAGCTGTGATGTTCAACAATGGCTTCAACTTCAGTATGGCCCCTGAAGGGAAACCTGAATCAAAGTAACAAAGATCGGAGTAAACATGCCAAGGACTGTCCTGAAGAGAACTTCATTCTTCTCACTAAATACAATAGTCACACCTAATGTTATTCAAATAGAGCAGGGAATCTACTTTTGACCTATATCATGAATCTGGGTTATTAATAGCACTCACATGTTCTAAAGCTTGAAGCGATGAGGACACCACTCATATTCAATACAGTGCATAATGAACCTACAAACTCTCAAAATACTGAAAAAGCAACCAGTCAAGAATACTTCAGTTTGTTTTTTTCAAGGTTCTACAGGTCAGCAAGTAAGCAATATCAAAAGTTCTTGAGAGATGAGAATGGCTATGTCTGCGTCACCTTTCAGTACAATGAGATCAACAGTTAACGCATCCCCAGATTGCAAGTCGTATTACTAATACTCTGTGAACTAATATAACCACTCTGTTACAAACTCTCTTCATTTCTTTTACTCAAAATAGAGGATAAGCTATTTTTAAACAGATTATCTATGAATAAGAAGAATAGAAGCTGTTGATAGTGCTCATTTATTAAGAAATGGGATCTTGACAGTGATAGCCACCACCTCAAAACCTCAGTATCAGAAAAAAGCATTTGTCACCAATTCAACTGCTTTATCCTTGGCTCCTTGTCTTTCAGGTCAAAGAACCATAATGTCTGCTGAAGAAAACAGTTACAACTACAAAATGGCTTTGCCTATCACATCATGCATTACTTTCACTGATGCAGGTTATTGTCTTTTGACTAACTAGTAATTAATGTCAAGGAGCATGAGTTATTTGCATTACATGACAGACTTTAAGCATCTGCTGTGGTCTGTCATGTCAGCTTCAGCCACCTCCAGGAATCTTTTTTCAGTAGTCAAGAAGAAAAAATAGTAAACCACAAAAAACAGAACTCCCGTAATCCCCAGTTCACTGAGCTTTAGTTCCCAAAACCCCAGTGATTTATACAAGTCTCATTGCTGTTTTCATCCCATTGCAGGATAAATCATATTGTTATACCTTTTAATACATTTTTATAGTAAAATTCTGTGATTCTATATAGCAAAGCTATTTAAATTCCACAGGTGTCTGCAAGCAGGTGGAGGGACCATCTTTTTGCAGGAAAATCTGCCTTCCAGAATCTGCCTGTCAGATGAGTACAAAACCTCAAGAAAATAAATGTCCTTCAAGCTTAAATTTTCCTTTGATTGAGAATACTAAGTAACCAAAATGTTATCTGGCAGTTTATTTAAGAACTGTAACCATGTATTATTCACAATATCCATGATTTTGATATCACATGCAGGTGCATTAGTACTGCATGGGCTTGATCAGCCATCCAAGTTTCAAAACTTTGAAATCACACAAAACCAGCAAAACTCTAGCCTGTGTCATCTATTTTACTGTGTAAGTCCTGTTTAGCTACCTAATGTCAATAAATGCCCCACCTTACAAATTGTGTAAATCACTACACAGACTTTACCCACAATATAAATAACCTAGGAGGCAACAAAAATTCTGCATAAATTGCAGGTTTCTGTAATTCCCAAGTATTGTAGTCAAAGCTTACAGTTAAAGGCATTAGCTCTGTCCTTCTGTCCTTCCACTGCTGTTACAATCTATAAAGCTTTTTTCACTTGATTAGTACACGTCATTATAAAAAAACTGTGATGTCAGCTTGCTGTGTAAGGTAAGTCAGTGAGTGAGGTCTTACACTTAGAACCTTTCACCGTTGTGTCTCTGAGAGCATTACAGAGGAAATGTATTCCTTCCTATTCTTTCTGCAGAAAACATACCTCACTCTAATAGTCTGCTGTGAACTATATCCTCCAATACTTCAGTCTTGGTCGTTTGCTGCTTCCCACAGTGTTGCATAAATCACTATAAGAAACTCCCATGAATATGTACTTCTGTTGAATTAGATGTTACATTGAGCAAGAACTTTCTTTATACACTTCTTTTCCAACTGAGAATTTGGTTTTCAACGAAGGAAAAAGTCTGAAAAGTTACCAGCTTTTTTTGAGCTTTTTGCTGCTGGTGCTGAAATATTAAAAAGACCCCAGCTCTGACGGGACTTTAATTTCTTCAGAGCCAAATCAGAAAAAAACCTGCCCACAATTAACTGGTTTTCATTAGAGTAATGCACTTTCATAGTAAATTTTCAAATCTGTTTAACATCTTTTCAGCGACATGGACAGTGGGACTGAGTGCACCCTCAGCAAGTTTGCCAATAACACCAAGCTGTGTGGTGTGGTTGACACGCTGGAGGGAAGGGATGCCATTCAGAGGGACCTTGACAGGCTGGAGAGGTGGGCCTGC
>Ga0065711_1040727_pt1 | contig 16725 bp, 9 predicted proteins | sample Hoacrofraction12_FD_59098 | JGI IMG/M metagenome (GOLD analysis project Ga0065711, IMG submission 59098) | Hoatzin crop microbial communities from Cojedes, Venezuela - Epithelial fraction 12 v2 (version 2) | ecosystem: Host-associated > Birds > Digestive system > Esophagus > Crop | place... | reverse complement strand
GCCATTTGCCGTCCACCACATTGGTGTCTGCGTGCTGATGACCCGAGCGGCCGAGGGGTGGGTCGCCGAGCCGTCCCTGAACCAGGTCGCCACGCCAACGAAGGCGACACACCTCTCCTACGAGGAAAGGCTGAGAGAGTTGGGTTGTTCAGCCTGGAGAAGAGAAGGCTCCAGGGACACCTTATAGCAGCCTTCCAGTACTTAAAGGGGGCTTCTAAGAAAGATGGGGACAGGCTTTTTAGCAGGGCCTCTTGTGATAGGACAAGGGGCAATAGCTTTAAACTAAAAGAGGGTAGATTTAGACTGGATATAAGGAAGAAATATTTTGCAGTGAGGGTGGTGAAACACTGGATCAAGGTGCCCAGAGAGGTGGTAGACCCCCCAACCCTGGAAAAATTCATCAGGTTGGACAGGGCTCTGAGCAACCTGATCTAGTTGGAGATGTCCCTGCTCATTGCAGAGGTGTTGCACTATATAACCTTTAAAGGTCCCTCCTAACTCAAACTATTCTATGATTCTATGATTAATAAGTAGAAGATATGCCTGACTTTTAATAGTTCTGCAATAAATTAGTGTTATCTGATTTGGAATAGCTCCTGGTTTGTGACAGGTGGCATTAGTGTACAGGTGCTCGGGCTTTTTATTTACATTATTTTTTTCATGAAAGGTTATTACAGACATGTTGGGAACAACTAGAGAATGAAAGAAAAGAAAATCTATTTATTACCAGTAAAAAAATTGAGAGCACAGGTGTGTAATGGCTGGTTTAATTGCAAAAGTATCAGTTTCACCACGTTTGTATCAGCTTAAGTGAAAATGTACCAGCTGGAAAAAATTAAATCAGCATGAATCATACATGCAAAAGGTCACTGATCTAAAAATATACAACAGAAGAAAAAGATAAAAATGATGTATGCAAACTATAATTGCCAAGTAAAAATTAAAATCCTTCTAAAATTCTAAACTTAGGACATTAATTAATTTGAAAACAATGTGGGAAGAAGGAAAGAGCCACTCTGTGATGTCACTTTCATTACGTGGAACACAGATAAGGTGATAAAAGAAGATCATGCCAAGCCCAGGAGAAGATTAAGCCTCTTTATCTCGCTGTGGGAGGAGGAGAGCATATATACAGGTAGTAGTTTGAGCGTGGAGAAGAGGAACTCCAAATGATTGAATTTTAATGGGGCTTCTGTCACTTAAGTGTAATGATGCGTAACAAGAGATGTGCATGCGGGTGCTGAGGATCATAAAGTCACCCCAGCTTCAGTCAAAATTACAAAACTAACAAGTAAAATCAATTCCCTCTTCTTAAGAAAGCTCCAAATATAAATTTTGAAAGGGAACAAAACCAAGCTCTGTTGGATGCTGTACCTTCTTGTCACAGCCTAATGCTTAATAAGAATGAAAAAATAGAGCATAAGTAATGGGGTAGGAATGAAAACAGAGTGTGGGTACTCTTGAAGTCTTTTATTAGTAAAGCCTAGAGATGTTTTGATCCAAAAGTACAATGTTTTGTCAAAATTGGTTTGTACATGTGTGCAGGCCAGAAATGTCAAAAAGATGCTAATTAGCCTTTCTTTTTTCTGTGGTAAAATCTTATTACAACATCATACACTGGCACAAGCATCTTCGCAAAGACTGACATGCCACTTGCTAGCCAAAGAAAGGTTGAACATAGAGCCACGCAGGGAAATGGCACATATATTATCCCATATGTCTTTTCCTAAAGAATATGGCTAGTCTAATTTTATCAGTAAATAGCCCCCTTATTCTTTTCTCATCCATGCAATTACAGCAAAAGGGGCAGATGGGCTTACACTAAGCTGTGGTAAATAATATAGCTCCACTAAATTCAAAGGAATAAGACTGAATTGCACTGATACCTATATCAGGCCCAGAATATTTACAGAAAGCTTTGATATTTTTTTTTCTGTCTGCCAGCTCTCTTGGTTCTGCTTTAAAAATTTCATGTCCATGCATCTCCCTCTCTCTACCTGTCCTTTCTTTGGATCTTGTGATGTCATACTGTGGGGGCACCTTCTGTGTAAAATCACTTGTAATTACAAAGTTCCTAATGGGCTTAATGAGTTTCTCTTCTTTCTTGGAGTGTCCATTTCTGCTTGAAGTCAGGTGGTACCCTTTTTCTGGTAAGTTTATTGATTTCACTATTTTGCTTGTATTTATTTTTACAGGTTTTTTTTCAAAGGGAGGTAAGAGGGCACATACAAGGAGGAACTCTTGCCATAAAAACTCTTTGGGGTGACAGAGATGAAGAGATTTTACACTGTTTTCTAAAGATGGATAAATTCCTAGTTGATTTAATTTCACCTGGCAGTCCTTTTCACTGTCTCATCTCCTGGACTGTGGACTGTCTAGCACACTTGCAAATCAGAGATTAGACCAGGGTGGTGAATCACTGCATCAGCAGGCAGGAAGCAAAACAGAAGCAGAAGGCCAAGCAGTGGATCGCCGCATTAGAAAGAGGCAGGAGGGCGGTAGAGTACGCCATGAAGCTGGATGGAGGAGCTGTAGGAGAGCAGAAGCAGGAAGGAACAGTACTTCGAGATCATCAAAGGCTCAATGTAGCAGCTGCTTCAGTGAGGTTGTGGTGGATGTTTACATATTTGCTGAAGACTGAGAAGATGCATTCAGATTAACAAGGGTTGAGTAATTTAAGGTAACACAAATGTTTACCCTGTCAATTAATCCATAAGAACAAACCTGTGCTTTAAGATATAAAGCCAATTATCCTAATTATATAAAAGCATGTGTGTTATTGTTGCTGTTTGTTGACATAGCTATCATTGGCAGGATTCCTCCCTCAAGTGTTTTTCTGAACAACATTCCCAAACTGGCATGTTTTATTGTGGGCATTATCATGTAAAACAAATAAAAACATTGATTTGCTAATTGTTATCAGTATTTACTGCACAGTTTCTAAACCATGGGAGACTGGTGTTGATGTGATTATTTTTCTATTATATTTAGTTTCTGCAAAAAGAAAATCAAGAAACACTTGAAATATTCAAGTCTTTGTAAGATAAAATGTCTTTCTAATACAAAGCATAGCATTAGAGGATCAGTCGTGATCTGCAGCATGGTAAATAATTCCATTTGGTGCTTGTACTTTAGGACTGTGATTTTTAGCAGTAATTTTTAAAACAATTTCCCAAACTTAGCTTGCACTGTCAAGTTTTTTGCTAAAGTTCTTGTTGGTTAAATCAGCTTTCTATCTCAAAAGTAAAATTACCTCTGCAAGCAACAGAATTCTTCAGCCACAAGGACAAGAAACAACACCAACTGTTTTAGTTGCGCTCTTGGATGAAGAAAGGCAAAGGATAATCTGGTGCTTGTCTCCAAACTTTACCATTTCTGGCTACCAGAATCTTCCAGTCATGTCTAAATCCCTGCTGCCCCAAGTGGGAGAGGACAACCTTTCTGACCAAGGAAGGATTCCTGGCAGCACCCAGTGATGATGCATTTGTTCAGGAGAGGCAAGGGGACATTAACCCTTCAGCTAACCAGGAGGACTTCAAAACACATAGATCTGGGCTGAACAATGCTGCACAGAATTCATGGCAAAAACCCACAGTCAAGTCATGAATAGTGTAAATACAGGCAGCTCATCTCCACCTACTTCTGTTTTAGTAGTCTGGTGTCAGTGTGTCTCCAGTGACCCTGGCAGTCCTCCCTCCTGCCCAAAACACCTCTCATGAAGGCTCTAAGGAGTGCCTTCATGTTTGTGATGGCTCGAATTGTGGAACAGCCCTGAAGAAAATCTAACCCTTTTCAGTTTTTCAGCGAGGTGGTTTTATTTTTCATCACTTGAAATTTTATTCAATGTGTATATTTGTCTTTTTCAAAGTCAGAGCCCTCTACTAATTGGCCTTGATTAGGAAAAGAAAATCAGAGAAATCAGGGCAGCTTACACCCCCATGGTTGTCAAGTGTAATAGTAGAGATCACTGAGAGTACACGATACAATGGCTGAGCATCTTGAGTCCAAGGAGAAGCACAAAGGGTTAATGCACAACACAACTGAAGAAAAGCAGAAAGTGTAAGACAAATATTAGAAGAATGGTGAAAGCTGCAGGAGGTCTAGGAAGTGTGTAACAGGATTTGCATGGGTAAGACAAATAGCTAGAAGGAAGCATACACTGGCCTGTGGGAAAAAATACAGGATGTGTCAGAAAACACTTCACATGCGTCTTAGTGTGACTAAGTTTAAAAAAAAAAAAAAAGTATTGATGTTCACGTTCATAAGCTCTTAAGTATATTGCTGTTTGCACAGTTTATCACAATTTGATACAACTGTCTTCAAATCATGAACTAGCTAAGAAGTGTGACATTCCTATTTATACATATGTACAGGCTCTAACATCCCCTCTGCCCTATTCATAACAGGCATTCACAAGTTATGAAAAATCCAAATCCAAGCCAACTATGGAAACAACTAGACAGAAGCAGCATGCTGTGCAAGTCTGAGTGACTGTTAAAGGGATCTTTACAGCCTTGTTGAGCTCTTCTACTTCTGCCAGGTTATTACAAATCAGCAGTCCTTACACTTCACTCTCCATCCCGCTAGTTTTCGCTCCACAAATATTATGGGAAACATAACATACAGTAGCAACAATAAGACTATTTACTCATTAGAATTCAGGCTAGCCATGAGTCACTGCCAGGATTTTTCAGTCTGTTTGGTACACATTCAACAGCTTTGTTGTCCCTGTTCAGAAAAAAGGCAAATGGTTCTCTATTGCTAGTCAGTTTATTTTTAATTAACCAAGTAAGCAAATAGCCATCTAAGATCAGCACTGACTCTTTAAATCCACAAATGTAGGTCCCAGAATTGTATTCCTATTGGTTTTGTCGAAAAAGATCTTATATTTATAAGACTGCAGCATGACATACCATCCCTACCTAGTGAATGCTGTTCATGAAGCATCCACGTTGCATAAGTCTGGGTGCTATTATAGAAGACTATGAGTTCCATGTGGCCATGAAACAGTAAATAGCAAGCAATTTCTTGCTGTCTTCTTCAGTATAAAATACAGTGAGCATCAAATTTAGTTACCTGTTCAAAGGTAATTAATGTAATTCCATAGGCAACTTCCCCCAAAATTGTAAAACTTCTTACCACAGCTTGTTGTGGATACTAAAATTTTACAGGGTTTTGAAAACCAGCAGCACAAATTACTGGAAAAGGAATTTATCAAAGACTATGAGATACAATGTGAAAACCTCTGACATAGGAAGTCCTGAGGCTGTGAGGGTGTTCTGGAGAAGTGCCACCACTTGCCTGGTCTCCTCTTGACTCTTCTCTCGGCGTCTGTTGCTGACAGAAGCAGGCAGAGAAGTGCAAGGCTAGTTAGACCTTTAGTCTGAGGCAGTGTAGCTGTTGCTTTGTTCCTACGTTGTCAGAGGCACAATGCGATGAGTCAAACTAGGTTATGCACCACACTTTTGCCTCTTCAGAAATTCAGGTGTCCCACTATTGTTTCAAACCCGCCTGTTGTTCCTGTTGCCACAGGTTGGCACATGTGACTGAAAATCTGTTCCAGCTCTAACCTCATTAACCTTTGGTAACTATCTTGGCCAGACAGAGCCAGATTTTGGATATGAGAAAAGAGGAAGGCTGTGCATCCATAAGGCTGTGAGGATATTGTGCTATGCCAGAGCAGAGTGAGCCCATGTCACAGTGCTAAGGGAGGGCTTATATCCGCTGTAAACTCCCTGGCCCTTCTTGCCCCCAGTGCGTCAGCGTCTGGGCTGAGGGTTGGCAAATGAGCAGTCTTCATCTGCCAGTCACCAGCGTCTCTGTGCTGGAGGACATTTCAACCTTTGTGAAATCTGGGGTCACTGGTGATTTTCCTGCATTTGTGCTGCAGTAATGTGGCACATTCTTTAACGCTTGCTTCCTGCCGCTCTGTTGTGCAGTGCTGATCTCCGACTACCGAGGACATCTCGCCCTTTTCATCCACTGCCATCATCAGCCACTCCGCCTGGTGTCTGCGGCAGCTCCACTGGCGGCCTTGGGAGCAGATCTGCGGGGAGCTTTTGTCTCCGAGCAGGCTCTGGTATGCTACATATCTCTCCAGGGCCCAATTTCTGATTGAGAGATTGAACAGAAAGATGAAAAGGCATTCTGGAAAATCTCAAGTGGAAATGTGAATGTCAAAGAACGGGAAGACATAGTGGGTGGAAGGAAGGGAAGTATGAGAATTAGAACCTGAGCTCCTTGTTGATATCCTGCAACACACTTAAAGATGTCCCTGAGGAGGGGTGCTCAGCAGAGTTGCTAGGGTCAATAGAAAGGGTGTATACCATATCTTTTGCCGAAACGGACTTTGAAGGGGAGGACACTTGGCATTAGCGAGGGCAGTCCAGCAAGTGTGTGTCTGTCCTTCCAGTGCAATGCGCACAAGCTGCTATCAGACCAAAGTCCTGCCAGAGGCACTTTCTGGTGTAGACATGACCTCAGTCCTCTACAGCAAGAAACTCAGGCTAATAGTTCTGCAACAAAAGTATGTGTGCAAAAAATTAATGCCTCTCTTGTAACCATATGTACAGGCGTGATTGCTGTGAGGCTAAGTAACCAGTTAGATGGTGAGCTGACTCTTCATACAATCCCAAGAGCTGTGCATACACATGAACTATAATCAAGCTATACAAGTCACAATCCTGCCTTCTTGCACATAATATTATGAAATTTTGGAGGAAGCTACCTTTACTTTTTTATTTTTATCTTAATTTGTTTCCTCAAGAAAGGAATATTTTTTATCAGCCTTCAGTAACACTCTGGTCAATTAATAAAAAGATATCACGTGTTCAGATTTCTTTTATTATGTATGATAAAAAGGTATAATACTATTTCATTACGTAGTTTATTATGAACCTTGCTGTTTTTCAAGGAATGCTGTAGTTACAAACATAATTTCCTCCTATTTGTGTGAGAAGAACTATATTCTGCATTCATTCGGTTAAGCAGCAGTTTATCATGAGTCATAGATACCGCCTCATACACATGGTACTGAGTTTTTTTGTCTGATTAAGTAAGATTAAAATGGAAAACCTTTTAATCAATATGAGTACTAAATTTAAATTGAGAAAGCACTTTGTGATGAGCGGAGATCTCATTTCCCCTCCCTCCCGTGATTAGAGGGAACAACACGTCTTTGCCACTAGCTGATTTGCGTGTGTCACTTGCGTTGCCAGCAGCAAAAGTTTTTGTGCGGATCCTGATGAGTCGTGACAAGTGTTGTTAATTATTCTAACATGAATTTTTCTTTTGGACAGATGTTGTGTGTAGCGTTAGTAAAGTACCAGACAAATACATCTCTGTATTACTGTTTTCACAGAAAGTTGTTCCGTTGACTATGTATTGAAAAGCAGGTTCATGTTAGAAATGTAGTTTCAGCTGTATATTAGGATGAGCATCTCATTATAATTATTTTGAGGCAGCTTTGGAATGTGCAATAGGGTAGTATATATGGCAATGACACACTGAAAATCAATTTGTGAAAACAGAGGACTGGTATCATAGTGATATAAATACATACCAGACAAATTACTTAATTTTTATTACACAAGGCTACAGATGAAGTCAAAATAGTTAAGACATGCATTTGAGAAAGTGAGGGAGCAGTCAGAGCGGGCAGTGGCAGGTCTTCAGTCTGCTGGTGTGTGATCAAACAAGTTTAATCAGCAGCCCATCTCCTTTGGCATGTAGAACTGAAATTCCACTTAAAAAAAAATACAGAAAAAATATCAGCAAGGCTATTTAGGGAATTTCATGTAAAACGATGGCTTTGCATTTTCCCACTGAAAGGAATATATTGGGTCTTAAGACAGTATCGGGTCTTACTTTCTTACTACCGCTCTTTCAGAGTGGTGCTGGGACCTGGTTTTCCTGATTGGAAAAATTTTCTACTGAAATTCAGAAGACACTGCCTCTATCATGCTTTCAGTATTCCAGCTTGATACCCATAAAATATGTGGCTGTCCTGGCTAGCTAAAAGTGGAACAGAAAAAGAGAACATTTTCCTTTTATGTAAGCTATAACATCAGATAATACCCTCTCCAGCACACACTATTGCCTCGTGGGTAGGCAGTGTACATCTCTGAAGAAAAATAAAACAATTCAAAGTATTGCAACAGAAAGCAAACTGTAGTCTTTTTTTAAACACATTCCCTCTACCTTTTTTCTGTAAACCTAGAAACAATAGAGCTGGATTTCAGTTTTGGGTTATGTGTGAATGCACAAAAGAATAGTCTGGCTTAATCCAGCTACTGCTTTTGCTATAATTACTGCTATTTTTCACAGTTGCTCCACATTGATTTCTGTACTGTAAAGGTTTTCTCATGCTGTCCTGTGCAATAGCATATGGAATTACAGCCTCACAGAAAGCATTTAGTAAGGAAAGATGCTAGGACTATAAATCCCAAGAATCAGATTTCTGCACAGATGGATACCTAGCTTTGTATATCTTCTTTAGACCCAGGATCAGCTCTTCCCTGAGATGCTATTCATGACATGGACAGCTAATACAAGAATAACAGATTCAAAATAATAGTATAAATAACCCTCCTCCCTAAGCAGACATAAAAACAAATGCAAAACCTAGCTGAAATATGCCTGACTGTTTTTCTAAATCCTTTTAGAAATCCTTTAAATACACCAGCTATTTGGAAGACATGCTTTCCTTAAAGAGCTGCGTTAGCTTATAACTCAACCATTGCAATCAGATGGAAACAGAGAGGTACTTCTTTTTTCTTCTTCTCACTTGCCTACCGTGGCTCATAATCTGTTAGAGAAAGACAGTGAATACTGTCAGCAGGGCAATTAATATTAGACACCACTAATCCCAACAGTGCAGGAACATCCTATTGCTCCCTGCTATAGTTATGGATGTTCTCTGTCTCTTTTAAATATTTTTACATCAAACTAGTGGAAACACCATTTTAGGTTTAATCTAGCAGTTTACTCATGGTACTCAAGCCTATGAGTTACAGTAGCAGTGGGGTTGCTTAGAAAATAATTTGATCATGGAAAAAATCTGAGATTTTGAAATTTTGTGGGGACTCCATTTGGAGGTTGTGCAGGAAGAGATGGGTAGGCTGGTCAGCTGAGAAATGATACAGTCTCAAACCACTCCTCTGCCCGACACAAGGAAATAATTTGAACTTTGTAGGAACATTCCTTGTTAGTCTAAGGACTGGCACATGCTCTGGTCAAAATTTGAAGCTGGATGTGAGGAAATGTGTGAGTGAAATTTTCTTCAGACCAACAGACTTTTGTAAAGTGCGTCACTATTGCTGCAACAGTAATTCTGATACAGATTTTTTTCTTTTTTCTTTTCTCAAACTAGTGGTACTATTGAAAATTTGAACTGCCCAATGTAGACTGTAGGAGTGTTTGATACTCTTCTTTTTGTGAAGGAAAGCCTTCTAGCTTGTTTAAAATGCAAGTAATATCTCTTGGTTGACTTTTCTCTTTGGTGCTTTCAGGTTTATAGCATTATCCAAAATGAATCAGATTATTTCTCACAACTCTGTACCTCTTTTTAAAGGTCAGTGTTTAGTTATTGAATATTTTGGAAAGAAGATACACGTGACATTTTATGTTATTGATTAGTATATAACATATCTTAGTGGCCTCCAGTGCTTTAATTTCCTTACTAGTCCACTTTTGGTGCCACTGTCAAGGTAGGAAATCATGCTTTAGATCTTTCCTGAGTTTCTCTGTCCTTACATTCCACCTGCATTTCACCACTTGATAAAGTCTTTTTATCTTTGGATTTGGGCTTTCTGTATTCAGGACAGTAGTTAGTTGGTCTGTAGCTCCTATTACCTCATCTCTTGTGCCTCAAAAAATTTAGCACCATATCAGCTATGTTATTATCCAGGACACACTTACTGTGGAGAGATGAGATGCTGAAAATAATGTAAAAATTAAATATTCATTGACTTGAAGGTTAATTTGACTAGGAGTGCGTGTGTGTAGGAGTAGTATGCTTGCAAGCTCTATAGTAAGTAGGTTTTCAAATTATATAAGTGACAGGCTGATTTCAGAGCTATAACATTTCATCTTGATGACCGACAATGGAAATGGAAATGAATATATGAAAAAAAATGTTCTTGCGAATATATTGTCTCACTTCTGCTAATGGAGCAAATCCACACAATCCATGGAGCAAATCTGTAACAATGGAGCTAATCCACATTTACAAAATATAGCTGGGGTCAGGGTGAGGCTTTCACTGATTTGGTCCTTAGCACCTACACTTGGTGTTCCGCAGTACCTGGGATAAAAGGTACATATCCCATACGTTTGCATGTTTAGCTTCCATGGTAAAGCTGAGGCACTGGCAGTAAGGAAGCAGGATGGTGCATTCAAAAATTATTCCTATTGCTTCCCATTTGGAATTTGCACTGTGGGGCAGACAGCTGCTTCTGTGGGAAATGTAGAACAGTATTCTGAACATAAATTAAAAATGAATTAAAAATGAATTAAAAATGAAAAACTCCTTATAGTTTTTACAGTACATGGAGATTCCAGACACAGGAATGGGAATGAAAGCAAAAAGAAATATCAAAACACAGTGCCATGTGTTGCTGGATGAATAAAAAGCGGAGTGGCTTCCATGGGGAAAAAGCTGAAAGCCCAGAGATCCAAAAGGACTAAGTCATTAAATTTTGGTCTCAGCCCCGCTGGAGACCCTAGTGAGTCAGAGATTCAGATAGAGTCAGTAGTTTTCCCAGCCGGCTCCTGGGTTTGGGGGCCATTTGGAATCTTTCTGAATTAGATCACTGCTGTTGGTCTAAGGGAGTTGGAATTTTTTTCCATTCTTCTGCACTATCTTTTAGCATATTTACAAAGTGCGGTCAGAAGGAAGATTAAAAATAGATCTCCTAACATTGGAATATGTTTGTTACTTTCAGCTTGGAGCTCTCCCTTTTATTTAACATTCTGCCTAGTACAGAATTTGGTTTGTTTTAAAAGGCCATTTCATTTTATAGGCTCTGCGATCTTCTGTTCGTCTCACAGGTTTGTGTTTTCACCACTGACACATCTGACACGCAGAGCATTCCTCATTAGAAGTAATTGCTTACTTTAAAATACTGTTTTTCCTAGTATGTGTAGAGTTTTGGCTCCACTTATCCCCAGAGACTACCTAAGGCTGCTGAATGCCCTCACTGTACATTGCCCGGTTATGAGATGCTTGAGTCAATTAATGGATGATGTTCTTTCACTAGATAGTTCTCTCATATCTTTCATGTTGAATGTTCCTATACATTCTTCTGAGGGGTCTTGTAAAAAAAAATCTGAGCAAAATTTCAGCCTTTTGAAAATTATTTCTCACTCATCATATAAATTCAGCCTTTGTATTATGTGCCCTCTAAAATCAACATTTGATTTGAGCTTAGTAAAATCTCATCTTAAGTTTCTGCCCAAACATTAACAGTGAAGTCTGCTTCTGCCTTCCTCTCGGTGTCTGAATCTGTTTTCGTGTTTGTGGATACACACATAAGCCTTTATCTCTAGGTATTAATTAAACATGCAGGGCATCCTTCTTTTTCACAAGTGACTCTTTAACAAGAATTCAGATAGTAGAAAGGAATTAAAATTACAATTAACTTAAAGAATTTAAAGTAAAATTAAAATTAACATGAAGAGCAAATAAGCTTCCCTTGAGCTTACACTGGAGAAAATGTGAACAAAGCTGAGGATGACAGAGAAATGAAGACTACTCTGAAAAGCAAAAGTCAAGAGAATAATCAATGTTTTAAGAAACTAAGAATTAAACAAAAACACAGATAGAATCCATTTTTAAGTGCAAATATATAAGGCTTGCTCTGGGTAGGTCAATGAAATTGTAAAAGAATGTAAGAGAAGAGTGATTTTCTGAGGTGGCGAGTACCTCACCAGAAAAAAGGTTGTTGTATTAAAGGAGCAGCTGGGGGTTGTGTGAAGTTGGGCTTGCCATCCGGCCGCAGCTGCCGCTGCAGTTCCTGTTGCAGAAGAAGTGAGGCTGCTGGCAGCTGCGCCGAGCTCCAGTGCAAGAATTGCACCGGCTCCATTTTTCGCAGTGTCAAGGGCTCAGCCCGGAGAAAGCAGCTCTCGCTCCAGGGGAAGTCCAAGTTACATCTAGAATTAATACACAAAGCTGACAGAATACTGACACAGTTATCACTTGCACTTTGAATTCAGTGCAAAGTACAGGATATTAGGTGAAACTCTTCTGAAAGAGCAAAGGTAACGGAGGAAACACATCGGCTTTTGCTCTTGTTGGACAGAAATACAGCAACAGACTGTGAAGCAAAGTTAAAACTGACACAAATATGGACAACACAAATGGAAGCTTCTGTATAGTCCAGTGCCTGCTTTGCTTTGGAAAAGTATGAAAAAGCAAAATGCAGAGATTAAATGGTGGCCAAGCAGACGAGGGCAACAGATCATGCTTTAATGTTGGCTAACCATGAGGGGAAAATGAGAGATCATTATATTTTTAGCATATGGTCCTTCTGGGTTTTATTTGCATAATTCTTTTCTAATATGACTTGCTCCAGCATCATGTGAAAACACGGTGTATTTGTCTCTTTGCTGCTTGCTTTGCACCTCTGGGCCACACCATTTGAAAAGGTAAATCAGTTTTCTTCTGTCATTGTGGTTTATTATGAGAGAACCAGTCCGAGATAAATCCTCTTGCATTGCTGCAGTATCTACAGCCAGAATAGTCTATTGTCTATGTTGCACTGAATGAAGAGGTTAAAAAAAATGTTAGCCTTGTCTCTTCCACTGCCAATTATCTCAATATAATTTTACAACAATGTTTTGTCTTCATTATAACACATTATTTTAGAGAAGAACATTGATATCACATTGAAATCTTACACTTTTTATTCTTTATTTTTTTTCCAGGTGCTGAAACAGAACAGAGGAATGATCTTTGTCCCTTAAATGGAGATTAGGGAATTAATAGTTCTGTCTAGAGCGAACAGTGGTCCTGCATGAGGCCACACCTCGAATACTGTGTTCAGTTTTGGGCCCCTCAGTACAAGAAAGACATTGAGTTGCTGGAGCATATCCAGAGAAGGGCAACGAGGCTGGTGAGGGGTCTAGAGCACAAGTCTTGCGAGCAGCGGCTGAGGGAGCTGGGGCTGTTTAGCCTGGAGAAGAGGAGGCTGAGGGGAGACCTTGTCACTGTCTACAACTACCTGAAAGGAGGTTGTAGCGAGGCGAGTGTTGGTCTCTTCTCCCAGGTAAGTAGTGATAGGATGAGAGGCAATGACCTCTAGCTGTGTCAGGGGAAGTTTAGATTGGATACTAAAAAAAATTTCTTTCTTGAAGGAGTGGTCAGGCATTGGAACAGGCTGCCCAGGGAGGTGGTGGAGTCACCATCCCTGGAGTTGTTAAAAAAACGTGTAGATTTGGCACTTTAGGACATGGTTTAGCAGGCATGGTTGTGTTGGGTTGATGGCTGGACTTCACGATCTTGGAGGTCTTTTCCAACGTTAACGATTCTAAGATTCTGTGAGTCTATGATTCTATGCATAAATGGACATACCTCCCAAATTCCTTGTGAGAGGGTAACAGATCCACCCCAAACCTGGAATTTTAATGTGCCTTTTCCCTCATTACAGTGTTACTGATGGAAATAGAACCTTGTTAGCCTCTAATGAAAACACATTTCCTACCTACAAGTTTCAGAAATTCCTTTCCGTACCTGCAGTGAACACTCTTTAGAAGTCATATGAAGGGATAGTTTTAGATTAAGATTCCAAGTTAACATGCAGAAAATAATACTAAGAATATCACAACTTTTCTCCACACCCCTCAATGGAAAAGCAGAAACAAGTTTGCAGACTTCATCAGGTATTTTCTATTTATATTTATGCTTTCCCAGACATACCAACAAACAGCTATATCTTAGGAGACTTTCTTCCTAAATGGTTAAAAATTCATGCTGTGTAAAACCTTTGACATTCATTCAGCACTTTCGCTCATTAATGTTTTTTTATGGCATGCCCTTTTTCTGTTAAAATTTTAGTTAAAATTGCCTGGTTTATCAGCAGGGTATAGTATATGAAACTGAACAAGAAAGGATTTCCTTTCTTGTAGGAAGGAAAATAGTGCAGAATATAGCCTGTATTCTCCATTTGCTTTGATTAGACACCAGAGCTCTTCATGCACATTTTCAAAGCTAGGAAGATGAGTTTTCAAAGTAAATGTATCCTAAATGGCATTACAGAAAGCGATGGCACCTATGGTCAGTGAGGATGCACAAGAAATAGGTGGAAAGGTTTTCAATAAGAAGGATAAAAAAGGACTTTTTTGTATGAGTCTCAGTGAGAGAAATTCAGTGCTTGTCAGGAGGGAGAACTAAAGTAGAGTTTGTTCTTTTCTGGCAAATGTCTTTAAATTTGTGGTCTGGATAAAGAAATATGCCTTCTAAGAAGTAACTAATATCTTTTATTAACATCATGTCTTATAATGAGACAGTAATTTTGTTTGAAATTCTCTGCCAGAAGATAAATTAGCATGATTGAACTGGGAAACGCGAAAGCCATAATTCGCATGCTTTTTTCAGGTAATTATTTAAATTATAGAAAAGCAAAAGAGGAGGGACTTACATTTTAATATATCACAGAATAGTCATGTGTCAGAAGAGTACACAAAACTGGAAAAGAAGTGTCTGTGAATTAACAATTTGGAGTTCTTCTTTCCATGAAGATAAAAAGCACTTCATATAATCTGTAGGCCGCTGGTGATGCAGGCTAATAAATACTGGCAGAAGGTGGTAAAAAATTCCAACCCTTGTTATATTTTTTATTTTCTTGAAAAATTTAAGACCATTTTTAGTAGAGATGATTGAAAATCATAATTGAAATTCATTTAAAAAGCCTTTCTGATTTAGAGTACAAAGAGGAACTTTCAAAGTATCTAAACAAGGGGATATCTACAAACCCCACATTTCTTTAAAAATTATGAACTTCTATATCAAAAAGTTGGAAACAAAATTGAGTGTGGAATTCCAAAGTTTGTGGCTTGCTATATCACATTAGACTGATTTATTTATTTATTTTACCTTTGGTTTGCTGAAGTGCTCTTCTTAAGATCTTTTTGAAGTGTTTGGAAAAAAAAATTGAAATGAAAACTAAAATGGCAATTACAACCAGTAATATGCAGGGACAGAAAACTCAGAAAATTATATTACTGAGGTTTTACAGAGTTGAATAAGTCTGGTTTAGACATAGAACTTTTCTGTACAGCTTTATATCATAAATAAAATGAGCGAGACTTCACCAAAAGATTTAATCTCCCCAAGAATCTCCTACAACAATTACATCTTGTTGATTTTTTTAAACTTTAGTGTTTTCTTGCCTCTTGCAATAAAAAACAAAACAAAACAAAACCTGCAAGAATCAATGCAGGTGATTTTCCTTGTGGTTAAACTACTTGCTTGTGGTAGTGTCAAAAATTCACGTTTAAAGTAGATTGAACAGTATGGTGAACTTGTCCCAGGTTTATTTGCTCCACACGGGCAATGTGACATTTCTACTCCTGTCACTGTACAGGAGAAATCAGTTTCAGGACCAAGTAAGAGAAGGACAGGACTGTTATGCAATCATTCCTAATCCCTGCAAGTGTATGGCATGACATGGGATTACCATTATCCTCATCTTGTTTTACATAGATAATCATTTCACAGTTGTCAGAGCAGTATTCAGTTGATCTAAAAAACCATTGTAAATGGATAATAATAATAGCAATTTTATATAACAATAGCAACGTCTGTTCAGGTTTGGCTAATAAGATATGAATTTAGTGCTATCAGATGTACACTGAGTTTGGAAATATTATAAATGTTTAAAAGAGTTCAGACTTTGTCCCCAGCTGAGGTTTCCAGACAAAAAACAGGAACAAAGAGCGTGGGGTTAACAAGCCATTCCTGCTTATTCCCTCTGAAGTGGGGTTATGCTGAAGGAGAAGTCTGTGAGACAGGAGCCTTGGGCAGCTCCTGGAGCCTCATCCATCCCCAAGGCCAGGCCTTCCTGGGCAATGCACCTTATGAAGCATCTCTTTATCCCTCTTTTTCTCCAAAAGGACTCTTGTTGGATGAAATTTTTTCCCTTGGGTACTCTTTTGGTACCCAAAATCCAGCTAATAGATTCAAATGAATGATCAGCTCCTGCCTGATGCTTGTGGCATCTCAGCCATTGTTTTAAAGGATGCTGTTGAATTGCCCTGCTTGTTAGGCTTAATAGCTGGCTCTAAACAAATCTATTTATGCAACACATCTGATAGGCTTCTTTTTGGCAGACATCTCAAGCATATGCATACGATTAACTACAGTAAATTTTTTTATAAGCTTAGTAGCTTCAGAAGCTATTTCATCTTTGAATGCATAAATGAGCACAATGAAAGCAGCCATCATAAGAATATTATGGAAGCAGTGTCCGTAAAGTTGATAAACAAGCACATCCGGAGATGGGGTGGTTTTTGGTTAACTTCTTCATCAACGACCTGGATGAAGAGTTAGAATGTACCCTCAGCAAGTTTGCTGATGACACCAAACTGGGAGGAGTGGTAGATAACACCAGAAGGCTGTGCTGCCATTCAGCGTGACCTGGATAGGCTGGAAAGCTGGGCAGAGAGGAACCTGATGAGGTTTAACAAAGCCAAATGCAGGGTCCTGCACCTGGGGAGGAACAACCTCAT
>Ga0065711_1040726_pt1 | contig 16725 bp, 15 predicted proteins | sample Hoacrofraction12_FD_59098 | JGI IMG/M metagenome (GOLD analysis project Ga0065711, IMG submission 59098) | Hoatzin crop microbial communities from Cojedes, Venezuela - Epithelial fraction 12 v2 (version 2) | ecosystem: Host-associated > Birds > Digestive system > Esophagus > Crop | place... | reverse complement strand
GCCGTGCACGCGCCGCCGCGCCGCGCGCCGCTACTTAAGGGGCCGCGCGGCTGAGGCGTCCCGAGCTTCGCCGCCGCCTGGGCACGCGCGGGCCTCGCTCCCGCCTCCGCTCCGGCCTCGGGGACGCGCAGCGGGCAGGTAGGGAACGCGCCTCACCCCGCCTCCGGCTGCACCCGCTGTGAAGGGGGGTCCCGGCCGGACCCCGGCGGGGGGGTGCGGGAACGGCTGCCGGGGGGGAGGTGCTGCGCCCGGGGTCGTCGGTGTCCGCCGGAGTCTGTATGTATATGTGTATATATATGTATGTATATGCGCAAAGAACACAGGAATCGGGTCGGTTATAGAGGTGTCTCTGCGGGGGGTGTGCAGCAGCGCACCTGCCAAGAACCAGAACTCGCCTGGGGGTCCGTCCCTGATAACCGTGCTGGGGTGACGCTCCGACATTCCCCGTCCGTCTCCCTGCCCTGCTAAATCCTCACCTTCGCCGCCAAGGTTTTCTGTCTCGTCTGTGTCGCGGGCAGAGAGACTTGGTTTTCTCCCCTCTCGGTATGCTGTTCAAAAACGATTTAGAAATTGTCATGCAGCTGAGATAATTCATCTGGGCTGAGAAGTGAAAGTCACCCCCCAGCGCTAAGCACTAGGCAGCTTCTGTCTCCCAACAACGGAGAGCAATTTCTCCGCTGCCAGAAAACCGTTTCAGTTTGTGGGATCCAACAGGCTAGTCAAGCCACCTCACTTTGTCCAGTACTTGTTTAAGGAAGCAGTAAAAAAATTTGTTACACTTGAATTATCTGTTTTACGTGAAGAAAGTTATTGTTCGGTTGCACATTATTTCTTAGAGCTTTTAACTAAACAGCTTGTACCACCTCAGCTGTCAGATCAAACGCTTGGGAGAGTGTTAGATTTTCTTTTTCCTTTCCTCGGGACACGTTTTCATTTTTTCTTTCTGTGTATGATGATAAGAAGCCCCCTGAACACTGAGCTCCAAACCAGTGAAGGGCTGATAGAATAAAGGCTCTTCACAGAACTTGTCCGAACGGAGACATCTGTAATAGCGGCGTGTTTTGCTGTACAGCAGCAACGTACTGCGATGTGTGAATCCTGAGATTTTTCACAGAGCTGGATTCATCTCCCTTAAGTTTTAGTGAAATGCAGCTTCCAAAAAAGAAAAGCAAGTAAGAATTGAGTATACCAGGGAGACACAGCACATGCTCCAGTGAATTAATTTTATTCCTTCCATTGTATCTTCCTTTTATCAAGGGATAGTTAAAAAGCTATTCATGTATGTGTTTTCCAACTTAAGACAGATCCAACAGTGAACCTGCATTAAAAAAACAAACAAACTAGGACAACCCCAGTTTGCTCAGAAACCAACACCCCCAATGGAAACTGGGGGCAGGGACAACGTGCAGCCTAGTAAATCTGGTCACTTTAACAGCCTGCCATTCCCTCTCTCCCCAGCCATGTACAGCGGTGTGTGCATCTGCGTGTTCCTGGCGGTGCTCTCGGCGAGCTCTTTCGGACAGCAAACTGCGGGCTCGCACAATGGGAACCCGCTGGCTGCTGAGCTTGAGCAGAGCTCGACAGAACGTCACCGGCACGTCCGCGCCCCTTCGTCTGCTGGCCCGCTGAAATCTGTGCCGCGGCTGGATGGAGGTGTTGACCAGAGAGCTAACATCGGCGCTTTGTTGGCCAAGTATCTCCAGCAAGCCAGAAAAGGTACTGGTTATAGCTTACTTTCTGTGCTACTTCTGTGGAATTCCCCGGAGGGACACCTAGATGTTGAGATGACCTGGTCATCATCTAGCAAAAATTCCTAAAGGAGATAGGACGTAGATTTTGCCTGGTTATTCCTGAAGTAGAGAGCATTCTCTTATACACCGCAAAACACCTCCAAAAAAAGATTTGTACCGAGCAGCCACTGACTGAGAGCTGCGTACAGGTAACTGAAGCAAATGTAACCTACCTGTCAGGTCATAGTTCAGCTTTTATTTTTAACTTACAGTTTTCGTAGCCTGACAATTATTTTGGTATTCTTTTCAGCATGTTTTATCTCAGATAAAATACAGTAATTGCATTTTCTTCGAACTATTTCATCTAGTCAACCTCCTCCCTCCCTTTTTTAAGTTAGACGAGCAGGAAAACTTTTCAGAGGCTAAATACATGCAGACCAAATGGCTCACCTCACCTCATCCAGAAATACCCGTACCAGGGAAATCTGAGCGTTGGATTTTCCGTGTGTTTGTTCACAGAGGAGGTTACAAAAGCGTGAAAGCTTTTGAAGGATGAGAACTCACATTTATGAACACAGTAACTAAAAGCAGTGATGAGTAAAAGCACATTTGCTTCAAAACGTGTCAGTTCCTGTTAGATTTTGAGTTTCAGGCAGCCTGGGGACACAACCTTGCAGTTACTTAAAACCTCCGTGGTGCTGTGTTTGTTACAAGGGCAGGAAGCACCGGTAGAGCAGTGGAATTAAAGGGCTTCGTTCTTATGTCACCTGAGAAAACAGTTGTATTATATACATGAGCTAGCAAGAGAAAGAATAAAGCTGTCCCTGTCGACATCTTACAGTGCATGTTTTACGTAGACACAAACGCGTGCCATCTGTGCTACCAGTAAAAATGAAGGATCAAGATCACTGACCACTGAAACTCCCCCAAGAAAATTTTTTTTCGTTTTGAACTGGCTCATCTCTCTGTTGCTCTGTGTCTCCACAGAGTAGCACCGTGGGCAGCCTAGTTGCTGTGGCCTTTTGACTGCCAGCTTCAACAAAAACCACTGCGCCAATCTTGCTTATTTGTGATAGCTTCACTCCAGTCTATCCACAATGCTGCAGGGAAAGAGGGCAGCTGAGAAGCAAAGAGGGCTCAAGGGGAAGGCAGTAATTAGGATTACCTGGACGTATAGATATTGAGAAGTTAATTCACTCCCAGTCTCAAACCGTGCGTAGGATAAAAATTCACTTTCTGTAGGTAAGAGCTTTCTCCTCTCCCGTCTCTCCACACAACCTTCTGCCAATCACTCAGTCCTCCCCTCCTGATAGCCCCACTGCTGACCTCTGTGCTAGGCAGAATCCTAATCTTATTTTTGATGGTGGTCTACGATTAAGAGATGCCACATCTGTCTTACATGTTACGTATGCAGCCATACACCTTCCTCTGTGTACATAGAACAGAGCCAAATCAGAAACAACAGAAAAAGAACCTCTGTTAATATAGCTTGAGAGACTTCATGTCGTATTACCGATTTGCACAATATCCATTAACAAACTTCTTTTAGCAGTTCACATGACCTAATAAAAAGAAAATTCAGATATGAAATTCCACAATTCAGTGCTAGAGTTAAAGCTGTTACTTGAGTAAGAATCTTATTGCAGGAGTCTACAAAGCACAATCCTCGTTACCTTTCCTCAGTGTAGTTGTTGTCACCCACCTACGTGGAAACCAAACTCCTCCTTCTAGTTCATGTAGCCATTATGTTCTCTTAAATATCTGGCTGACATTTCCAAATAATCTTAATCAGACAAAGTGAAAAAGAAATCAATCTGGATTTAAGACATCTTTTTGGTAAGTATTAATTTCCTTTTAATTAATTTTAATTAATTTCTTTTTGGTAAGTATTAATTTCCTGCATACTTGTTAACTGGCATATATAATTAACTCTACAAAGTGACCGTTAGCAGATGATGGGATTCTTGTGGCGCGGCTAGGCTAGCTGGACTCTGGGTTGTAGGTGTAGCTGCTAGTTACAGAAGAGAAGATTCACAGGGACAAAACAGTATTTACTTAATTTCTAACAATACATACAGTCTTCCCGTCAAAACATTATATTCTCATTTAACATAAAGGTTCTGGGCAGCACTTCAGAAATCTCTGCAGAACACTCACATCACTTTTAAGCTGTCTAAACCATAATACTCACTAGAAAATTCCATCTAGGGGGAATTCCATCTAGGAGGTCTGGGCATTTGCTAGTGTTAGCAGTCGTCGGTGATGGCGTTTGCGCTTGTGATTAGTAGAAAGGCTGATTATGGCCAACATACCTGGTTAAAACAGCAAGAGAGTTAAATTCTCTCGAAGTTTGGGCTAGGTGGCGGCCTCGTAACCAAACTGCTACAATTTTGGATACGTTTGCTGTACTGGATACGTTTGATTCTGCAGTATCCACAGGACATCTCCGGTGGTTTATGGAAAGGTAATTAAGGTGCTGTAAAGAAGTTAATTTTACTGTTTGAGACACTTAGCTTTCAATTAACTTCATCTGCAGGCTTTGAGTGTGAATCTGGCACCGTGTAGAAGAGATATTGTAGCTGTCAAGTCAGTGACACGCACATTAAATGTTCTCTAAGGAGCCCTTGCCAGGCCAGACCACGATGGCTCCAGGGGAGCCCTTACAGCCCACAGGTCGCCACAGGCTCAGAAGTCTCTTAAATACCAAGGTCTGAGCGATGGCTCTGCGCTGCCTTAGCCCTGCACAATTGCAGTGCCAAGAAGCCATTCTCGTCAACTTAATTATTTATTTTGAAGTATGAATGTGAATTTTGTGGGTTTTGAGCATTTAATGGTAGACAAATATTCTTTTCTAGAGATAGTTAAATTTTTTGTCATTTTGTTTTAGGTAAATGTCTAAAACATGGCTGGTTCCTTTTTTTGGGGGATACATTTAACTCTCCTTTTCCTCTGCAATCACTAACAAAACAATGCAGTTGTTTTTGTTTTTAATGGATCATCTTCGTTATAAATCATTACATGAGGAAAACCGTGAAATATAAAAGCACAGAGTCACCAAGGGTTCCTGCGAAACACCAGAAACCGTAAGCAATGCAACTGTGTAAATTTGGATTTGATTTGGGCTTCCTTTCCCTTTGATCGGTTCAGGTATTCATCAAGCCTCAGCCTGCATTGAATACTCGTATATGGAATCTGTTTTCTTCCTCATTCAAGGCTTAAGATCAATCTAATTATTGGCATATGCCAATTTTGGCTGTTTTCAGGGAGTACAGAGAAAAGTAATTTACCTTTCCCTGCATTTTTTGTTACGTAATGTGATGAAATCAAAACAGAGGATTACAGCCCTGTTTTCAAAGCATAAATTCTTCTTGCAAATAGTTTGTGTCTCCAATGCCTGAAGCAAGGAAGACAGAAAGGATAAGGCAAGATTAGAGATCAGCATCCAACCCTGCTGTGACAGGAATTATGACAGCTTTGGATTAGCAATGAAAATATCACTGACGTAGTAATAAGCCCTGTATAATTCCAGCAATAGACATCTCTAGCTCTGAATTCCTGACACAACTTTCTCCATTTCAGGACTATTCCCACTTCTCCACAAAACCTGGGATTTGTAACTCTGCCCAGCTTGTTACTGAATTTGCACTGTAAGCGCTCCGCTACTTACATTTATGGCTTTCAGGCAACACGGGGCTGTGGTGAAGTCCTGTCTCAGGCCTGAGTCTGCTCTCAAGTGGAATTATTTTGCACCTAGAGCAGCTGTCCCAGTACCAGCAAGCCAGGCTGTGGTCTGACAGGAAGGGTGAGCAAGGATTTGGGCTTTCTCTCTCTAGTGAAATAGGAAGGAAAAAGGAGAAATGCACCCGTATTCCTTCCTGGCAGCCAAGAGCAGAATGCTCCTGCAGAACGAGGGAGAAAATGATCTGTTTATTTTACAATTAAAAAAAGCTACTTTCAGGACATTTCCCATAACATTTCTATGATGTTTTCCCCAGTGACATGACAGTGGTGTTACACGGTCTGTATTAAGTCAAACAGTTTCAGCTATTGTGTATGTCTGCTAATGAACATAAAACAGATCAGAAAATGGATGAACCTGAAATATGCGTCCACTTACTCTCTGCTCTCCCAAATGCTTTTTCTTTAGGTTCCACTGGAAGGCTCTCAGTTATGGGAAACAGGGTACAGACCATTGATCCTATGCACAGGATAAATGACAGAGACTACATGGGCTGGATGGATTTTGGACGCCGCAGTGCTGAAGAATACGAGTACTCTTCCTAAAGAACAGCAAACTATAGCAACAGAAAAAAAAAATCACACTCCCATGTCTGTACAGAAAGAGAAAAATTAATTTGTTGTCCTCTTCGAATCAGTGTTTTAATATATATCATGTATTTGATGTAAATTTGTCTGTAAGACTATACAATGCAATATATACATACGCAGAATTTTCCAGAAAATGTTTTCTTTCTTTTGTGGTTTCTCATTCATTGATATTATATTAAAATGATTTCACTTATCCCTTCTTGTCCTGTCACTGCATGTTGCTTTGTGTCTGACTATAAAGAGAGGCAGGAAAATACCTTCATTCTGCAGTGTAAACGCATTCTGTGTGCTGAGCATTCAGACTAACGAGCCACTTGTCAGAGAAATGTGGTGTCAGTCCCAATAGCTATGAACTCTAAGGGAAACCTGTCCAATATAAACACAACAGCACAACACCACCAGAAAAGCTGTCTTCATGGGGACCCTGTTTGTAAAGGACCAAGTCAGACACCGAGCCCATGTGTAGTGCATAGTCAGCGGCGCTAACACTGAAAGAGGAATGACACTGACATGTTTCATCTTCCCAGCTTATTTATTTTATATTGTGAACTAGATGTGAAAGTTCTGCTGATGGCTGCCAGTCACAGAATAACGGGAGCGTTCCCTGCCGTGTGGTGAGCCAAGCGTTCCATCAGGGAGGGGGCGAGGACAGGTCCCTGGGCAGAGCAGAAGGTGATCCCGAGGGGAAGGAGGTATCAGAGCAGTCCCAGCGTCCTAAAATGAAACGGGTCGCTCCCGAGCGTCGCAGAGGCAGCCCGAGCCAGGTCTGGCCCACCGGCGCAGGGAGAAGGAGGGAGATTGTGCCCAGCCCCTACCTGACACGAAGCACGGCAGAGACCCCACGCTTGCGGCTGGGGAGTGGTCCTTGCCCGTGCAAAACCAGCGCCCGGGGACTCTGTCCAGCCAGACCCTCGCAGTCGCTCGTCTCTGCCTGATGCAAAGGGGGTTTCACGTGCACCCTCCTCCTTCCTCCGGGTAAGTCGTCCTGCAGATCCTGCGCTCGCCTCGGCCGCTGGTGCTCAGAGCTGAGGAGTTCCCTAAACGGAAAAAGGAGGCGATTTTGCATTGCACGATTCACAGAATGTCTCCTGAATGTGTGCACTGGCAAGGAAAGCGCCTGTCGCGCTGAAAAGCAGGTACTGGCCGAAAGAAAGAGCCAGGTGAACATCTCAGCAGCAAGAGCTAATAGGCAAAAACACTCATGCACGGAAAATATTTGTACTACAACAAAATCCTACCAAAACCAAGAAGAACGGGAAACAAACCGAAATGGTTATGCCAAGGGCTGAACACAAAAACATTCTGAGGAGTCGTTCCCAGCAGCAGCTGGGAGAGCAGACGGCACCGCAGAAAGCTGCAATGATGCAATGAAAGGGAGACTTCAGCAAACGGTAGCGGGGAATCTTCTTCTCTAGCAACACCAAATCTCTCTTTCTCTAGATCTCCTCCTGAAAACGTGGAACTGCTTTTCTTCATGAACTTTTCTTCCTCTCAAGCTCCTTTCAGTCAACCAGTTTCCCAGCCACCTAGTCTGGCTCTTTTTGGTCCTTCCCAAACGTAAGGAGTCCCTGAACACCTGAATTCTCTCCGTAATTTTGACTATTGCCCTCAGGAAAACAGTTCAAATTGCCCATTTGTCCAAAACTTTCAAACGAGATTAAAACCAATCCATCTATTTTTTTGAAACTGAGGAAAATACAAATTAATCTAAAAATGCATACATTAGAACATTTCCCACTAAAGTGATATTTTTTTAAAAGTAACTTGGGAGAAAACTAGGTTTCTACTTTGCTGTCTTTTAATTAATGACAGGAATATTCAAACAACATTTTAAAATGTTTCTATCCCTGGATTATTTAATGAAGGATGTGATACTGTAATATTGCAGGGGGGCTGGGCGATGTTACAAATCTAGCCTTCTTACTGCGGAATGTCGTCCTTTTAGTAGAGAAAAGCAAACCTTTTTTTTTCCCCTCCGTCTCATTTCCTCCAAGCAGGGGAATGGAGGGACAAAGACATTTCCTCCCGTTCACTCTCTTGTGAAGGTCTCTGAAGACGCCTGTGAAAGCGCTTGGCCCTCAGCGCAGCCGGGTGACAGTTCTGGGGGCTTTTACAAGTCGCTCCCCTGCTCCCCCAGGACAGAGGCATCTTTTCGTTGCCTCCCACACATAATATGGTTTCACTACCTGGCTGCTCACAAGGATCCCAGGTAAGAGGACCCCCTGGCCTTCATGGTGCAAAACTCCTGCCCTGCGAGCAAGACCATGGTCCCAGGGGCGGCTTGGGGGTGTTCGCTGCCCTCTCAGTTATCAGGGTTGTGCCTTTCTGTATCCCCAACAGGCGAATAAATTCCCAGGCACCATTCGCAGGCACAGAATAACACTTCCACCTCTGCCAAGCCACCACCACCATGGCCTTTGACCAAGCATTTGCTGATTTTTAATCAGAAAAATGCCAGTTACAGAAAAAGTAGTTTGTGAAATCTGCTTTCTCCTTGTGGTACAATTGCAAGGAAAGTTTGTCTGGTTTTGAAGGTGATTAAGAAAAAGCGCTATTTTTCTTTGCCAGCCCACCACCAGCATGACATTTGCAAGTAATCACATCTGTCACCTTTCCTGGATGCCAGAGCGCTTCAGACAAAACTTGGTCTAATTTTTTTTTTTTTTACAGTCACTGCACATTCTGGTTTTTGTATTTAAGCTGTACTGGTGCTGTAAAATAGACCAGAGGAATAAAGGGACTTGCAGTGACTCACATAGCATCCAAATGAGGATGGAAAACAGACATAATTTCATCTCTTTTTTTTTTGCTATGTCCAGACTGAAGGCCTTAGCCAGTCAGTACAGGCAATGGGGGGCCGTCCTCTGACCGGGCATTGCAATAACTACCAAATGAGAGTGGCTTTGCGGACAGCCTGGCCCTGCCGCTGTTTGCTGCGTTTGCAGATGGTTCTCGGGTCCACCCATCCCTCAGCCTTTTAGCAGAAAACAGCTTCTTACTAAACCTCACCATGATCCAAGGGCAGGTGTTGGGTTGCCCAGCCCTGCCAAATCTGCGTGGAGACGCACCCCGAGGCAACGCCACGCTGCGCGCCCACAGCCCCGCTCGGGTGAGGCACCCACCGGTGTGGAGCGGGAGCACTGGGCGCAGCACGGAGCCGTCCAGGATTGCCAGCCGGGACCTACAGGCCGAAGTTCTGCCAGAGCCCCTCTTTACCACCTAACACCCAGCGCAGGACTAACATGTTTTTTCAGGTGCCACTCAGATGCAGACTTGTAGCTGCAGGGGACATCTCTCCATCATTCTTCACGCTCACAGGAGTACCGGTGTGGGGGCAATGGCAGCAAGCATCGGGGTAAGAGGAACTGTAGCTCCAGGATGCAGCACTGTTCCTGCAGGCGAGGGGGAGCTGGCTGTAAGCTGCTTAGCAACACCCTCCTCCTCCTCCTCCTCCAAACTTCCATCATCTGCTCCTCTGGGAGCAGCAGAAATTCCCCAGATGGGAAAGGGTTGTAAAGGCTGCTGAGACACCAGTCAGCTCCCAGCTGACCCGGAGGTGCTAACTGGAGCTAAACAGAGGGGTCAGCAAATTCAGGAGAGTCACGGAACCCCGGTAGCTGCATCGCTCATCCCAGGGCACCGGTGGAGCCACCCTCCAGGCTGCTCTGCTTCAGCCCAGGGGAAGCGGCAGCCTCGGGGATGGAGCCCCTGCAGCTGGGTGCGAGCCCCGCGGGTCCAGCAAAGGTTTTGGGCTGAGGAGTGCCTAGCAGATTTCAGCCTGGGAGGTGAGATTCCCAGCACTGCCAATTCTCTGACATTTAATTTAGCTTTACTTTAATGCATCTTTATATAAGCTTGTGTGTAAGGGCTAAATTAACCTTGGCAAAATAGCAAATCTATACCTTTTTGCATTTAAAGACAGTTTGTTTTCTCCTTGCACTTGATTCAATTAGTTCTGTCCCAGCTTTATTAACTTTAAATCAAAACAGGTGCTGGGCAGATCTCCGTGAACAGAGCAGGGTACTGCAAACCCCACGTAAACGGAGCAGGGACGAGCCCGTGGCTCTGCCCTTGCAGGGCCGTGCATAGAGCAGCCATGAGAAGAGGGTGGAAGCAGCAAGTGCTCCTCGGGGGAGCGAGGGGAAACCCAGGCAGCCCCCCAAAAGCGAGGGAGCACCCACGCCCCGGGAAGGGGCAGCTCTCCCCGGGAGCTGGGGCAGCGTGCAAGAGAAACCTCGGCTTCGCTGGTGCACCTGGTCCTGCGCAGCCTCATGGTACAGGAATGCGAGGGGGTCCCGCTCTGCTCTCCCGTGCTTTGATGCATCACCGGCCCCTCCAGCCTGGCCGCACGTGGGGCAGCAGCCGTGCGGTGCTGGGGACGCGCCACAGCCAGATGTGCCCAGCTGCAGCCCAGCTCTGTGTTTCAGTGAGCTTCAGCGCCGCAAGCGCAAGGCTGGCAGGCCGCCTCGACGGCCTGAGCGGAGGAATTTGCAAGTCAGATAAAACCCAAACGTAACAATGTCCTAGCAGAGCTGTGAAAGCCTTTTCTGTGTGTTTGATTTTTGTATTCCCCGAGTTCATTAAAATTCTCTTAAAGAATGAAAAATTCTGGCTGTGGGCTTGTTAAAGCTTTAATCATTCCTAAGTGCCTGTGTCAACTGAACAGCAATTGGATTCAGCACAGCTTGAAGCCTATTTCAGCAGGACAAAAACCTCTATAATCTTTTAAATACAAACATTATCAGCTTCTTGAGTACATGTCATTCTCACATGAAAGCCCACTGCCTACATTACAGCTGAGGACACTGCTAAACACCAATAACTTTCAGGGCTTTTATTATTTTTCTTGATATTCTGTGGTCTCAACTGGCTTGTTAACTGAATGAAAGGAGGTCTGAACCGCGTCCTTTGAGATGCCACAGCACAGCTGAACAATGCTCATTCTTCAGTGTGAATACGAGCTACAGGCAGCAGACCCTGTCTGCACCAAAGGCAGGCAGGAGGCATCCCACCGACATCGCTGGACTTTTCAATTCGATGGGGACAGCTGCCAACAAATGCGCTCAGAAGTTGGGAGCAGCTGTCAAACCTCTGCGCACCCCAGCATTACATTGTGGGGCCACCCAGTGCTTTGGAGACACGCAAAAGGAAAGGGGAAGAGTCTCCAAAGGCTGAAATACCGGCTTTGGCTCTCCAGACAACACCCATGTGTCCACAGCCCAGTCTTAGATGCACAGTTCTCAGCACCTCACTGACCTGGTTTTGGCTGGGATAGAGTTAATTTTCCTCCCAGTAGCTGCCGTGTTTTGGGTTTTGTACAAGAAGAACATTGATAACACTGATACTTTTGATTGTTGCTATGAATCAAGGACTTTTTCCAGCCTCCCGTATTCAGCTGATGAGCGGGTGTGCGGGAGCTGGGAGGGAGCAGAGCCAGGCAGCCAGCCCAAGCTGGCCAGTGGAAATATTCCATACCACGGACGTTGTACTCGGTTTGCGAATGGGGGTGGGCCAGGGGGCAGGAATCTGCTTTTCTCTTTTCTGTGAGTTCAAATCCTCTCTTGGTTGGGAGTTTGAACTTTTCTGGGAGTCTGGTCTATTTTGGGAGTGTCACAAAATTTGCATTTTTCTGGGTTCCGCAATCGCTCATTGGGGACTGGCTGTGAACTGGTCATTGGGTGGAGAGAAAAACTGTATGGTATATAGTTTGGTTTACATATTCATTATTATCATTATCATTAGTAGTAGTATTTTTCCTTTGTTGCCTTATTAAACTGTCTTGGAGAACCATTTCAGAGTAGAGGCACCAAGTCATCAGCCTGTTGGCACTCTGATGTTTAGTTTATACAGTAGTTCTGTTCTGATTTGAAATCATCCAAGTGCATAAATACGTTGACTGAGTTTCCAGATAGCTCCTGCAGTCTTTGCTATCCCATGGCATAATTCATTGTCCTTAAGGGGAAACTAAGAAACTCTCCAACTACCAGCATTGTTTCCAGAAGCAGAAACTGGGTGCTTCCTCCAAAACCCACTGAAATCACTGGGGTGAAGCACCTCACAGAGAAAAACAGTCCTGCACCCCGGCAGACCTCCTACCCTTGCCCAGTCTCCAGTTGCTCCTTTGTACCTTGAGGAGTTCGGCCTGACTCAGCCTTGATTTCCCTTGACCTCAGTGGGCTGCACTTGCTCCCTTTTTGGTTTCCCTGTGGCTTTCTATGTCAGCGTGGGTTTTCATCAGTTTTCCTTTCCCAGGAACACAGCCTTGAAGCCCCGTTCTTCTGTAGGGCCTTCAGTGAATACTAAACCTCTGGATTTTCATGGCTGTTCAAACACGTTTCCCTACAGTTCCAGGTCTTCGGGAAAGCTGGGTTTATAATGCACCTTCAGAGACGTGATAGCCCGAAAGTTGGCATATCCACATCCACTTGCTTATTAAGCACCATCGCTGTTCACTTAGCTGGCGCAGAAGATGCCTGTCTCCAAAGAAGCGAACATACCCAGCAGTACATGCATCCTTTTGGTACTTTATTAAAAGCCAGAAAATAACAGCACAGCATGAACAACAACTCCCATGTATTTATTCTTTCCAAAGCCAAAGATTTAGATCACTGCAGGAGCATTCATGCATGCCAGCCAGGATAAGTTAGGGGTGAATAAAGCTATTAACTTTGGAAGGAGAAAAGATGTAGAAAGAGGATGCCCAAAACAGATGCTTCCTGTGTTATACAAAACTGGCTCAGGACCCCATGTGTCGCGGTGGTGCCACAGCCCCCAGCGCAGCGCAGCCGGAGGCGACAGCAGCCGAGGGGGCTGCGCGCACGACAGCCAGCGCCCTTGCCTGACGAGGAGCCGGCAGGGAGGCAAACCCCGGCCAGGGGCGCACAAAGATGGGGCTGCTGCTGCGGGCAGAGAAAAAGGGTGAGCAGCGAGCAGGGTGCAGCAGAGCTGCAACGCTGGCAGCGACACAGGGGGAGTTTTTGGTCTCCTGGGTCAGAGCTGTGTAACAGCACGATGACACAGGCTAGAAGCTCATTGGTGTCAAGGAATAGCCCTGACCCTCGCTACCCAGGCTGGGGGCTGGCGGCATGTTTAACTTGAGCGTGTACCTTCCCTTCTCCGTGGAGAACGCAGCCCTCCCGCCGCAGAACAGCACCCGCCCTGCGTGGGCCAGCAGTGTCCGAGAGATCTCTGCAGCCCCGGGGAGCAGCGAGAAGCCAGCAGCTACCGCAGACGCAGCAACAACTGTCAGCGCGGGAGAAATCCCGCCACACGCAGAGCTTGTAAAATCACGGGCAGCAGGCTACCAGGGGTGGGGCAGCAGCGTACGCAGAACCAGCAAACGTTTGTTTTGCCATTTGCGAGAACTTACAATTAATTTATTTAAGCCCTGAAAGATAGTTTGGAAGCATTTACACAACCAACAGCTCCCTCTAGAAGCTGGTGCGGGAGGTGGGTTTCTCCGTAGAACCGTGCAAGGAGCCACGCTACACTCAGCTTTATTTTCATCACTCATACAACTGCCTTACAAAGCTTCCCAGGTGCAATCAAATAATTTTACCTTCCAATTTGCTGCTGCACATTCACTTCTTTTGCCTTCCCTGGCTCGCACGCCACTGTCACTTGTTCCCCGATTGCACTGTCGATGAGCTAAAGGGTTGAAGTTTCCGACCAAGGCGATGGCCGAAGGGATTCAGGAACCGGACTTGTGGGGCTGCGTCCTCATTCCAAAAGGCCCAGGAAGGTACCGCACCAGGCCACAAGTGCCTGACTCTGTCCACTGCGATATTCAGATAAAACACAGTAGCCTGTACAAAAAGAACTTCCCTAGTCTGAATTGCTATTTAAAATCTTATTTATTAGCTACCATAGGAGTAATAATCTTCCTCAAAATGCTCATGTCTTAATACTACAGTCTGGCAGTAAGATACCTGCAGGTTGACCCTATGATTGCAAAACTCCAGTTTAAGTGGGAGTTCTTCGAGGCTCATGTCTCTGACTAAGGATATTTGCTTTTTAAAGAGGACAGGACAGATCAGGTCCAGATGGACCAAACAATATCCCAATATGATATTTATTGCTAACAGAATGCAGTTTTCTCTCTTTTTAAACCTTAAGCATGAGCTTTCATTAACAGGTCCCACTACAAGCGCTCATCAGGGCTTCCCTCCTCACTCTCTATTCTGCACACACAAGTTTCCAGGCTTCCTTTCCATTTGACACATACACGGCCTCACGTCAGTTAACTGAATCCCAAATCCTGCCCATCAGATAGCCATAGGCACACCTTATGGACCAGCCTCAGCTCCCTCCTCCGCTGGAGTGGCACTTGCTTCACTCAGCCTGTCCTCAGGCACGGAGAGCTGGGTGCACTGCGCTCGTCTTCCCCGAATTCCCCCCTTAACCACTAACTTTCTGACCACGAGCCTCCCCCAGGCTCAGAGCTGGGCAGAGGGGAAGGACGAGTCTCTGTACTCACTGACACAGTACCTGGATGTCCTCGGTGCAGCGCAGCATCAGCCTTTCTCGCAGCTGTCGTAGGGCACTGCATCACACTAGTGCAAGCCCTCCAAAAGTTTATTTTGGCCTTGCAGCTCTCCAGTTTTCTCTCTGTAGCAAGTATGTGATAAAATGTTATTTCCCTCCCAACCTCACACACATCCCTCTCCTCCATGTATGAGACTGTCCCATCTTTCTGTGAATTACTGCCTGACTGCCCCCTTCAGGGAGCTCTTTTATCATGGCTTAGCTCTCACCAGGCGTGCAGGGTTTTTTGTTTCTCATTACCTTGCATTTAATCAGTGGGCTGTTTCCTCCCTTGGTGATGAAGACACTAGCAAACAGCAGACTTCACTTCTGTGTCTGTTGGAAACACAGAGTGTTTCCTCCTTACTTTGTCCTTTGACACTTGGCCACTACACTTTTTGCATCGTTTTAGGCAGGACAGTTCACAACCCTCTCCCACTCAAGACACATAAACCCCACAACATCCAATTCCTCTTCATTGGAACTCCAATAAATATGAGAAACTGCATCACTTCTATATTTTTCGTATTGATCTAAGTTTCACCAGTTCCTTAAAATCTCAAAACTTTTCAACCACTTCTAAGAATTTAAAAACCTAACCTGGTGATGGCCCCTTATTTTGCTTTGCTTGAGAGATGAAAGCAAGGGAGCAACTTGGAAGATTTAGCACCTTAAAAGAACAGGAAAAAAGCTGAATACTACACAACCATGCAACTTTTCTGTTATTTTATTGATATTAGTGAAGAAAAACGTCATCTTTCTGATGTGTTACAATTGCTTTCTCCGGTGGGTGAACAGCTCCTACTGCTCATTTAAAGGCGAGATGATAGTTCCCGATTGTATGATTAACTTTCACACTCTAAGTTCTCATACGGTATTGCTTTCTTCCTCTGGGTATATAAAATGGTCCATCAAGTCCATATTTTTTTTCCAGAATCAACCGTTATTCTATCTACTGTTTTAAGATACATTCAAATAAAAAGATACTTAAATTTACTTATAAGTGCACACATACAACAGCAAAGAGAGCTGATGACATTTTACTAAAACATTTTAAGTTCATAGAATAAATAGAAGTCTTCAAACACATGCAGTAACTGACCGATGTGTTTTTTCTTTCTCAAAAAAATATCCTTAGTGTCCATAGCACTACTGCAATAACTACTTCATTCAGAAAAAAACCCCAAACCCACCTATCTCTCCTCACAAAGACTAAAAGACAGCTTCATTTATACAAGAAATTACCAGTGCTAATAATTTAGTAACAGTCTGGTACAAACGGCAATTCACAGCAATTACATGTAGTGTGATTATGGCAAAAAACAGGGAGCTTGATTTAGATGCCACAAGAAGTGCAAGCAAAAGAAAGTGGGCGTTAAACCCTCCACTCTTTGCTTCTCTCCATTCCCCCCTTCCAAAAAAACACAGGTCTCAGCTCAGCTCTTAGAAGCAAGCTGCCTCCAGTCTGTTCCAGTTCCCGGATATTTCAACTCTTTCTACAAGCACCCAGCAGAAGTTTGGGAGAAACAGAGAAGAAAATTGCAATATAAATCAGGATCATCTGGCTGTAACTAAAGGTTGTGTGAGGTCTTTTGGTTCTTTTCTGAAAAAGTGGGGGTTATATGTTTGGTATTAGATGTGGTTTTTCAGTTTAAAACACTGTGAAATACAGCATTTCCCATATTTTTACCTCTGCTACGGTCCAACTCTGGCTGAAAAAGGTTTCTCTGAAAAAAAGGAAACAGAAAATGGGTGGGGAATATTCTCACCCTGCTTACAAGGCCATCACCCTCAACATGCATGAAACCTGAAGACCAGCATGAGGATTGCAAGTTGCTCTTTCCAGCCTGTACCATTCCGTTACTAAATGTTTTCTGTGGTTCTCTGTTCAGGTTTCCAGGACGCACCTTTTCCTAATACTGGTTTTGCTACATGTTCTTTTATAACATTCTTCTCTGTCAATCTGTTCCGCAACTTTGACTTCTAGGAAGTCACTGCCATGTTTACCTCGTGAGCTGTGAAAACTGTTTTCTTTGGGGGCAATGACAAAGCACGTTTCAGCGGCAGCCACACACAGTAAAGCATTTTCCCTTCCACAATCCAGTGCAGCATTGAAAAACAAAATGAAGAAAAAAAAAAAAAA
>Ga0065711_1040725_pt1 | contig 16725 bp, 11 predicted proteins | sample Hoacrofraction12_FD_59098 | JGI IMG/M metagenome (GOLD analysis project Ga0065711, IMG submission 59098) | Hoatzin crop microbial communities from Cojedes, Venezuela - Epithelial fraction 12 v2 (version 2) | ecosystem: Host-associated > Birds > Digestive system > Esophagus > Crop | place... | reverse complement strand
CGCGGCCGCCCCGCCCGCCGCCACGTGACGCGGCGCCGCCGCCGCCATCTTAGCTGCGGGCCGGGGTCACCCCGCCGTGCCCGCGCCTTCGGGCGGTGAGCGGCGTGTCCGTACCCGTTCTTCCTGCCCGGGACAGACCTCTGGCCTGTGCCGAGAGGCCGCGGGGCGGACGGCAGCCCCTCTGCCTGGAGGGGGGCTAAGGACGCGCTCCCATCCACACGGCCCCCGCCATGCCGAACAAAGCGGTTATCGGCGTTTCCATCGCCAGTTGCAAGCAGGGAGCGTGCTGGAGTGTTTTTTCAGTTACTTTGTGCGTTGGCTGGTTGGTGGTTTTTTAAAGAAAACGTCTGACCGTAGATCCTGCTAACCACCGGCCTGGGGAGCCTTCTGGCTACACGGCCCACAGCTGCCGCAGTCCAGCCTCAGAGGAAACCTGCAGCGATGGCAAGTCCCAGCTGCCACCTTAGCCGTGTCCAGCACCACAGCTGCTGCGTTTCCCCACCGACACAGCCCCAGTGCTGAAAGGGAGTGGAAGAAAATACATACGAAGATAAAAGCGACATGAGGACGCGTGGAGGCTGCACACCCACAGCTTTGTATGCAATGAAGCGCACTTCCCTGGCCCCATGCTGCAGAGGCGGGTGGCCCTCCTCAGCCCCAGCCCAGGGCCGTGTCCTCCAAGGGGCCACAGAGAAGCAGAAGGTCCCTCCACCCAGGTGGCTGATGCGCGTGAACGCGGCAAGTCGGCTGTGTCCTTCGGCGTACCACGAAGGGAAAATCATGCTCATATTGTGCTGACACTCAAGGGTCTGTCAGCGACGTTTCTTCACTGACACGACATCCAGACCAATGTAGAGAAGTCTGATCTCAGGCAGGGGCTTCATCATACGGAAACCCATGCGTTGCACAAGATGGTGTACCTTTCAGTTCATTATCCTGATGAAAGATAATTGATCAATTAAACAGTTTGGTTCACAAAGGAAGAGATACGATAATGATTCTGTCAAAAAACATCCCCAAACAGGACATGTTACTTACGAGCTAGCATCTGGACATACTTCTGGATCTCACTGTGATCTGAATACAAAGAAGTATGGCTGGGCCGGGAGCTGCTTGCCACCCAAGCTCTGGCAGTGTGTGTCACTGGCAAAGCACCCCATACACCAGCTGCTTTTTGTCAGAGCCATCAGAGGCACCAGATGAACGACAAGAGAAAAGCAAAACACTTGCACGATTAACTGAGCACCACTCTGACAGGGTGATGCTCAAAGCCCATGTGATAAGTTCTTTCCGTAGGGGTTTACATATCTTTCATTCATTTATGAGATGACACGTGATGCGTGTATGGGTGCGAAATGTGCTAAACTGCAGATAGACTTAGTTGTTTTTTTCTTATTATGCCTATAGAGGGAGTTAGGGCTTGCGTTTTGGAAAGGAGTGTTGAGTGGTCCTGTCCAAGAACACCGAGAGACAGACCTCACAGTTCTGCAGAACAGCTTTTCATTTCTAAAACGTACTCAGTTTTGTTCTCAATAATGATTATTTCAGTCTGCTACTGTTTTCATCCAAGTTGCAACAGGGTAATAAGAAATGGCAATACGTCCCTCCCAAACACTGCTATTAGGAAGAACCATGGTACATCAAGCCACAGGATTCCCACAGAAAAATATATTTTGATATTTACTTAAACGCTGCAGTGACGAAATTCATTACCAGAAGAACTGACAGCAATCTGGCTGTCAGTTAAATAGTTACACATATTACTATGCTTATCTCTAGTTCTAGCAAATTTTTTTAAGTGTTCCATTACAGTGATATTGTGAGATACTCAAGAATTATCCTTTACAGTTTTTAAAATATTAAACTACTACCTCTGTATTTGGCTTGTATGCTTTACTCCTTCACCCATTTAATCTTCTGCGTTTCTCTGTCTATGCTGTTTTATTGAGTTTCTAAGCAGGCACTGCCCAAAACCTGTAACATAAACCCAGTAATAACACAAGTTACTGTCTATCTCTGGGGTGGGTAAATTGAAAATATGAATGGCCAAACAATATACAAAAAGCATGAACTTAAAGTCCTACCCATGAACTACAAAAGTCAGGTTTTGTCACTACATGTCCCATAGCACAACAAAATCTCACAAAGTACAAAAATGTGTCTGCGGGAATGACAGGCATCTTTCACACACACACACAAAAACAAAAATAAACCCACAACCTGAGAGAGTCCAGCTACTCTAGCAAAACCCCAAGGATGAATGCCTGAAGAAAGGGGTTTTCATCAGCTTGGCCTAAGCTGTACACTGAAATAAGAGGCCCAAGAACAACTTTAGGCTGACACTGCATTTCAATTGATACGACAATATAGTTGTAGTAATAGAGGTTTTTCTAGTCCAGATAAGCTTTTAAACACAGCATAAACGTTTTCACTGATGGATATTTTGACATCTGTAAGAAGAGCCTGGAAAGCCAATTCTGGCTATCTGTATCTACAGTTCATAGACTGGTCTGCCTAGGAGGGCCATTCAACACAGTCTCTGAGCAACAGCGATCAACCGAACGCCCAACTCAAATGTCTTTGGAAACGTCAGTCTGAATTTTCTGAAAAGCATAATTGTATTATGGCAATATATTCCAATAAGTGGTCATTTAGCCCTTGACTATATTTAATTTAATTAATCCCTGTTATTAGTATGGAGGTTTTATATGATGAAATCATCCACTAACCTAGACAGGTCAGACTTCCCAACAGCTATTTGAAATGCGTGACACATTCTGGATAGAAGCAGATGTCAAGGCCTGTAGTGGAAGCACTTTTGTGGGAAATATCGCTTAATTGTGGCTGATGCTGCTGAATTAGTCATACTTCCTTACTGCCAGTAGCTGAGACACCATAGTGGAAGTTTAGCTCTTTTATCTCAAGACAGCATGTTTTACAACATGAATTTACAGAAATAATTGCAGTAATGAAATAATCCAAACAGCTAAACAAATTCTGCTCTTTAGTCATAAACATACAATACCCATTCCAACCAACATGGCACAAAACTGAATTCTTCTGGGAGCAAAATATGGCTTAAACCTCAAAATATTAAATTTTGAATTAGGACAAAATCTGTGTCACTAATGGCATAGAACAGCTATCAAATAATTAGTCGAAAGCTTGTAAGCACAGATGGATCTTTTATGACCACAGAGGAATCTCTTCACGAGGTCTCTTCACTTTTAATGTTGGAGTCCTAGTTAAAAATTGATTCTAGAATGTAAAGTTAAAAAAACCCCAACGTCACTGCAGAAGCATTTTAAGCACAAACTCATAATAAATTTCACTCAGTTACATAGATTTTACCTGTTGAACTTAACTACAAACTTTACAACACTTTCTGCTTTTGTTGGAGTCTTCTCTGCTCCAAACACATTGATTTCCTTCAGATGGCAGAAACAAGCTTCTGAAGTTTATCAGCATAATTTCTTAGCTGAAAGACAAGAGCTGTAAGTGTACTTTATATGGAAAAAAATCCCAAGGCATAATTACACAAAAAGTTATAATCTCACATTTTTACAGTGGCATGAGTCAAACACTTTTTAAAATTGTTTTCTCCTGCAGACAATTTCTAGCAGGAAGCATTGAATTTTATTACCAAGGACTTCCAAAAAACCTACACACACAGTGGGACATGCCTTTTTTTCCCTGCTTTTCTTTAAAATCTGATTTTTCTAATCTAAGCAGTAATGCTACACATGACCAACTACACCCACGTCAATTTTTAGATTGGGTGCAGAGCTGCATAAAATCCAGAAAATCATTGCAAAGTCGAAGTGGCTGAAGGCTTCTCATACCTTTAGAATGTGATTCTGTGGCAGAGAAGTAAAAGTCTTTGCACGTGTCTACTACACTCTGCAGCTGAAACCTTCAGGGGAACAGCTAGTGGTGATGAGGACATCAGGTGTTTGACAGCACTATAAAAATAAGACCCCATGAGCAAAGAGACCAAGACAAAAAGAATTGCGTAGAAAAACATTAAGAGCAGCCATTCTGGGGTGGTAGGAGGGGGGAACCAAAACAAACCACTCCTTAAGACTCATTCAAATTTACGAATCACACCAAACTCTGCACAAATAAAGTTTTGCATAAATAGGTAATGTTGTAGGTCTATTTGGTGTCTTACCAATAGGATCGACTACATCAAGTGTTAAAGTCTTGTTTACATTCTGAGTAACTGACTGTTCCATTTGGTGTATCTTAACTACCCGATTTCCCTTGGGCTTCCCATGCTTGCTGCCTGTTGCGTTCTATCAGCTGGGGACAGCCAGCGTGTCTATTTTTAGCACTGACATGTTAAAACAGCATACACAAGGAAAGACGCAATGGCTATTGAGCAAGGATACAATGTGAGTGAATGAACACCTCCCACTGACTTGTCCTTTCTAGAAAAGTTACTTGTTATTTCCATTTTTTCAAGGTTTACAGAAGAAAGATACAGCTTTGCTAATTAAAGGCTTGCAAAGATTGGAGTTTTCAATCTACTTAGATTGGAGTTTTCAATCTACAGCCCCATAGCCTGTGTTTAGTCTGCCAGAATTAATTCACCGTGTTTATTGGGAAGCCTCAGGTTCTTCCTATCACACTCACACATCTTAAACTACACCATACAATCTGTTTCTCAAGTTTTATGTTGGTATTTCTATCAACATTATCATTATGACCTGGAAGGCTAAGCTGCAATTATTAAAACATCCAATGCTGAACAATCCTAATAACCAGTACATACACATTCCATCGTAACAACCCCTTATAACATCATCTACTGTGTTAATTAGTACAAGGTCACAAAGCCTTCTTTGGGATCAAAAACAAACAACTAACTATAGGATCCGACTCAACTGATCTCCTAATTCCAAGTGGCAAAATTTCTTATTAACTGGGCGTCACAAGGACCAAGTTTCTTTCTGTTTGTATTTGTGTTTGCCATAATATAATTAAGTAGTAAAAATTTACGCAATTGCCATCAGAGTCATGTAATTTTCTTTTACAGGCAGATGGATGGCACAAATGATGAGGGCCATTAGAAAAGACTTAGCACCTCTAAAGTTACAATCAATATACAAACTATGATATATTGGTGCTTTATTGTGGCATGCCAATAGCCATTTTCTTTAAAGAGTGCAAGCAATACTTATAAGTTCTACTTGCTAGATGTATCGTGTGGTTCATGGTTTAGCAGTTCATGAATTAAATTGGTCTTAGGAAAAAAAAATACGGCAAAGGAATACGGCAAAGGCAGATAAGCAAAGGAACACAAGAAGTACAGGGTTGGTTAAAAAATCATAACAAAAGTGCCCAAAAAGCCTTTATATACAATTTAAAATTTCAGTGAATGTTTGCATTCAGCATTATCCTACAGAAACTGTAAAGCTGTAACAGTAGGAAGTACTGAGTGGATAGCATCAATGAATTCATGGACCTGCTCCAGTTTCATTCACCCATATTCATTCATGTACACCAGTAATTTTCACTTTTTTTCCCCCATCTCTTCCCATCAATACCAAAACCACTTTTATAATGACAGTCACTGTTTTCTTCATTTCACATCTGTGATCAGGGCTAAACATATTGCTTACACTTAATGGCACAGTTCTGGTTAGCACTAAGTCTTCTCATTTCAAGTCTCCAGTTACACAATATTCCTTCCACTTACAAACTCCTGATGTTATCTTGGGAGTCTCTGCATTGGCACAGTAAATACTGTTTTCCAATAGCATGAAAAAAAAATCACAGCAAATAATTTTCTTTTTTTCAGTTCATGTTTGAAATCTTATGAGCAACGCAGTTAAAGAAATTTGTATAGACAGTGGTGGTCTTATACTTTATGCATTGAATACTTTGCCTAGGATGTTGATATAAGCCATCTTGCTGCCACAAGAGCAAGGTATTTGATTCAAGGGGGAAAAAAAAAGAAAAAAATAGTCAGGCCAGGAGATCCTGCATTCTTTTAGATCAGTAGATAAGACAGCATTTACTGAGATTGAAAATACGTGAATTTGCTTCTGTTAATGCAAGTTTGCCATTCATGGTCAATCTATAATGCAAGTTATCTGAAACGGTAAGATGTGTAAACTGAAAGCAAGCCTCAAATCCTCAAGACTTACACCAGAACACCAGCAACTGAGACAGACTGCAAATTAAACCTCAGGCTTTCCAGTAGTTTCATCATAACATTACAAAGGCTCAGCAGCAGCTTAAACAGATAGCTACAGCCTAGCTAGCACAGTGAACTGAGGCTGCTTGAAATCAATTTTCCTTCTGCAGCAGGAACTGCAGAAGGAGGGCAAAGATGAATGCCTGTGACATGTGACATCTATACCTCACACTGTGCTTAAGTAATAGAATTCTGTGTTTGCATTGTGTAGGTCACTGCTGTTTTCCAAAGCCTGGAAATAGTTCAGCCTTTACCAAAAAGGCATTCTCTTAACTAGTACTAAGCTGAAAAAGCATCTTTTTGGCTACAGCTTTCCCCAGAGGAGAGAGTATAGAACACAAGCAGTACAGCCTGCCAGCACTATCAGGTAACACAACAGTTATATGGTAAGATATGAAACTTAGTCTCTTTCTCTTAGTCCTCTCTCCTAAGAGAAACTAGGAATGGTGTGCATTATGGAGGACTATGGCTAAAAACATAATTTTAATAGCGTATGGTTTTAAAGCAAGATTTTGTGTACATGTAATACACACTAAACAAATACATATTGACAAAAGGTTGCAGGTAAGATGATTTTTTTTCCCCCCACAACTGTTTATATAGCACTGAATGTCCTGGTGACTTTGTTTTTAGACCTAAAATAAGATAAAGCCTATTGCATATAGGTGTTCACATACTGTAAACAAGAACAGGCTGCCAAGTGTTCCTTCCAAAAATTCAAAAGAAAGAATTGTCACAACTTTTTACTCCCATCAGAGACACAACAATCTTTAGTTCAAAATAAACTCTCAACTGACCTTTTATCATGCTGTTATTACCTCATCTTATATTAACCCACCACTATTGATTTATTAACATTATGTTGACTTTAGACTGCAAGGTTTTTAGACCAGGAGACAATATAACAGATTCAGTCATTGTAAAGACCCATGTATTTTAGGAATCTGTGAAAAGGCATTCAAATCATTGAGCATAAAAATACAAATCACACAATGGTATTTGGTCTGTTATTTTTTTTTAAATGTTATAAATATACAGCAGTGTAACAAAAAGTTCCGTTTAAGTGGTGCAACCAAAAGCAGCAGGTCACTAATACGCTCCTAGAAATGATGCAAAGTTTGTCCATTTTAGATAGGATTGCAATCAAATAACTGTGAATCCTTGAGTTTCATCCTGTGTAGAAGGGCTGTTGTTACTTCCAAAATTTTATTTTCCTGTGCGGACAGGAATCATCTAGCTAACAGTATCTCCAACTTTATTTAAATCATTTCTTATCAAAGTAATCTTCCAGAAGCAAAGGTGATCTTCCAAAGATGACAGCTTTAGATTTACAAGTTTATGTTCCTTATACTTTCCAAGACTTCATCATGGAACCAGGTTTCAGTAAACACACTAGAGTTTTGCAAAACTTCAAACAGACGCCTATAGTCTTCTGGGTATAAGTTACGTGTTTGAGCATTTTTTGGAATTTCTAGTGCTCTCAGTAATTTGCCACCATTGTCCAAGCTCCATGAACTGAAACAAACAATAAAAAAAATAATACCAGAACATTTCTTTCTGTGAAAATTAAAGAGCAAGAAACAGTATCTGAAGGTGCATTTCACTCTTTCTCAGCTTCTAGAAGTTAACATCTTCCTACAACACAAGTTATTTTCAATCCATACTGCAAACAGGAAGAAACCTCTGCTAATAAGACATGTAAATACCAAGTAAAGCCCTCAGCAGACATAGGCAATAACAAACACATAAGCCTCCTCATTAGAGGGTGCATGCCTGCTCTCCTCCGCCCCAACGGCGAAAGTCAGTAACAGGGATTACAGCATAAAAAGGGGTTATTCTTCAATGCCTGGGAAATTAAAGCCAAGGTCATCTTCAAGAAGACGATTCAGTACAGCATGAGTTAGTGAGGCTTACACCTCCCAGGTATTTTCTTCTATATACGAACAGATGTATTCACTGTCTCCCCACCTACATCAATGCTATCAAAACCAGACCTTTTATAAATGTGCATATACATTAACTATTTCCCAGACAAGAAAAGGGTGTATAAATACACAGAAGATGCACGTACAAAGCCTTCAAGGTTAGCTCTACTTCCTGGCCAAAGGATCGAGTGGAGATTAGGTACAACACTGAGCCTTAAGAAAGAAATCCATTAAGGCTCTTTGCATTTGTCTTTGCTAAATGAGCTACTGAATTTATTAGTGCTTTTTTTTCTTCTTCCTTTCTGGAAATTAACTTCCATAAACTACTACCAACCAATGAGAAATATATTAACAATTTTCATTAACAAGTTGAAGTTAATGCTTGCCAGACTGCAAACACTTCCCATTTATGGGAAATGGAAATCTACTGATCAGAAAGCAAAGCGAATAGCTTCAATGTAATATCAAAAAGAATAATTAAAGAGAGTTGCATAATTGGTAAATAAGTCTAAAGTCTGATTTTTAATCACATCACAGAAAGCCATTTGAGGACATCCCCACTCCACCTTCAATAACCTTCAGCTATTTTCATTAGCATTACTTTGATGTCTGTCATAAACCAAAACTCTTTTTCAGCTTTTAATTTCTATACTTGCAAAATTCTTGGTGACTTTATTATTACATCTGTAAAGTGAGTGAAAACTTCTTTCAGATACATGACCTCACCTCCATTGGAGGTATAATTACTGTACATCTACATTCTAAATACTTGTCTACCTTCCTGTCAAACATCAAGTTTTTATCATCTGTGAATACAGGCCGGAAGCAGTCCCCAAAATATTGTAATGTGGGTTGCAAAAATGCAATCTTCTATTCTACATGTAGGTAATTAATTAAAAGAAGAAAAACGCTGTATTTCAGCTGCAAATAAATACTGATTGAGAACATATTTTAGTATTTTCCTGTATTTCTCAGAAGAAAAGGTATAAAAACTGTAATTCTTTCTTACTTACTTTAATCTATCAGTAAGTTTAGACTTGGGTTTAACAAGACACTGTTTCACCATGAAAATAAAGGTAGCTGAATTTGTGGGCTTCAAGGCTCCTGTAAACAGATTTTGTTGAGGAGTCAGTCGTACCAAACATAAATGGTCATTTGGCAGCCACTGCAAGAAAAACAAAACAAGTCACTGAAAAATAATTTTTAAGACAGTGTCTATCTTTAGCTAAAAGTAAGCGTTTCAACTGTGCCACCAGTAACGTTTCTTAAAAAGAGTTTTAGAAGTCTTCACACGATGCTTTCATTGGAAGCTAAGGCTTTAAAATTTTGCCCTAGAATGAAGATGTTTTACCTTCCCTGGCCCCCAAACAGGAAAGGAAATAGGAAACAAAACAGATATACTATCACTCTGATTTTATTTTTATTTTTTAAGAATGAATTTTATTTGTTGAAATAGACAAGGTTTGATGTCAAACAGGTAGACATGACTGTCAGTAACTTCTTTTGAAAAAGACTTTACCTGTTCAAATCCCTTTATGCTGTTTATTCACTATATTTTTTCCATCACAGACAATAAAGATTTAGTTTATTTCAGTTCCTGAGCTAACAGCAATTTTTCACTGTACTTCTGATGCATCTACATTCTGCCTGTAAGTTTTAAATAGAAGAACACTTCTTAAAGAACACGTGTAATTGCTGTTATAAAGTTATTTTAACCTTTAATTAAAAGTGGTTTAGCTGCATCTCCAAAAGGAGAAAAGGGCACACAACAATCTTACCCTGGTTTTTGGTATCGCCAGTCCTCCATTTTTCAGATTAGTTACAAACGATGACCAAGGTTCCTATGGGAGTAAGCAAATATATTACAGAATTAAAAGTGCTTTGTTAGACTACACTAGACTATTTCAGTTGGAACGGACCTACAACAGTGATCTCATCCAACTGCCTGTCCAATTCAGGGCTGACGAAAAGTTAAAGCACGTTGTTAAGGGCACTGTCCAAATGCCTCTTAAATACTGACAGGCCTGGGGCATCATCCACCTCTCTAGGAACCCTGTTCCCATGTTTGACCACTCTCTTGGTAAAGAAATGCCTCCTAATGTCCAGTCTAAACCTCCCCTGGCGCAGCTTTGAACCATTCCTATGTGTGCTATCACTAGATACCAGGGACAAGAGAACAGCACCTCCCTCTCCATGTCACCTCCTCGGGAAGCTGCAGAGAGCAATGAGGTCACCCCTGAGCCTCCTCCAGACTAGACAAGCCCACAGTCCTCAGCCGCTCCTCACATGACTTTCCTCTCAGCATTTTCAACAGCTTTGTTGCCCTCTTCCGGATGCATTCAGGTACCTTAATGACCTCCTGAAGTTGTGGGGCCCAGAACTGCACACAGTACTCAAGGTGAGGCCGCACCAACGCTGAGCACAGCAGGACGATCACCTCTTTTGACCAGCTGGTCGTGCTGTGTTTGATGCACCCCAGGTTGGGGTTTGCCCTCTTGGCTGCCAGGGCACCCTGCTAGCTCCTATGGAGCCTGCTGCCAACCAGCACCTCCAGATCCCTTTCTGCAGGGCTGCTCTCCAGCCACTCCTCTCCCAGTTCATACTTGTGCCCAGCGTTACTCTGTCCTAGGTACAGAATCTGGCATTTGGACTTGTTAAATTTTATGCCATTAATCATAGCCCAATGCTCCAATCTATCTAGATCCCTCTGCAAAGCCTCTTGTCCCTCAAAAGAGTCAACAGCACCTCCGAGTTTTGGTATAATCAGCAAACTTGCTAACGGTGCATTCAACTCCTGCATCCAGATCATTGATGTTGAACAGAACTGGCCCTACAATTGAGCACCGAGGAACACCACTGGTGACCAGTCACCAGCCAGATGTAGCCCCATCCACTGCAACACTTTGAGCCCTTCAGGCAGTTCTTCACCCAGCGTACCATGAACCTGCCCACCCACAACTGGGCAACTTGGACAGAAGGATACTGTGAGGGACAGTATCAAAAGCCTTACTGAAATCCAGCAAAATTACATCCAACGCCTTCCCTTCATCCACGAAGCGGGTGACCTTATCATAGAAGGATATCAAATTAGTTAAACAGGACTTGCCCTTTCTGAACCCATGTTGTCTGTGCCTGATGACTGCATTATTCTTTAAATGCCTTTCAATAGTAGGCAGTATAATCTTCTCCATAATTTTTCCAGGAACTGAGGTTAGACTAACAGGTCTGTAGTTTCCTGAGTCTTCCCTCCACCGTTTTTGTAGATTGGAATAACACTGGCTAGCTTCCAGTAAGCAGGAACTTCCCCCGAACTTCGGCAGATGATCGAGAGGGATACTATTTCTTAGACATCTGCAAAATCTAATTTCTTACATAACATTTTCTGTTCATTTTATCTAACATTTTTAATTCTTAGGCAGTATGCTACAGCTTCCAGTCAGCAAGGACCTCCCCAGACTCCCAAGACCTGCGGCAGATGACTGAGAGGGGTCCTGCCATAGCATCTGCTAGGTCCTACAGTACTCTGGGATAGAATCATAGGTTGGAAAAGACCTCTAAGATCATCAAGTCTAACCTTACACCCAACACCACCATGCCTACTAAACCATATCCCGAATCACATCAGGCCCCAGGGACTTGTGAACATCTAGCTGTTACAGCACCAGTCCCTTACAATGTCAGTGTCCACAAATGAAAAGACACTGTTCCCACAGTTGTGGTCCTCCAACTCAGGGGAGCTGGCAGCCCAAGGTCTATCAGTATTATTAAAGACTGAGACAAAAAATGCATTGAATGCCTCCACTTCTTCATCCCTACTAGTCAGATGACCATCTTCAACAAGCATCATCTTATTCTTCAACTCCTTAATATTTACATTAATTTATACCTCGTGGTATAAGGTATTTCACAGACAATGGATAGCAAAACTTCTAAATTTAGATTAGCAAAACTTTTAAATTATGAAGGTAGGTTCCTAGAAAAACAGCACAAACAAAGACAAATCTAAGAAGCATAAAGTAAGTGAAAGCTGATGGCCATGTGCTCATGTGGATGTGGGGAGACAATATAAAAAACTTTTAAAAACTAAACCATAACATGTCTGACAAGGTAAGATAGTTACAGACTAGCAGGAGAAGCAGGTCTGCTTGGAACATAAAGGCACCAAGACTCAAAAAAACATTTCTACTGAACACAGCTCAGGAAGTCAAAAGCATAACACGACGGCAAAATGCAGAGGACACAACAAAGAGCAGACTATGACAGACTGGAAGAGCAGTCTTCTAGACTCACACAGCCCCTAGCAAGATGGAAGAGAGTTATCTGTTGCACAAACATCTTTCTTATCTACCAGCTTCTGAGAATAAATGCTTTTGAGTACAGTGTCTTGTAATGAAAATATTGGCATCATAGTTAATAATGATGCTGCTTGAGTTTTACACAAATATGACTGTTTCAGCTTTTACATCCAAAAGTTTTCAATGGTTCTCCAACTAATTTCAATGTCAAATTAGCTTCCAATTAGTTTACAATAGTAAAACACTACAAACCCTTTTGTAAAAACATGTTCATAGCATTAGACCGCATCAGTTGGTACAAAAAACTTACCATGTGCAATAGCTGAATTTCACATCCTACTTGCCAAAGTACAGTAAGTGCTTGGTAAGCCCTCGCTTCCCCAGGCTTTGCTGTTAACACCTAACAAAATGGCAAGGAAAGACCATTTTTGTTGCAAAACTAAGACTGCTTCTTCATCTAAGCAAAATCATTATATACATAACAAGTGATAAGAAATTCCCAGCTAAGTCTATCATTCCAAGGTAGAAGTTACATTAGGCCTCAAATACATACTTTGTGCTATTCTAGTACATCTTGTCAGAATATATGATTAGAAGACATTATGGCAGTTTAAGTATTTCTTCACAGCAGTTATTTGGGTAACTGAACTGTGTAGGAACTTCCAGCTTATATTCTCTGGTCCCCTTTAAGGCAGAGAAGTTTCACACAGAAAAGAAACAGGCATCGCATTTTGCATAAAAAGCGTAACATGGGCAAAGTTATCAGCTCACACTGATAATATTCCCAATCCCACACACAAGTAGAGTAAGCCAAACAGCAGGTGATCTCACAGAACATTCAGCAGCTTGCACAGACATCATCCTGACCAATATTACAGATCAGACAACTCTTAGGGCAAGAAAAGAAGAAAAACTTGTGGTTATTCTCAAACACGGCAAAGAACAAAGTAAATTGTAGCATGGAGATTTAAATTCTTATAATAGAGCGCCTCATCATATGATCAATCACAAAAAAAAAAAGGAATCAACAGTGCCCACTAAAAGAAGGTTTCAATTGCTTACTTAGGTACACAACTCTCACTTAACAGGGTTCGAAATAAAACCAGAAAACTTAATAAAAATCACAGTGGCTGCATCACACAAAGAGGGTCCCTCTATTTGCTCAAAAATCTGGCCATTCAAAACATACCGTTTAAGTGAGTATTTCAGTGGTGTCCAATCTGTCATTTCACAGATTAATATCCTTAAGACTTTTAATTTTTTTTCAGCAGGGTGTCAGACACAACACAGGCTGTGTAAGCACACCTGGAAGTCTTTGCTTACTTAAAGTAATTAAAGGCTTGTGGCTCTGTACGAACATCTCAGTTTCACAGAAAGAAAAGCTACCCTTGAACTCTAAGTACAGTTCTAGAGGTTTGGGACAGCGTAAATTAGGAACACAAAACCCAGAAAGCTGCTCTGCACCTTAGTGTACAGAACCTTAATAAAAAGGTGTGTAGACCACTCATATTTTGCCTCAGTTTTTTTCAGTACTGAATACAAAAGCGGCTCAAGAAGGCAAGTGCATCTCATTGAGTATGGTATTTAGTAACTCTGAATCCTCTTCATGAGTCTTCACTATTACCTGCATCTAGTAAACAATTTTATTGGAAAAGCACATTACAGAATTTAAGCACATCACAAGTTACAACAAAAAGCAGATAGTCTGCTGCTGCATATCCTCCTCAAGCACTAGCCTTCTCATTTGTAAGATTTGTGGTTAGGTGACAACAGACTGTTTCTTGTCAGTGCTATTACTGCATAAAGAGAACAAGTAGGAAACAGACAAGACTTGAAAATTCTGGCAGAAAAAGAAATTCACTAGCAAAAACATTAACTCTACAACACAAATGTTTTTGTGTTCTGTGAAGCACTACTTATTCTTTACCACCTGTAAAATCTCTTACACATACCTTGTACTCTTTTTCACTTATAAAGATGTTGAGTTCTACTCTTCCACATCTGTATATGGAACTGCATTCATACAGGGCAAAAAGAAGCCTCCAAAGTGTGACTCTTTCCTTTCTTTGTGGCAAGATTCCAAAAACTTTCAGAGGTACATCTGTTTCAACAGTGTGTAAAAGTATCTTTAAAATTTTGCAATATGTACTAGACAAGGTCATTAACACTAATGTCTAAACTACAAACAATTAAGAAAGTCTGTCATCTCATGTTATTCAAGAACGAGTACAATTCAAGCTTCAGCCAAAACTAAGCCTACTTTGCATCTGACTAAACCATTAATAAAGACAAGCGAATAGCTGAGATTTCACATTGCCACAAGGATTTTTTGAAGCTATCAAGAACCTAAATGAAGCTGAAATACAGGAAATAATATCCATTAATACAGCATGTACATTAAAAAGAACATACACCACAAGCAAATCCCAAAGATTTTCCCAAACTGCCTATACACCCTTCAAATGTATTTGTAACAAGTGTATGCATATACCTGCCCTCCAAGGAACTGCTGCTACCCCCATGGTTTCAAAAAGTTTGTCAGAACACATAGCAGGTGGTTTCACCGTTCCAGACACCAAAGGATCCAGTCTGAAGAAGTCACCATAAATTACTTTTAATTGTCCATCCAGGCTATTCTCTAGGGACTGAATAAAATTAGTTTCAGTTGAAGAAATCTGGATGCAGTAACCTGTCTTGCAAAACACCCAACCCAAACAAAAAAAGTTCAAGCACTACCTAAAATTGTTACCCAGTCAACAAGAGTCAAATCTCAGAGCTGCTTCTTAGAGCTGATAAAAAGAATAGCTCCTTTGTTGTGCAGGGCATTTTGACATTTTGTGTGCTGCTCAACTGGAGCTTTAAAACACATTCTTAAATTAGTAAGATGTTCTGCGATCTTTGCAAAAAAAGTTATACTGAACTAAGCAAACCACTGCATTTAATGATTTACAACTGGAATTCTTCATATATGCAGAGAAAATGCCTTTTATACACATTTCAAGTCAGGTCTTTGGTTCCAAAGTCTACTTTACAGCATTGTAACACAGTCCTTCTAGTGCAACTTCTGCGGCTGTGTCTGACCTCTTCTGAATCCATGCAAACCCAAAGTGAACAGGAGAGGACAACACATGTTGACTGGTAGTATTATGACACTTACAGCATGACAATAGATTAAATAATACCATAAAATAATCAGAATAACCAAGACTATGTTTACAGATTTCTGAAAGCTACATACAGACATCTTGCTTAAACCTACACAACCACAATGACTCTGATCAGTATTAGCCTCAATTTTATGCGTGAAACTATGCAGAGGAAGACTATGAACTTGAATTCTTACATACACAAAATGTCAAATCAACTGATCATAACATAGCCTGTTGCTGAACATGCAATGTAAAACCAAACAATTCTTACTATTATTAAGCGTTATTTCAGGTATTACAAGTAATGATCACTGGCTAATTCCTTTTTGATCCAACAATTATTACACAATTGTAAGTTAAGTTCTTATTTTCCCTTCAATTAAGATTTAGAAGTGTGCTACCAAATCAAAAGTGTACCTGTAAGTTTGGAAGAAAAGCTGAGTTATTTTCTAGAGCTACCACTCTAACACCTGCATTGAGCAGAGTTCGGGTCAAGATTCCAGGACCTGAAAGGTAGAAATAAAAAAAAAAAAATTTTTAAGTGCATTTTTTCTAGGTGATTTCCTTTAGTCATTTTCCCAACACAACGCTTGGGACATACCACTTTCAACAGGAGATATCTTGTGTTTGTTTAAACACACTTCAGAACTAGCGTTGGGAAAAAAGAGCTGCCTGAGATTGCTCAGCGAATGACACAAAGCACAGCATTGCAATCAGATACTGAGGAGCATTAGATATAACGCCTCAAACATTTCTACTACTTTTTCTTCTGCCAACTGAAATATACTTGGATGCCTTACCCACATTATGCTTACAGGTAAAACACCCTCTGCAGAAACATAAAAAAAACCGCCGTTCAGTAACTGCTAGCTGTGTAACGGCCCGCAGCCTCTGCGCGCTTGTTGTGACAAAGTTCACCTACAAAGCCAGGGATGTCACCTGGACAGAAACCCGCGTCTCTGCTTGTTCTGTAGCAAAGTTTTAACACCAGCGCTTCGGGCCTCCCGCCCACGCACCCACCCGTTCCCCGCAGAGCTCCTCACCGGCGCCCGCCCGGGGCACACCGCGGTGCCGCCACCCCGGCGCGAAGCCCCGGGAGAGGCTGGGCCCCGTCCCCTTCCCTCAGCACTTCCGCGGCCCCGGGAGAGCGGGGC
>Ga0065711_1040723_pt1 | contig 16726 bp, 14 predicted proteins | sample Hoacrofraction12_FD_59098 | JGI IMG/M metagenome (GOLD analysis project Ga0065711, IMG submission 59098) | Hoatzin crop microbial communities from Cojedes, Venezuela - Epithelial fraction 12 v2 (version 2) | ecosystem: Host-associated > Birds > Digestive system > Esophagus > Crop | place... | reverse complement strand
GGAAAGGGAAAGGGAAAGGGAAAGGGAAAGGGAAAGGGAAAGGGAAAGGGAAAGGGAAAGGGAAAGGGAAAGGGAAAGAAACATGACCTTCCTAGGCCAGGGAGATCAAAAGCACAAAAGCCACCTCTTTGGAGGTCAACCTGAAAAGATAACTAGTCCTGAGAGTAAAGTGGTGGCCCCTTGACATTTGTAGTGTGTAGTTGCTGAGGGAGACAACTGAATTCTGACCTTCCTAATTCAGCAACAGAGGCAAGAAGTCATCTTCAGTACAGTGAAATTACACAGCACATAAAGGAACTCCCCCTTCAACATTATTTATTTGGGTGAACTCTCTCTGTACCACAGAAAAAGCTACGGCATGCTTATTTTGCAAAGGGGTCATTTTGTCCAGTTCCAAAGCAAGCACATTAGAAGAATTCCACATAGACTTCATAATAAATCCACCCAAGGCCCAGCACCCACTCGATGTTGTGTACAGGGTTTTTTTATTTATTTAACCGCCAAAAAAAATTGCACACATAATGAGACAATGTCCTTCTCCTACGAGAGGAGAGTTCAATAGTTTAATTTTTGTTAACCAAAATCCCTTGTACTAAGGTAAATTACATTGCATTTTCTATTACTAGCTCTGTTAATTGTCAAGCAATAAGAGTTTATGCACTCATCCAAAGCAGCAGAGAATTTCCCATAATGTTACAAAATAAAACCTGACAAAGCACAATAATCTTTAGTTTATTGAAGTGCTACTAGGCTGTGGAAAGCATAAGATCTGTAATGTACTTTTGGGTAGGAAATTGGGGCCTAGAAAGATATACTGGGAGTGGTAGAGGAATGTCAGGTTCCAAGAATATATGTACATATCCATGTGTGTGCATAAACCAGGGTTTTTTTTAGGGAAAATGATGATGAAAGACTTTAGTATCTACAGTAAAGGTTCTAAGACTAAAAGAATAGCAAACAACGAAAGTAAAACGTGTGTGAACGTAAATAGAACTTGTTAGCTAACAGTGTTTCAGGTAAATAGTGTTTAAAGACAATGTGAAAACCAAATAAGGGCAAGACTTGGTACCTTGGATGAGATATTAGGTGTTTCAGTATGTTCAGGCTGCCCACAGCATCTGCAGTCAGTATATATATGTCTAATAGTCCTGAAAGAACATCCATCCACATGTACATGTGTGCACCCAAAACCTTCTAGGCTTTAACTAGACAGTCTCACTTCACTGCAGGCTAGAAAAACTCTTGGGAAGGTTGCAAATATGGTTTGAAAGCTGTATTAAAAATAGGTGGTGTTTTGGGAAGTTCATGTCTGAGACAAATGCCAAAAGAAACCCAAACTAACAAACCCATGGACTTTGAATCCCTTCTTTTTGTACTGTGCCACATACTTATGAGCATTAGGAAGAATATGCAAGACAAGGGCTAAACCAGAACCACACATGGTCTTTTTCATGCAGACAGGGGCTTGCTCAAGCCACAGTTCGAACATCAACAAGCTAAAAGCCAAATATCTGTTACTGGCACCATACTCAGGCTTGGTTCTGTGGTATTGCAGTCCAATGGCTGCTGGTCATCTGGAGTCATACAGAGCCAGCTCACATCTGCTTGCAAATGACCACGTAGATGTACCATTAGGGGAGGTTCTGCCCTTCTTTCATGCCCTCTTTCAGGGTCTTTCTTGGGTGTGAGATCGCAAAGTACAGGCTGCTTCTGACACTCAAAACCTGGGTCCATCATACTGATGTTTGCTTTTTCTAGTCTTGATAGAGCATATTTATGCCAAGGACAACAAAAGAGGCTTTTTCCATTTTCATAAGAAAGAATTAAAGGGTACTTGTTTTCTATATCTGCCATGGTTTGGTGAATAGCTGATTTTGTGTTAAGAGGAAGTTCTCGCTAATGCAGAAGTGGCTAAAATTTGAACTTTTCCTGTATGTTTTCCAATAAGAACCAGCAAGGCTCTTGCCCTTTAACAGGCAATAATGGAGGATGATCAAGTACATTTCTGCTTCTCAGCGAGCATCTATTTTAATTACCAGGGCTTATAAACAAATAGGGAGAGGAAAGAGAAGGAGGAAGAGGGGAGATATCTCTTCATTGTCCTGATTTTGCATTTAAAAAGTAGAAGAAAAACAGAGAGAGAGATTCTCTAACTTGCAATAAAAGATGGCAAGGTGATAAATTAGTACTCTCAACTGAAATTGATTACTTTGTGTTCCTATCCAGTTCATACGGCAGCAACACAGATGCCCTGAAACACAGTAATGACATATTGGAGAAAACCTATCAGGTTGGCCTGGTGGAACATTTTTCCCTGTCCCTCCTCCCACCGGCTCAAAAGATAAACCACTGTGTGCTCTGCCTACACTAGGGAAAGTTACATACACTCAACACCCCCAACACTCCTGCATGGAAACTTTTCAGCCAACCTAAGCCTAAATGCTAAAATGACCAATGTCAGTGATTTTTTCTCTTCTGTGCCTGGATATAGCTCTAATACTCAGAGGAAGCAGCTTATGTAGCAAAAGGTTGAGGGAACATCTAGACACCTTAAGGCAATTATACCTGAGATGGTGCAAAAAAAGCAAGCAACAGGGCATAGTTTTTTAGCATTTTTGTTTGAATTTAGCCTTCCAGGATTCCAGCTGACAAATTCAGAGAAAGTGACGCAATGGGTATTGGGTTTTAAAATAATCATTTGGATTTCTGTAATGGCTAATCTGCTTCATAACTACTACTGTTTCATCTTTACTAATCTGGGAGTTGACTGCTTGCATGATATGATGTTTATGACCATAACGTCCTTCAGTAGAAGGAATCCTGCTCACATGCAACAGGATTGTTCTTAAGATAGAAAAAAATATCTTGAGAAAAAATACTGCACAATTTTTTTTCTCATCTGTCAGTTCTTTGTGTACTTAACGCATAATTCAGGAGAGATGCCAATATGACGGACCAATCAAGAGCTGGAAGACTTCAGAATCGCACCCTAAAATTTCTACTGCAAATAACTAGGCTCTAGAACTAGTGAAGCAGCTGGAATTAAGACCCGTGCAAGATGATCAGATTTAGTGTAATTACTCAAACTTATAAAAGTAATGAATTTCCAAAGTGATCCCTTTGGTAGAAATGTTCTCTTTGGTGTGAACCTGCTCTCTCTTTTCTTCACTTGGATTCAACAGAGATCAAATAAAGTCAAGAGCCTTTCTCAGGGAGAAAAAGTCGGCCAAAGGACTGAGTCCTCTTTACCCACATATATTGCTGTATATGCCTTGATGTTGCAGCATTTCTATTGATTTAAATCAGTTCAGGCCTTGTCTCTGAACAGTTTATCCTGGCAAAGGAAGGACAGAAAGCCTTAGACACCTTTGATCGCATAAGAAAAATGCCTAGTAGTCATTGCAACTTGTCCGATCAAGTGGCCTCAAACCAAAGCTGTTCATAAACTTCAAGCAAAGGAGAATCAGAGTTGTCCTTTAAAAGGAAGTCTTTCATTTAACAGCGACTGTATAATTTAGATGAATGAGTGGAGCCACATAAAATTACACTTACAAAAATTTAAGCAGACTTGTTGAGGTAGTTTTCTTACATTTTCCTGTATTGTATAAAATAATAAATTATTTGAATAGTTCTATTATCTGTCCTTAACTGAAACGTACAGTGCCTGTCCTAGTTCCTCAAAAAGCTTGTTAATATGCAATCACCTAGTACAACTGCGAAGTTTTTAAAGGTCACCTATGTTTTATTCATAAAGGGTGGTTTTCTGGAGGGAAAAAGGTTACAGTGTCATGTAATATCATATTCTGATAGAGGCTCAGCTTCAAAAATGTATTTCCTAACAGTTTGTAGCAAGGAAAGGTAGATTTGTTTTGGGGCTTTTAGTTTGACTGAGACCTGCCGTGTTCCAAAAAATGTTTGCTGGATGGGAGCAGCACATCATTTTTCAGGCATATTTCAAATATTTAGACATTACTGGTGTCTCTCTTATTTCCTCGCTACCCCCGTTTCAGCACAAGAGTTAGAATGGCCAAATAGCACTTGTTTATTTCCATTTAAAATACTATTTTAAACGATAGTAGCGTGAGACTGTGAATAAATTTTGGGACTGGAATTCAACTTAGTAAGTGGAGTCTAGTGGAAAAAGCACAGGCCCCAAAAAGATGGGTGACTGTCCAAGCTTTGACATCAAAGTCTGATCTCTGTGGCTTCTGTCTCTGTGGCAGGGTACCTTATACCTGCTCTGTGACAATGGAATATAGGGTGTGCATAGGTACCTTTATGTTTCACAGGGCCCTGCACATTTCAGAATATACTGAGTATTCAACTTTTGTCTGAGAATAAACTCCCAAATCAATGCTAATTCCAACTTATGCCTCAGATGGCAACTGTTGTCTTTATTCTAGAAAAATCAGCCAGTCTCTAAGGGACAGAACAGAAAACTACTCTGTAATTCAGCCTGCACCCAGGCTATAAATTAGTTTCCACAATTCCCATGCTGTAGAGGAGTTTCTATCTGGATAAAATTTAAGCCTCTGCACCAAGGCTACCTAACTCAGAAGACCAAAACAAGATTTTGTAGAAATACTGATCCATAAGTTGTACTAATACGTGTTACAGTTTCCACAAAGCAGGCACAATAACTTTAGGTGAGGTGTGTGATGGAGGGACATTTCATTTGTTTGCCCAAGTGTCCCATATTTGGTTACCCAACTAATATATGCTTTCCCCTGGGAAGCGCTCACTGAAAGGAATTAATTTGTTTTTCTTTATGGATTTTTGTTTACCACAAAATGGGTGGTTACAGCTCACCATTAAAAGCAGTTCATATAGGGAATGTGACCCGAGTGAGTTAATTGGCCTGTTTCAATGAAAAGCTCCCAATTTGAAAGTTCCAGCACTACTGGCAAGAGTGCCAAATTCAGTGAGGTTACAAAAATAAATGTGAACCCTTCAAAACACTTGAAACACAAGTAATTGATGGAATAAAACCATTTTGCTTAGGACAGAGTAAGCTGACTGTTGTTATTCACTCTGTCTCCAGCTGAACTCAGAGCTAAAAGCCACTTTACTTGCTGATCTGTGGATCTGTTGTACTATTAGCATTTTATTCAATTTTGGGAAACATGACTTTGCATTTGTAAGTGGATGGTGAGGATCTGCCTTTTTCAAATGGACAAGGTCTTTGGAGTTATTAAATTATTGAGGAAACAGTTTGTCCCAATTTTCAGACCTAACTTGGCTTACTAAACAAATTTCAATGTAAATAAGGTTCTAAATCTATGCATTCATTAGTACTGTTTAACAGAAATGACATTTGTTTGGCAAGAAAGCTTTCTTTGAGAGCCTGTTTAGCCTCAGGTCGCTTTAACTGAGGCCCCAGTGGTGAAGAGAGAGAGGGGAAAAAAAAGTGTTCATGTCAATAAAAGTTTTGTTTTCACTTTTTCTTTAATGGCCCAGTACAAAACTTTAGTTTGGCAACTGATGGAAAGAAAAGGGCCAGAGTAAAGAATGTGTAAGGCAAAATTGTACAGAATCTGGAGAGTAAATAAAGCCTTTTTATTCCATGCTTTTATTTCCCATACCAGAACATCATCTTAGCCATGACAAAATTGCGTCAGCATGAAGATATCAAGGCCAAGAAGTGGTAGCTTTGATCAGAGTCACCCTCGGAGTATACACATGGGCAGACATAAGTACACACCCAGACATGTTACCCTTGGAGGAGGGGATTGTTTTATAAAATAATAACCCAGTCAGAATTCACCACTCCTTCCCACTTTGTGCCATTTGAGTTTCAAGCCTAGCAAAGAGTCTAATTCGTTGGAAATCAAGGGCTGCAGGACTGTAACTGAAACTGTCTCTGTCACAGAACTGTGGTCAATGGGGAGTAGAGGGGCTTCATGAAGACCAGTGAAGGAAACCTTTCAAGGAGTAGGAAAGATTTGGCTGATAAGCAGCCTAAAGACATAGATATCTACTACATAGTCTACTCCTGCTCCGCCTGAAGTCTGCATACTCAAGAATCTACCTTCAGAGGTTCGCTGTGAGTTCTAAGAGCAATTTCGTATCTCAGAAAGGTCCCCCACAGAAAACTCAGTCCTTGTAGGTTTCCCATGAATGGGAGAATTTTATCCCATTTCTTGCTTCCCAAGCTTTTGCAGCATGTGTGGTATCACTATAGTCATTGCCACTGCCACTCTGTCATGTAACATGCATTACGCGCTTTGCAAAACTTCTCTGCCTCTCCAGGTGACTGTAAAAGATGAAATACTATACAAATGGCTACAGTTCATTTTCTTGACTGTGGACTAGCATAGCCTAGAAAAATAATCTGCTACATATTTCATGAATATACATAGGTATGAGTTTTTGGGTCATGGGGGAAAAAGCCAGTCTTTCCAACATGTGACCCAGCACTCGGAAATGCTGAACTTCTGTCTCTTTTACTGTAATACTTGGGTAATCTTTAATTTATTTTTCTCTAAAGCACTGCTTTGGTATGGAAAAGGGCTATTTGCCACTCAGACAAGTAACAGTAGACCAGAAGCCAAGTCCACACTGAAAATCGAGCAAAAAATGTTCTATTTGTAATTTCAAGGTAAATCTGGGTTCATAAGTGTATTTGTACATCTGGTCTGAAACAACGAACTTTATGGTGCAATATACAAACAAGACAAGAACAAGAACAAAGATTTGAATTCACATTTATCAAGTTCAGACTAGCACATTAATTGCTGGACTGGCCTTGATTTTTGTTATTAGCTAACGTGTTTGAGGGATAGTATCGCTGAATATTAGGGCACCGACATCCACAGTGTACACGTAGTGCTTGCATTCAGTCCAGTCCTAGGCTGATGTCTTCCACCTCTCACCAACAAAAGCAAAAATATTTCAAGCATGAGGTGCAGAAAGTTTATTTGTCCCTTTATCTTTTCTTTTCTCTTCCCGCTTGAGAAGCCAAGTGCAGAGCCTGTGGTTGGCAAGTGATGAAGGAAAAAAAAAAAAACATGGAAAGATCTCTCCAGGAATGTTTGCTTCCACTATATTTTCTTTCCTATAACTAATTATTCTGGCTGGACAAAAAATAAAATAAAACACAATAAAGCACAATAAAAGCCTGGATATGTATTGGATTCCCAAGTTTGCTAGGAGCCAAAATTTTGCGTACATAAGGGGGAAGAAGAAACCGTCCTCTTCATCCCTCAGCCAAAACATCAACATCACACTTGCCAGTTATTCTCCACCACGATTATCTGATTGGCGTATAAACTGATAATTCCCATCCTGCTCAGAATGGAGCACGCACACACTTCAAACAAACTGTTCCCTAGTGCTTGGCTTTATCAGTGACTCAAAACAACAACCGTAAAACACGTCAGCTAAATTTCCCCCCTAGGCATAGCTGTGTCTCAAGTTTTGTGCGCCAGCCTCCAGCAGGTCTGAAAGGGAGGAAGAAGGGAGCACTGTCTCCAAGGGTTACTACCAGACTACTACAGCTCCTCTAGCTTTCCATCACCGTTCCTCCCTCTCATCTTCCAGTACGTCTCCTTAGCTATGGTAATGGATGAGACCCTGGAAATGATTAGGACCTTCATGTTTCTCCACAAACTCAACACTTTTGCCTCTGTGACCCCAAAAGGAAGATCTTCACTCTGTATCTTTTCCTAGTGAAGGACACTAGATTTCTCCAGGTGAGGGAACTGGTGCAACTAGAATTTATTGAAGGTACTTATAGCCTTCAGTTTCAGGAGAAAGTCTAAGAACTATAGAAGTTGTTAAATTATGTAATTTTTATTATTATAACTATCAGGGACTTTTCTATAACTTCAACAGGGAAGAGGGGAAGAAATCTGATAAAAAGCCTATGTCATTATATCCTTCAGATATTTCGCTCGTCTGTGAAATATGTCCAGATATCGCAGGAAACATACTCGGATGATATTCTTGACTTAGCTGAAGACATTGTACTTATAGGAGAGTTAATGATGAGATATCTCAAGAGAACCCCAACTTTGGCTTACCTTGTGACTTTGAGCAAGTAAACTCCATCTGGGCTCAGCCTTCAGATTTGCCACAACTTTTAGTAAAAGAAAAACACAACCCAAGATTCAAGTGTGGATATGTATTAGAAAATTTGAGATAGAAATTAAAAAGTAAAAGTGGTTCAGGACTTGTGTGCATGCTCCCACAATTCTGGCTGTACTGGAAATCCTGTACTAGCATTATTGCAGATATTCTTCGTTTATCTGACTGTGGAAAACTTAAATCTTTGAGAGAGGCTTTTTTTTTAGATGTGCTTCAGGTTTTTGTAGATGCTGAGATCAATAAGACCTGCTGTACCCTAAATGAGCTGTCTGACTGTATCCTGTAATGTAGGGGCCACATGCGAGGCACAGCCACACAAAATACACTATGTGCATCTTGCCTAAATATCACATACTGCTCTGTAGTCCTGGACTGTTTTCCAGGATAAAAACATTCAGACAAAAATGGATAAATATGTAGATGCTTATGTCATTCTTACAAATAAAATCTCAAACCATTCAAGACTGCTTTCTGCTAATTCCCACTTAGTGTTAAGTATTTCAGTGTTAGAGCATACATGATTTTCTGTTCTCTGTATATTATTACAAAAAACCCAAAATTCTAAAACAGCCCATACTTTTAAAAAATGGACTTCTATAATATTGCAGGAAGCCATTCCAATGAAGATGCTGTTTTAAAATCTTTATTAATTATTATCGTGATAGACATTTCCAAGGAATTTCAATTTCAGAAGCCTCTACGGTCAACTAATAACTTATTAAATATTACTCAGTCATTAAATATCTTCAGTTTAAAAATGAATATTTAGGGGATAGACATCTGGTAATATGTCTTAATCCTATTTTTAGAATAGATCCTCTTAAGAAATTCCCATATGCTTTTAGATAAAGCTTGAACCTTGCTAATCTTTCTGAATATTCTCTGCCTGCTGCTAGGCATACAACAGCCCCTAAAAGCTGTACTTAGGGGTCGTGTTTAGGTTCAGATTTCACGAGGTAATTGCACTCCCTCATTTTCATGTGTTTTACCACTAGAACCACAATAAGGGAGGAGGTGTAAGGAAAAAGCAGGGGGAATCTCACCATAATGCTTGTTTGTTACTACAAACGGAATAAAGGTCAGAATCAAAAATAATGCTGACATTAATAGAATGCTTATTTGAATCAGTTGGATAGAAAACTGTTCAGTGTGTTGGGACTAACTAACAAATATATGATTAAATTAGATCCCAGCATTTAAAAAATGCTTGAAGTGATCTCTGGTATAAACCAATGGTGGGTGGTGAGTGGCTTTAGCAATGTTCCTGGATTTCAACAGCATTGCTTTATCTAAATATATTTCTTAGAGTCACAAACCCTAAAAGGTATAAAATAAAGTAGATTGAGATGGATTAGGTTAATTAATGGGTATGAACTGGCCTTTCACCTCAACAATTGTAGACAAGTTCAACCTAAGAGCTTAAATCAGAGTTTGCTGTTCTAAGCTCTAGTAGACATTAATTCACATCATATAATTTGGCAGAGTTGGCCCAGAAATGAACTTGCCATGGATTTGACCCTCCAAGTCAGAGATGGGGCAACAAACAAAGAAAAAAAAAAGGGACAAAAAAAAAAGAAAATCACAATGTCTCCCAGCTGCTCCCCTGACTTGCAGATAAAATAAGAGCGTGTTTTGAAGGTTCACCACAGGGATAGTACACACTTTTGTGTGGAGATTACCACCGGGGACCTAAAAGGCAAAGAAAAACATTGTGGGGAGTCATGGGGCACATGGAGGCGTTTTAACTGGTGACTTGATTTTAGGGCTCCTGGGCTCTTTTGGGGAGACTGCGCCTTGGCAAATGTGTGCTTTGAGCTCTTACTGATGGACTTTGTACGTTCACACTTCCAGCAATGCAACTACAGCTTTACAAACACCTGCACATTGCGTACACAGCCACATAGGTGTTACAGTATCAGACCAATTTCTCTGCTCTTCTTTGCATGCCGGCAGCTCTGCAGGGGGTCGCACACATAGAAATGGAAGAGAAATAGATAAAATGCATTAATCCTTTTGTTTTGTTTTTATTATCTACCTGGAATTCAGGCATGAAACTGCCAGATCATTATTCACTGATAACTGCACAGGCAATAGCAAAGTGCTCCATGAATAAATCTTTTGCCTGAATAAAGCAACGGCAGTCGTAATATGCTTTTAATGGATTTATCAGTTTTACATTAAATGCGTTTTATTTGAAAGCACCAATTAATTTCATAGATGTTCCCTTTAGGTCTAGGCAGCACAGTTTATGGTGGTCACCTGCTGCAGCCAGGTTCACCTGGGGAACACTGGGCATTTACATGTATATGTGAGCATCCATTGCATTTGTTTGACTATAATAAGCAAATATAGCTAGCATTACCCCAAAGAAAAACAAACATGGGAGTCTGTCTGTCTTTCACTTTCCTTCCTTGTGCGCCACTTGCCCTCCTGCAATGAAGACCAGCGGCAGCACCAAGCCCAGAGCACCCCATGGTGCTGCATCGCCTTGGCCACAGGACCTTGCACAATGCTGTGCCAGCACAAGCCTCTTGCTCCGGCAGAGAAGGCTGGTACAAAAAGAGATCCGTGAACAGCGGAGTGGTGGACGCATTCAAAGGATGCCCTCTGTCAAAAACCAGGCCAGAAGAATAAGACAAAGCACTCCTGCAGGACTGGGGCAGTTATTAGCAAATATTTGTACATTTGGCAGAAGGATTATTGTTTCACTGCTAATTTGATTTTTTTTTTTTCCAGCCCTCTGTAGCTGTAACATGCATCACACCCTTTACATGCAGGTTATGGTTTAAAAAGAAAAAAATTAAGAGCAATGTAGTGTTCTAAAAATAGGTTTCTGGGTTTGGAATTGCATTCAGAGACCAGCAACCACTGATACAGTCACAGCCTGACTGCTCTGAACTTTTTCCATGCAGTAGGCTCTGTGTGCAAGACGGTTAAAGCAAATATCCTCTGTTTATATGGGTATGGGATACACAGCAACAACAAGAGGAAAGCATACAGGGGACTGTCAATGTCTGGATCATAACTGCAGTTAAATCTGTCATAAACATGTTGCTTAAGTAAATTTTGTCAGAAAATGAGACTGGGCAAGGAACCCAAACATGGACAAAGTAGTGATTTCCTAGGCTTATTTTTCCATGCAGCTCAACTAAACAGTTTATGCACGAATAAGGTACGGGGGTTCCTTCAGTACTTTCAATGGGACCTGCACATTTGGGGGAATTTCAGTAGGAAATTCTGTTAATTTGCTGTTCTTTAACCAACTGAACTGATTTCAGCTGACTGTTTCACAGATCAGTTAATCCTTCCTTAGCTCCCTTGTATTTATTTATCAGAATACTGTAAACAACTAAGTATTTTTTTTCTCTCTCGCTGCATCTTCTGTACAGGTTTTCTACTCAAGATAGGGTTCACAGATGGCTGTGAACCTCATGCTATCCTAAAAAGGAAGGTTTCACCAAAGTCAGTCTGTGCATGGGGGAAGATGAAGTCTGCAAAAGCAGAAGAGGTTGTGAGAATGGGAGACCAAATATGCAGAGGTTTCATGCTACATCGCCAACTCTGAATAAATTCATTCCCAGAGAGAAGACATTCCTCTGCCTCATTACACAGTGCTCCTGCTGATCAAAAGAGAGGTAGCAAGATATTATGGATGTATGAAGCCACTCTGCCCTTTCCCCTCCCCTTTTTTTATTTAGCGTGGCTCTTTTCCAGTTTACCGAATTTCTCTCTTGACCTGGGTTACTATTTACTAGTTTTGCAAAACACAAGCCAGATTCTTGCTAGCAGGATTTTGTGTTCCTTGCCTCAGGAGCGAAAAAAAGTAAAAAGAAATCAGAGAATACCAACACTGACAAACCATCATAAACCAAGTTGGGCTCAGGTGAATGCAGAAATCTAAGTTAAAACCTTGTCCAGCTAGGCTCTACAGCACAATCAGAGTAGAAAGGTCCTAAAATACTCAGATTACTCCATTTCATATTCCAAGTGAGTGAGCAATTAGAGAAAGCTCCATAATTGCATTAACCAAGCACAAATTTCTCACTAAAGCTTTTCATTTGGGACTCTCAGCATGCAATTGCAGTTGTGCTAAGGCTTAGTGGAAGTATTTCCCTTTGCAAAGCTAGATTCCTGTCTGGAGGAGGTTTTGTACTTACCTGACCTACACTCTGGGATCTATTTGCCACACTGTGCTATAGACAAAGCTTCTTAAAGGTGTCACCAGGCTGTCTTTTATATAAATAGTGTATTTAACATCTATAACAAATAGCACAAAGAATTAATAATCTGCATAAGTAGGAATAAGGCATGGGAAAAGCATTGGCTACTGATAGTGGGCTGCATGGCATGTAAATTGGGTCATTGACTTCTGGCCTTTGACGGTCTTGAGGTTAGATCTGGCTTACATCACAAGTGAAACGATCATAGGCATTTTGCTTCAAAAATTAACACTCAGTTTGATTGAGTTTGACAGAAATAGCACACAGATGCCAAGAACCAAGTCAGACAGAATTGGGTTGTTTGGTGGTGCATCTGTTGATGGCAATGTTGCATTCTTTCATTTGCCCTGAGCCAATGACAAAAAACACCGGTGACATGAGAAGGCATTGAAAAAAAACAATAGTATTTTTTACAGCATCTGCAGCACATAGAATACAAATTGAAAATAGGTTGGTGGGACATAGAAGTGAATATACCATTTTTACAAATGAAAACAAGATTTACTTTCAGATTAGACCAGCCTAAAATCTGTCTAGTACAGAAGTCACTTAATCTCACACTGACATTCTACTTGTTAGATATTATCTAGTGAAACTCCAAATCTCCAAGTCCAGTTAGGAGCCAAACTTTCAATATTTGTGTGGTCTAAAAACCAGAAAATATCTGGTTCACCAGTCAGAATACAACTTTCATCTGCAAATCGGGGAGAACTTGTATAAAAAAACCCAGGATTTCTGTAAGGATTTTAAGTGCATCCTCCTTTTAGCCAGATCTAAATTGCCATCAAGAGAAGTTTTTCTCATGGTATTTCAGCCTCCACGTCTGCTCCCAAACAGGAAGTGCTGAAATGTGTACAAATAACTTCATAAAAAATAATTCGAGACACCGCAAATAAAGAGAAAAACATTACACTAACTTTCTCATCCTTGAAAACGACTTGAGCTCCATGAGAATGAAATACAAGGAGCTCCCACAGAACAGCTCCCTGCTCCTTCTCATAGAAGTCCTCTAAGCTGACCTTACAGAAGGTTGAGGACATTGTTAATGCTGAAAGGAGGGATTCAAATCCACTCTCCAGATTTAGTCACCAAGGGTGGATTTTCAGGTAAAATGTTTTTTGTTCTTTAGGCCTTGGTCCTGAACTCCTGAGTCAAAGGAATACCCGTTACATGGGGAAAGCTAGCAACACAACTGCACAGAAGAAAGCTGATCCTGGCTTCATCTGTACTTTTGAGAAGATCTGAAAGAGTTTACAAGATTGGCACTGACTTCTTGAGGAGCTGGGAAAAGCGATCTGCTTATTCCCAGCAAGACTGAAACATTTCATCCAAACAGCAGAAATACAGCCTGTTGCTGTAACTACCATACTTCTATTTTAGTTAAAAGCAGAATACTTTTCATTATGTCAGAACTAATAAAACTCTAGCAAACGTATCACACTAAGCCTTCAAAGATGAAACCAATTCTGTTTGGTTTTGGTTTGTTTTATTGCTGGATCACTCTTACAATGGGAGATTTCATATACTGTAATTCCAAGGAAGGATCTGTCTTGTCTTCTCACCAGACGGTAAGTAGGGTCACAATGCCAAAAGAAGCCCTGTGAATCCTCCTGCATAGAAGCCTGGATATGAATTTAGTGGTACTTTTCAGATGCAGAGGTAGTGATCAGTTTGCTGCTTCTAAAGAGGTAGGTAGGAGGAATAATTCAGAGGGGATATTCCTTCATGTACTTTTGCTGATTTGATCCTGCAATCAATTCCAAAACATGTCCCTGAAACAGAGAAGTGAAGACTGAACTACCATGTTCGCCATGCAGACACTGAAGGAAAACACAAAAGCACTTAGATGAAACGTGTTATTAGACCCTCAAAGTTTTCCAGAATGTGCTGTGAGTCTAAATGAAGAGCTCCACCAAACAAAAAGCAAATCCAAAAGAGTTTCTCTTGCACAAGACAAGGCAAATTACTTTGATGCCTAGAGATGCAAAGACAGAGCACATGGAATAAACACAGACCCTGGTTTCTCTTCCCTCTGTGGGGGCTGGAGGCAGAACCTGGACTGTTTTGGGGATGTCCTCATTTCTCCAGTCTCTGTGGATGCTCCTATGCTTTGTGGCCTGTGGTTTCCAAGGTGGACAGGAAAGCTGGCTGTGAATCATTCTGGTCTGTGGCACTGTCAATGTTCAACCTTGCCTCCCTACCTAAATCAGCACTGAATGGTAAGCCTGATTGGGAATGTTTAACTCAGAATGCTCTTCTGACCAAATAATTGTCTTTTTTTAAGAGATATTTTCCCAAGGAAAGTGTCCACTTTTCTCACAAACAAAGAAAACACAACCCACTGAGGTAATCTAGCCCAATGGAAGAGGCTTGTTAATGTCTGTTGTTAATGAGAATGATGTTTTGCGGACAGACCTGAGAGCTCAGATCAGGTCTGCACGTAAAGTACTGGGGAAACACACCTAATTTCATTTGCAGGGAGTGTGAGGTTCACAAAGTCTTTCAAGAGGAAAGCAGTCCCAAGCCAGTGTGTTTTCTTTTGATTCTTCCAAAACTCAGTGGTTTCTGGAAATCCCTTCTGCAAAGAAATCACAGCTTTGTCTTTTCACACTCTTTTTGAATGGGAAAAAGTCAGAAACATGGAGAAGTCTGTACATTGACCAGCTCTAACCATACAATTTAGGATTAAACAAATTTCAGAGTGTATTTTGCTCATTCAGTTGTTTTTTTTTTTTTCTGTAGGGAAACTGAGGCATAGCCAGGAGAACAGATTTGAGCAGGAGAGTTGCAGGGTTGTGAACAGAGCGCAGGCCTCCTGATTTCTGTCCAGCTCTCAAAATACAAGGCCAGTTACTACAGTGAGAATGATCCTACTGAAAACATCTACACTGCCTTTGATAGCTGTAATGAAAAGGGAATTAGGTCCACCAGACACCTGTACTCAAGCTGATAACATCTATAAGGTCCATCCCGTACAGCACCCCCACGTCAGGCATAGACAGACTTGAGTTTGCCAGCCCTCCTACATGCCATTGTCCCAGGCCTTTACAAGGGCTGCCAGGTATTTTTAGACTATTAAATAGTCTGAAACAGACCGTATCTATTTTTAGGTATTTTCAACTTTTTTGAGCTACCTAGGCAGAACCCATTTCTGTGGTGGGAAGCAGTGTGGGCAGGACATCAAATGTCACCACAATTTGTTCTTCATACTCCAAAATAGATTTAGTTTAGATAGGTACCTGCTAACATCAATGCATCCCAAAAGGTAGTGATCACTTCAGGATCTTTTGAAACCATTGTATGTTTAATACTTCTACACAGAGGATGTCTGCCTGAAATTTCTGCTTGCCTAACAGCACAAGTTCCTAAATGCTCAGAAATTCAGGAAGCAGATACTCAATAGAGTTGTCCACCACCCAAAGAAGAAGGACCAGCAGGTGTGATGGAGTTGTATTTCATCAGCATGACATAAAACATGTCTCAGTGACTTTATTTTAAATACTGTTCTTTCTAAAGCTTTCCCTTATAAAACTACAGGCATGGAGCCGTCAACTAGGGGAAAAGGATACCTCTAAATCTAGCCTGGCATGCATGTGTATATTTATTTTTATAAGTGAAATATAAACGGACATGCTGAGTTCCAAGTGCTTGATGGATAAAGGAATTAAATGATTTCATATATCTCTCTATATAAATATACAAAAAACTTTCCCCGATGGGTCACAGAGGATTTCATGTGGATGTGAACTCTGTTTACTGTTAGTATTAGGGAAATAGTGGCTTTTTAACAAGTTACTCATGCCTGGAAAAAATCCCAGTATTGCAAGTTGTCCTAGATTCTCTGCCAATTGTCCGTGGGAATAGTCAGGATGGGAAAAGTTCAGATGTGTTTTAAAGAACCAGCTTAATGGAAAATGGGAAAGAGAAAAAAAAAAGCTACTGTGTCAATCTCCCGGGTTAGAAGAAGTAAAATGTGATTTGACTGTTTTATTTCTTCCTTTTTCTTTTTTTTTTTCTTTCCTCAGTTCTTTCAGATTTTATTCTCACCCATGCAAAGAGTTTTGTTCAGGCCATTTGCCCTAATGAAGAATGGCTTTGCTTCAGTTCTTTGAGCAAAATCAACTGCAGAACCTCTCTCTGTATCACTGGCGTGTAATTATAAACTCTGGAGATTCATTCTGTCGAGCCCGTCAGAGTGTTTAGTGCTGTGCTGATGCCCAGGGAGCCCTGGGCTCTGCCTTCAGGGCTTTTACAATTCAGAAGTCGATCTCACATGCTTTCCCTTGCCCCACCAGCCTGCAAGGAGAGGGGCCGCAGCAAGCCGTGCATGGGGTGAAGGTTAGCGAAGGGGCTGAGGACTGTGGAGAAGAAAGAGCCAGCCCCTGCAGGGTACCCCCTTCCAGCTTCCCCCCCCCCCCCCC
>Ga0065711_1040722_pt1 | contig 16727 bp, 12 predicted proteins | sample Hoacrofraction12_FD_59098 | JGI IMG/M metagenome (GOLD analysis project Ga0065711, IMG submission 59098) | Hoatzin crop microbial communities from Cojedes, Venezuela - Epithelial fraction 12 v2 (version 2) | ecosystem: Host-associated > Birds > Digestive system > Esophagus > Crop | place... | reverse complement strand
GTCCAAAGGCAAACATGATCTGGAAGCTTTTTTTTTTTTTTTTTTTTTGAAGATGGTAAAAAAGATTCAATGACATGAATTCCACCAGTCCAACAATGTTCCTTCACTATAGATGGTAATATTCAAAAAGAGTTCCGATAAATAATGAAATAGAAATATGAGACTGATTTAATTATTTTGTGGAAATAAATAGTTTTGGTCAGGTCCTGAACTAGAAGCCAGAGCTCACATGAGGGCGTTGCTCAGCTCATGCATCACTAGAGAGGCAGAGGTACTTAAACCATGGACTAATAACAAGTCATGGAAAAGGGAGATACAGCAGGAGACATAACTACATCAAGTGATTAATCACACAGTAAGAGAAGCAGCAAATTATTTTTAAGGCAACTCCAGAGCCTGAGTGATGAGCCAATACCTCCTTACTGGGATTCCCCAACTCACGTCTGAGCCATCGTGGGTTTTGCAGCACACATCTCAGTTGCTGCTGATTGCCATGGAAAGTTTTGATATAGAAATGTAGGTTTCTCTACTGAAACTAAATATCTATGCCTGAAAATCTCAAACTGCTGTGTAAAGATCTTTGGAAAAGAAATGGAACTGAAAGGATTTTTCTCCAAACCCTCCTTTATTATAAGCTGTGACTTTTCCTGCTGGAGAGAGCCTGTAAAAAGTAGAGGCTACTGCTCAGGCCATTGATCAAACACATGTGCTGCCATTGTAAAACTCTGTTGTGAACGGGTCTTCAAATTAGTTTGAAAACTGTTCATCTGATACAGTTTGTGAGCAAATACAGTCATCAATTTTTGCTGTTGTCATGGGAAATTATATTGTCACAGGAAATTCTATTGTCAAAGTGCTGTTGTCATGGGATATTCAGCGAATTTATGTGTTCCCAATTCCCAGTTCCCAAATGCATGGATCTTGCATTCTAGAATAGTGACTTTTCACCTGTTTAGGCCTGTGAATCCTTAAAATTTTTCCAGTGAAAATGTGCATCTGTGGTCAACCAGCTTAAGCCTACAGCAAGTAAGTTTGCATTTCTTTTAGTCTCATGAACCTTTCATAGATCCCCTCATAAGTAATTCGTAGGCCCTCAAGTCAGAAAACCACAAGATGAACCTGGATTTCTGATTTACACTATCACAAATTTTTAGTAGACTGCTACTATGCATAGAATGAGGATATTATGTAGTTTTTTAAAGGCATCTGATATTTGAAGGTATTTTAGGTGTTGTTTTATGTGAAACTTCTGTTCACTGTATTATGTGGAATTTACTCTCATCCATCCCTTTCAGTGATTATTTGTGTTCATTTTCCAGCATACATAAATATGCAGATAAATGGAGAGCTTGATGGATGTTGTGCCTGGTTTCTGTAGCATATTAATGTCAGAGTCCAATACTCTCTGACCAGGTTCTTTTAGATATTCCACGCCTGAAGGGTGTAATGTTTCATATCAAATTTACTTATTTGAAGACAGTTGATGTTACACAGTATTTCTGCTTTAGCAAAGTAATACAAAATGTCCAGAAAGCACACTACAAATGTAAGTTACACTTACCAAAACAGAGCAATTGCAATACACTGCTCAGTCACAAAGCCGATGTAATTCACATTACTTGTCTCTTGCATATGCTCACTGTCACGACGCTGGGTGTCCCCAGTCCCCAGTAAGGCATACGTGGGTTGAAGCCAGCTCAAGCCCGCTGCTTTCTTCAAAACTGTTTTGCTAGTTGTTTAGTTCTTATACTCTGTGTTGGGCTGAGCCACATATTCACTCCCTCCATGCTGGCCTGGCGAACGCTGGGAGACAGTCACACTCTTCGAATGAACCCAGGGAGAAACAGCTACACTGCTGGTTGGTCCCCTCAACAGTGATATACTCGGCGGATCCACTCAATTGATGTAGGTGCTTATCTAAACCAAAGGCCACCCTCCGCTCCCCTTTGTGTTGAGATTGCCTTGCTTTGCAATGGCTCTGGTCAGTCACCCCTTGCATTATCTCCTGGGCTTGATGGGCACACTGACCTTGCCCATCCCTGTTGAGCCACCTTCCATTGTAGGGGTTTATTGGTCAGTCATGATATCACTTACATTCTGATTTTATGTCATTAAATAATTTAGTTTATACCATAAATTTAATAACATTTCATTCTTGCCTTTTCCCTATTTTCCCAAGATTTGAAGGCCCTAGAAAAACATTTTTAATACTTTATGGTCTTTTGAAACGATTTGCAGAGGGACGAAGTCATCATATTCTTAAAATTTTCTTTCCTAAGGACAGACCAGCCAGGTTACTATATAGTGAGAAATCTATCTATATATTTTTTAAATACTATAATATTTTAAGTCAGCACTGACCCTTTCACAGAACTTTATGCTTCTAATAAACCACAGAGGAGACCTAATATTAATTTCTCAACTATGTCATAGATGATATAAATGAATGACATATATGGTGGGCTTTTTCTGTGCCTGCCAATTAGAAAAGTATACTGCAGGTATTTACATCACTGTAATGCGCAGAGGCCAGGGCAGCAGACTGTCTACAAATGCATGGTGAGGCTCAGGTCCTGGCTCTTTGAGACAAAATGAATTAATATTGGGTTTCAGCAGCAGCTTGAAGTACCTCCACGGAGATTGTGCCGCCATAGTAAAGATAACTAAAAAGAAAGGCAATGCAGGCATTTAGTATTGGAATAGTCTGCAATATTCAATACCACAGGGAAAACTCAGGCTAAAATGTTTCACGTTTCTCTTTCACAGTGGTGAAAGGATTTAATATCATCTAAACGAAGGGAATCCATTAAGCTGTCGTGGTTGTTGTCTAAATGTAGATACTTAATATTAGTGTTTTTGCAAGAGTTTTCATTGCTGCAGTGTGTGTAGAAGGCTCACAACTACATCAAAAAGAACAGCAGCCTCTGTTTTCTCTTCTCACTCCCCTCTCTTTCTCGGTGTAAACGATGTCTGAGGCAGCCGAGTGAGTATGTTGTCTATGATGCAGTAGCACTCAGCACAGAAGGGAAGTACAGCATGGGTAGCATCCCCCCTTTTCACTTTTGCACCTCTGTTGATGGCCAGTGGATCCAGACAGGACTCTTTTGACCAAGGTCAGAGAATTTTCAATGGAATGTCGCTTCAAGCAAGCAGAAGGTGGCATACTTGTGACATTACATTTTTAACCTGCTTCCCAAATTAGATCTATTTAGAGTATTCCAAGAAGCAGTATGCATCTACCAGGACATTATTAGCACTCCCCATGCTAGATTTTTCTACCTCTGTACTTTCTGTACTGAGGATGGAGGTTAGAAGGCTAAAATGGTGTCCAGAGGGCTTGCTGACTCCTGGGGCGGAGAAGTGAGCACCCGCGGGCGCTGGGGCTGGGAAAGTGAGATAGGAAGTAAGAGGAAAAGCAACACAGTTATTCAGATTGAAATTTCATACATTAGCTGTCATTGTTCTGTCCTTTACAAAAAGCATAAAACTCAATTTGTTTTTCTGTGAGTAAGCAACTGAATTATAACGGAGATGGGGAAGACGGGAAGACGATCTATCTGCATTCTTGAGAACTGTCACCGAATGTTTGGATGTGCTATGATGAGGGGGCTCCCCACTAAGGAAAAGAAAAAAAGGACTTTTTACCTCTCCTTGTACCACATCTCTTTCTAGGTGTAGTTCTTGTAGACTATGGCATTTTCTTAGCAGGAGTAGCTCTGCCCTGCGCACTGGTCAGTGCGAAGGGAGAACCGGAGGACTGCTGTCACAAGAACTCCAGTTGTGACTGAATGTCATTTTTCTCCACAATACCTTTGTCCTTTCCATCATCTCACTTTCATTTAATTGAATGTTACAAGATTAAGTGGAACTATTTTAAGGTGATTTTTTAAGTGATTATTTTCCTTTACTCCTGAGTGATTTATTAATTAGAACATTAATTTTAAAAACTGCTTATGTTTAATTAAACAACTCCGTGTTTCAATGATTTATAAATGCTAATTGGCATACTTTTAACTTTTCAGTCATGATGATAGCCACATTAATCCCTAATATCAAAATGTAAAGGGGATAATAAATCTGTGATAAAACATGTTATCAGTAACTTCACTCCATATGACAGTAGAGGACTATCCAGTCACATCGAGTTATACAAAGCATTCAGCGTCATTAGCAGTCAGTAACTGAAAGCCTCTGGAGGATAACCAGGTTAAATAGTAGTGGACAGATCCATATCAACAACATGCCAGTTGGACTTATGGTAATGCAAGTGGCATGGAGTAATCACCCATGCCATGCAAATACTAGTGACAGGTCAGTGCCGCGGTGGCCCTGTGGTGCACAGCCGAGCGTGGAAAGCCATGCGATGTGGGCGCAGATCGCTGGGGTGCTGGGTTTGTTAGTGACCCTTGTGCACGCTGTGCGGCTAAACGGAGCAACAGTGGATCAGGGTCCTGGTACTGTGGGAAGGCATCCGTGTTCGTGATTGGGATGAGGAGGGAGGGAAGCTTATGTTAAAAGGGCAAATGATGTTTTTAGAAAAAGTATAAGGATCATAAGATAACAGCCATTAGAACCATTCAGAGGGCAGAGTTTATCACATCCAAAAACTGATGTGTTGACACAAAGAAAGTTACGTATGGTTTAGAAATCAATCTTTAGTTTTTATGTGAATTAAACATACAAAATTTTTGGTTTAGGGCCTCCACAGACCACTTCTGTCCCACTCCTAAAACTCTGCTAACCACTCGACGTCATGTATAAAATTTAAATATTTAGATCAATAAATTTTACTTTCATACCCCTTCCCACCCCCTTTTTTGGTTTTATGGATAACAATAAATTTTTGCTAAACCCTCTCAAAAACAACTGCAGGCTGAAAGATCTGGAGACATTCCTGTCCTAATTCGTATTAGTCCAATTTTGAGACTTCAAAATCCTTTAGAGAACTGATTGTCTATATTCAACCCACACTGAATTTATGTAAAATAAGGGGAATGGTGAAGAATGCTGCATGGGGGAATATCGCCCATCGGCTGGTGGCTGCATTACAGAGTGGGCAGCACCCACTCTGCCCCTGTTCATAGCAGTGAAATGAGGCTAAAATCAGTAGCAATTCTCACTTGTTTATAGTGATGCCATGGTGAACTCATAGCTATTAATTTTCTTCTTTTCTCATTCTCATTCTCATGAGCTCCCTTTCCTCTCTTCCCTTTCTCTTTTCTAAACTGCGAGCCTCTTCTTAAACTCGCTGTCTTTCAATTTTCCTTTCAGGTCACACATTATCTATGTTCCCTTGCAGCGGTTGGTACCTTTTTTTTCTGTCTTTCAAAAAATCTTCCTCTGCCTGTATTTTGATTTTTATAACTTTCATGCTTCTCCCAGCTCATCTTCTCCACTTTTCAGACTTCTGTGCTATTCCTTTTTCACATTTTCAGTTCAGCATTATAAATACACTGATGGGATCACTCAGTCAACTGGTTGAAACTAAGAGGTTACTATATAGTTACTAAAAAACACTGTAAGTTGGCTGCATTCTCCCTGTGCCTACTATCTCAGTTTATAATTTTGTCAGCTGTACTCATTCAAAATTACTGAAGGAATAGTTTAAAAACCAGCTTAAGATTATGATTGTTGGTTTGAAATTCATGTTGTATCACATTTTGAAAGCTGCTCATGTCACTCGGTGTCATATCTCCTATCTGATTGAATTAATTGAATTCTTACAACTTGACACTGGCGTCTTTCATTATCTGAGAGAAGCTTTCTCCCGATTTAAAAGCCTACAGTAAAGAGGATTTAAACAGCACTTCTCTGCAGACTTTCAGTAAGTTGGAAGATAAAATAAACCAAACCCAAACCCACTTTATTAACACTTACTCATGTAAATGTTTTCCTGTTTTTGTTTCATGCTGTGATCTATTGCTTTCATTCTCTCTTTTGCCTTATGGATAAACCTTAACAATTAGCGAATTCAATCCTATGCTTACTCTGGTGAGAAAGCAATTAAAGAAAGCAGTGACTGAAACCTCATTTTAACCTTAAAAAAAATCAGGGGAAAAAATTCCTGTCTGTGGAGGACTGTTCTTAACTTGGGTAACTTCCTCACTCAGGTTCCCAATCAATCTATCTTCCAGGTGAGCCTAAACACTGTAAGAAGTCAGAAGATGTAGTAAAAGCCACCGAGCAGAAAGAAGCACTGATACAGGACTAGATTTGCTATTGCTCAAAAGCTTCTGACATTTCAGGCAGGACAGGTAATTTTGTTGTTTCTTTCTTAAAATGGAGAGAGCTTTATACTGTAAAAACTTGCTTAGTGCTATCATTATCCTCTTTGTTCTATTCCAGTTGTGGTTTTATTACAGAATTTTGAAATGGGGACATGGTGCACCCCACTTCCTATGTCCTCTTAAAACCATTCAATATAAAGCAGTGAAAAACAATACTTTTATTACATGTCTGAATCCTTAATGTCGGACTAAATCGTCATGCAATAAAACATCCTCTGTTCAGGTATATTAAATACTGGAAGTAATAGTACTGAAAATCTATTGCTTATGAATTTTCATTTGACCTCTGCTGCAGGAGAAAAGAAGAACTCTAACTGTTCCTACCCTGTGCTCTCAGAGGCTGTTATCTGTCAACTTGTTCTTGGATCATCCTGTTTCTGTGGAGAGTGATTGGACAAAATGATCATAAGTGTAAAAGCCTGAGCTGCAAACTCAAGGCACTTAATAACTCTCAAGATTTCAGTTGTATTTGTTGTTGCTACTTACTCTTCTGTTCCACTTTCTTAAACTAGCCAAAATACCTTTTTCAGCCAAAGGTGGACCTCACTTTACTGCATCACTGACACCAGACATTTCCAGTTAACCATGAGACATGTGAAAACACAACATTTATAATCTGCCTGGGATTGCTGTTACATGTCACTGCTACTGTATCCAATGGAAATGGAAAGTCAAAATGAACTGTTGTTATAGATAGTTGTTCATGCAACCATGCTGCATGCAACGTTCAAGTCCTACTTGTTAGCTTCCTTAAAATATCTGGAAGTAAAGATATATAGACTGTACAGGGAAGCTGTAGAGTTACACTGACCAGCCTGCATGGATGATGATTCTTCCCCACTTTTGTGGTTGCCGTGTGGAGAGAACTGGTGTTTAACAAATCAGTATTTGAAATATCTCTATAAATTAATTAAATAGCATCCAGTGTTAAAGATTAAAACTTTCTCAGTCCTATAGTGTTTTGGAAGACATCAGCAACGGTGTCAGCCCTACCATGAAGCTGGTGCTTATTGTTTTCTAGGGCAGAAGAGACAGCTACAAGAATACATGAAAATTGCTTCAATTCAGAAAAATAGTGTGTTGCCTCTCAGACAGGGCTGGAAGGTGACGCTGAGGCCTTATATCACGGTTTGTCTCAAATGCAAAGGTGACAACATGGGTCCTGCAAAATCCTTGCTAACATTAGTTTCATTAAAAGAAACCACCAGAGCAGAGGCAGTGAAAACGGAGCACACAGGCAGTTACCTCTGCAAGAAGCCTCAGAAAGAGCCCTCCAGCCCGAACTGTGCCTGGAAAGAGACTCCATTTTCATCTCCGCTTCCCTTGAGCTGCACGTGACCTCCTGGCTTGCCCAGGTGTCCCATGCAGCTGCAGCCAACCTCATTTCCCTCTGCTGGAACCTGCCAGGGTACATCTATGCTTCTCGTTGTGTTCTGGGTGCTTGGGTGGCTCAGGTCACTGCACTCCCAGTTCTCTTTTCGGGACCCCGTGGTTATTACCTCACTGACCAAAAAGTCTTTACAATCAGCCATGGTCCGCTCTGAAGAGGACTCGTGGGGGCAGTGGCACTGCTCTCTGTGCAGAGGCTGGTGGACGATTGACACCTATGTACTATTCATTTGCTGCTTCAGGATCTGACCAGAGGTCAACAGGCATCAGGCTCAAACTCAACAAGGGCGCACTTTGTCCCCGATGAAGAAGCAATCGTAAAACAATCACCCGAGGCTGAGGGACCCTTACACGTCCATACCTGTTGACTGTCTCTCTTCTGACAGCAGAGCAATCAAAATTGAGCTGGGAACAGTGCGAGCTCCGAGCCCTGGGATAAGGGCATGCCAAAAGGTGGAATTCCTGTCATTGAATAGTAAGCCATATACATGCTATGCATAAGTAGTGTGCATAGTTTTAACTTAAGAAATGTTTGTGCATATAGGATGTAAAAAGTGCATTTAAATTGTTTTGTGTATCTGGTCCAGGGCTTGTATTTAGCATGGACAAATTTCTGTACAGTGCAGTTAACGGATGAATTGTTAACAAATGAAACTGTATCATATATGTTATAATGCAATTGATATTTTTTTGCTAAGAGTGAAGAATTTATATATTCTCTGCTAGTGTTTGAGCAAATCATTAGTAGCCTGGACCACTCTGTGCACCTTCGCATCCTTTTTGGGAATGTTGGACTTTCCACCCCCATCTTTATAATAAAATGCAAACCATCTTATGGTTTCTTATTGTCATTATGACAAGAAAAGAAACATAATGGTCATATCAGACATTTTTTTAATTGCAAATTGCCATACGCTATGGCAGCAGAAAATCTTGTTGTTGAAGATCTGAGAACTTGGGATCTTATTTCAGATATGTTGAGTATCTGCAGTTCCCCCCAAATTTGAAAGAGGAAAAGATGACTGATGTCTTTAAGAACTAGGCCAGTTAGGTATTTGTTACAGAGTGTTCTTCAACATCGTAATTTATAGTTCATTGAGACTGAAAGTCTGGAGCAATCAGAATTTAATGTTTTTATGGTATTTTCAATGTCAGACTTTTACCATAGTTGAAGTTAACTTTTTTTTTCCCCCTGTGTCTCAGTCCCATAGTGATTTATACACTTTAAAAGAATTTTCTCCTGGAAATACAAGCAGAAATTATAGCAGATTCTCCAGAGTTCTCAGAGCATCCTGTGGGGCTCTCAGTGTCCTGTTAGTATTATACCCGACACCAAGATCTCCCACTGCAGAAACTAGAAGGATCTCCTGATCTCACAGCAGGCACTCAGTGCCTGCAGAACTCATTCATTTATATAGAAATGTGAGCTGTGTGTAAATAATCCTATTTGCTCATTTGTATTCAGTTTTAATCATGGGGGTAGATGTTACTGAAATACAAGAAGAGTCCTTAGTTTTTCTTTAAAGCCAGCTGATTCTCTTTCTTTCTTCCTTTTTTCTTAGCAACATTTTACCTGGACATGACCCAAAGCTTAGTGTGTTGTTTGGATGAGGAGAAATTTTCTTTGGTGGAGAAGACTGATGTAGCCAATGTGTTAGTTAAGGCTTTGATCTTGGCTGAAGATCGTGCTGGGATGGCAGAAAGGCTTCTTGAGAAGGCCTCTCCCTGAAAAATAGTTTCTCTCTGAAACCTGTAAGGCTGCACTACCAAAACACTGCATGGGGCCATAAGAAATGATGTTTGTATATGCATCTCTCCCACAGCATTATGGGCATGTACCCCTGCATTGAGCACACTGAGGAGCTGTAGCTATATATTAGCCCTCTAGAGTTTTATTTTGTATTTTTATCTTGAGATATCTGACAGATATATTATGTAATATTGTTATGGGTTATGATCTATCCAGTATTTTTTTATTTAATTTTCAACAAGGCAATCTACAACTGTGTGTTTTTATTCTGCTGTACTTGTCCGTATTTCCTATGATGATATTTCCAAATAAATTTGATTTGAGGGCAAGAATTGTGAAGCTCCTGAATATTAGTTATAAACTTGCGTTCCTCAAAAGTGTTTGCTCATTTGTGTATGATTGTCTCTGAAAAGTGACAGAACATAGATGGTTGTTTCCAACCCTTTCACCTGCTTGTGACTCCACACTTTTTCCATATCTGTGCTGGTTTGCCATCAAGCTCACTTGCATCCTCATAGCAGTCCTGAAAACAATTTCTTTAAGCAAGTCTTACCTTCTTAGCCTTTACTGCTGAAATAGCTGTTACGTGAAGAATACCATAACCAATAGAACATTTTTTCACCGCCCAAAATTCTTACCATGGCTTGGTATTGATGAAGTCACTGGGACTGTTCATGTTAGCAACAATTCTTCAGGAAGGGTACGACTTTCAGAGCCACTTCCATGGCATGGTGTAAATTTAGTCAGCTGGGTTCAGTGGAGCAGGGAGTAAACAGGGCCTCTTTCTGCTAAAATTTGAAATCAATGGAGAGAATCCCATTGACCTTGATGTGTATCAAATCCTAACAAGTTACATGATAGAACAACTACTGTATATCACATTTTTGCAGTTCTTTTTTCCCCAGATGCTATCCCAGCTATATGCGCAAAAGACCTGCTTCTACTTGTATATAGATGTCAGAACTCAAACAAACCACTACTGTGACCAAAATAACTCCAAATTAACAAATAAATCAAGATCCCCAGTGGTTAGTGTCTAAAATGTATATTTTTAATAGACTGTGCAGTGATAACATGAGAAACACAAAAATGTAAGTATGAGTAACGTTCTTCAACAACAACTTAAAGAGATTTAAATTTACTGTAGTTTAGCAGACGAAGATTTGTCTGAGAGGCGAGTGCATCCACTTTTAAATCGTTCTTTGAAAAAACACATCCTTGAAAAACAGTATGGAAAAACAGTGGAAATGGCTTTTAATACTATGAGGAAAAGAAAGTTTCCACTGTCAAACACACTATGCAAACATTTAGGCCACTTCCCTGGGATAATTTTACTTTCCTGGTCATTTAACTACTTAATGGGTCTCCAGAGACCCCTTTCCCATGTCCCAGGGCAAACATTCAGAAGTTTTATCAAACTGTGAATGTCTAAGTAGTCCCCTGGGAACAAAGTAGCAAGCCATAACCACAAAGTTATAAATGTGAAAAAATCTCTTATAAAATCTGGGATTTTTGCTGTTTTGGGCTGAACTTTGCTGCAAAATATTTCACTTGTGTTTAGGCAAGTCCTTTGCTTATAGTCCTTTTTTGGAGAAATGTTGGAGAATTTTCCATTAGCTGAGTTTCGATAGATAATAACCAAATACACTTTTCTGACAAATTGCTAAATACATGAACTATAAAGCTGATGAGTTTTATGCATTTGTAACATCCTGTATAGATCATTATTACAAACCTGATGTAATACAAAATTATACATAAATAAGGTGGCCAGAATCTAAATGATAGGTACAGTCTGGGCCTTGAGCTGGAACACAGTTAAGCAGCATAAATGTTTTTTCGCTTTTGTTTGGACTGTAGTTGTAAAGCTATCTCATCATCACAGAGGGCCTAATGCTGATGCACTTACAAGCAACATTCCTGACACTGCATGAAGGACTTTCACTGGAGTAAGACTCTGGGACTTGTGTCGTAATACCATTAACAAACATCAAATAACATGAAAGTATTTGCTATTTATTTGTGTAAAACCTGATATGATTATCTCCACCCAAATTCAATGAGCCAAAGGGTCAAATTCACCTATGATGAAATTCCATGAAAGCCAAGAGAGCCGGTGTCATTATACCGGGAACTAATTTGACAATTGGATAGTAATTGGTTGTCTCTTCCTTTCTCTGTGTTCAGCTGCTTTGCTGATTGTTTTCTGCTGTGGAGAGTACTCTGAGGGTCTAATGGCTCTGTACCATTTGCTACTCAACTTTAAGGTATCTTAAATTCTTTCATTGAAAATGTGCTTTCTTTTTGTTGAGAACTCCCTCCTTTGAGAGAGAACTGTGGGGGTTTTTTCAGTCAGAAATGAACGTTTGCCTTTATTGTTTGGGGTAGTTTGCAACTGGAATGAAAGGCAGCAGATTTGTGTCAAACACTGTAATATGATGCACGATGCATCTTTATTTTAGCATTTCTGTCTGAGAAAGACACTTCTTCTGTTAGGCACAAGGTGGCTTGGCGTAGGGCAGAACTGTGACTGCAGCCAGGGTATTTCTGGGGGACGTGTGTGTTCTCAAGTAAATAGTAGGTACAGGAGCAGGGCTACAGAGTTGATATTTCCAGTAAATTAGAGAACAAAAATGGCATGAGCAATTTAAATATTATTTATAATTGACCTTCATGCCTGTTTTTAATATTCAATCTGCTGAGTGTTTAAAAAAGCAATTAAAAGTTCCATATAATGTTAAAACCCTTGATAAATGTAATAAACAAATGACATATTCAAAAGAGAGAGTCTATGTCCCATTAGGAGAGAAAAAGAAAGATGAGAGCAACATATGGCAGTATAATTAGCATGATTAGGGAAGCACATCAACAGAATTTATGCTGCAGGGAAAATGTAATAAGAAACCAACACACTTTCCTCACTGCCTGGAAAACTGCAAATATCGCTCTCTGAAAAGGAGAAGATGCAGAAAGGTTCTCTGGCATTTAAAGCTGTAACTTGTGTTCTTCTGTCGTTATTAAAGATGCACACAGCCATCTGCAAACCACTTATTTTTTGCAGAGTGCACATTGTCCCATTGCTTTGATTAATAAAGAGCAATATTACACCTCAGCTGCTTTTCAGAAAGATGCTATTTTGGAAACCTAATTAATACTCATTCCACAGTTAGCTTGAGGTGTTCATTAGTGCCAGATACTGAGTTCTTATTTGTTTCTCATTATGTGGAGAGTATTGCTTCTCAATGCCAAAGTTTTTGTTTTGCATTTTGGAATAACCTTTCGACACCCCCACTTCCCACAGCCCTCCCTTCAGAAGAGCTAATAACACCTGTCATCATTATTTTAGCATGCCCATTATGTCTGTTGAAGACAATGTGGGCTATTTACACAGACAGACTATCCTGATGCACAGCAAATATTCCTGCCATTTTAAGAACAGTTGGGCCAAAGAGAAAAGCAGAATTCAGAAACTTGGCAGTGCAGTTCAAGTCTCAGCTTACCACTAAGGGTCAGTATATGCTAAGCAAATGAATCATTGCAAAATTGAGACAGTATGTTTGGCCTAGCAGTAGTACAGAATATTCTTTCTGCCCTAGAAAGCCCAGATTATTTAATAAACAGAACAAAACAAAACAAAAACTCAGAAAACCCTGTAGCAGAAATACCCCTTCTATAGATACTGGACTTGTATAAGCTCCATCAGCCAGCTTTGCTGTAACTGGAGAATAGTAGAGAGTTACCACGTAGCCTGAGCTTTAGTAGAGGGTGCACAAACACCTCACTCAAGATTTGCCCAAAGTGCTGCTATCCTCACCAGAGAATAAAGGAGGAATACAGCAAAGCACAGGAGAAATTTAGCATTGGCTTTGTTGCCAAGTATAAAGCTCTGCATGAAAAGGTCAAATGCAATTGCACATGTCAGAAACCAACAGAAAACTGAAACTCTTACTGAAACTCACCATTGCACAGAGCTGCTAAAGAAAAAAAAGGCAAAAAAGAAAAGAGAACAGCTGTGGGCATGAGTGCCAACATGGATGCTACAGCAGAGCAGGAACGGGGACCTCTAGGCACAGCATGTTCTAAATATGCCCTTACATTGTACCCCCAGGGCTGGGGGATAGACGACACCTTCTGTGCAGCAGGAACAAGGTCCCTCACAAAACCCCTTGTGTCTCAGTCTGTAAGAGGACGAAAACGAGGGGAACACCCTGCACCGAGCTAGGGACATTTCGTTGTATGGTGCCAGCTGCCTGGCTCGTGCAAAAGCTGCCCCACAGCGTGCAGGAGCCCCGCTTCGGTCCCTGCCCAGCCGCCCACAGCACTGCAGCCTGCCCACACCAGCTCTGGAGAGAGCTCCGACAGCCACCCGGCAGCTTGCCTTGTGGAATACAGTACATACATATTTTAAAGAGCAAAAGCTGCCACTGACCTGGCCCTCGGTACTGTAGTCTGTCAGAGGGAGTGCAGGCGGACTGGAATTCCCTTCCTTACTTACCAGCCTGAACCCTGGACACCATGGCAGAGCCTGGACACTGTGGGAGTCCCTGGCCCAAGCACGGGCAGCAGGACCTCTACCTGTGGCCCCATCTTGGAGACGACACAGTGGTGTTGGATGTGATAGTTTTGGTCCAACAACACCAGTGGTGCAAGAACTAACAGTAACTGGGAACAAATAATGACATTATGAGAAAACAGTGGGGTCTTTGAACACTTCAACAGCATTTATGGCAATCTTAAAAAAATGCAAGAAAGAAATTGATAGCAGAATAAAAGAAGCTTTCGTGTACACTACACATCATATTTCCCAAAACGAAAGTATGCAGTTGGCCAAAACCTGTGGCCATTCTCAAGTGAAAATCCTCTGACTTCAGCGGAAATGCTTTAGAAAGGACTTTTTAAACTTGGATCTTACTTGATCTATTTAGGTATTATCTGGTTTTGCACCTGGAGAATAAACAACATATACCATCCTGTAAGTCAAGCCACGGAATTTTTCCAAATAATTTATTAGCACAATGTCTCAATAAATCTCTCTGAAGGGAAGAACCTGTCATGAAATAACAAGTATAGCTTAAGAAAAAGAAACAAGGCTGTAAATTGCAATAACAAAGTGCATTTAATCCACTATACATTAATGAGTTAAGGGATACTGAGGAAAGATTGAGATCAATCCGAGGAGACAGCTTCCTTTCAATTCTGCCGGTAACATTTCATGCAATACCTTGAAAGCAAGAACAACAGCAACTGTACCACAGCATGGAAAGGCAGTAGATTTAAGAACATGGAGGAGGGAAGGGGAAAAAGACACAAATCAGAGTTGCTCATTAGGAAAGAACTATGTTCATTACTTGCGTGGGTGGTTTTTCTCTGCTTTGCTTTTTGATCAGTCTGTTCATGGAAAATGAACTAATACAATCCATCTCTAAAAGTCCTGGTCCCACCAAACCTGTAAGTACTCCCCAGCAGGAGCGAGTATTGTGAGAGGAGACAGCTCAGAGAGGGAACATGTCGTCACAATTTGCCTCTAAGGTATTTTCATGTTGGCATTTTCTTTGAGGCACTTGGTGTTCACTAACTATCTACTTTCTTAATCTCCTATCAATTAATTTACACTAAAACCAGAGACAAAATTAATGGATATTTTTGGTCTTAATCTGTGCTTCCATGACATAAACATATTGGGCAACAAAGATTAACCACTGACTCCATAAAGTGATCTACGTACTTGAAGTGCACCAGATGGAGTTCAATTGCACACCAAAGCGTATGAGAGGCTTTCTATTTAGGGCTGCTGTTTTTAAACATCAGAGGCTGTGCCAAAACCCAGAAAAGACCTAGTTTAACAAGCAGACTGCTTTTCCTGACCTTCCTTTCTGATTTCCCCACACCCAGACATTTCTGTCACAGGGCTCACTGACAATCCACTGCAGTGTTTCAGCTCTGCTTCAGGACATGCACTTTTTTTCTGGTCTCTGTTGTTATACTGATTCTTTCCTTATAGCTGCGCTTGCTGTACGCCTCACAAGTGGAAGATCAAACGGGGTTTGCTTATCTTTTTAAGCTAAAATTGTCTGATGTGTAAAAAAATGTGCATCTTGACTTTGTCCTTTAGATGAGGTCCCAGCAGCAAATGATGTCAGGGTGGATCTGTAATAAAATCTCTGCAACAAATCCTGTCCCTATGCCAGAAAGGAGCAGTCTATTCCTGTACTCAGACCTGCTGCTTGCATAACCATGGGTCAAGAAAGAGAGAAAGAAACAGGCTTTTAAAATGATAAAACACAGCTGGAGTATTTAGAGCTGGGGAGATGATAAGACCTGGATTTAGAGATGCCTCTAAACACTGGTGTGGCTGTGTGAGTCTCTTATCGGGCCTTGATGTTTCATCCAGATTACGGCTGTAAAACATAATTGTTGTCCTCTCATTGCTGCAGTAACAATCCTGGAAATACTCAGATCCAGTTCAAACTAAAGATATCTTTTTTTTCCCCTATTATTCATAAAGTGTAATCACCTCAGTCCAACAGCCATCCTGAAACTGGGAGCTCAGTGGTGAATTCTCCGTGCTCTTATCGGGTGTTGTGTTTCCTTTGAAATGTTGAGATTCCAAAGTGTTTGATACCTTGTCTTGGTATCAAGTATTATAATTCACACAAGATCTTTCATTTGCACATAAGCCCTAGACAGTCCTCATCTGAAGCCTATGAGTACTAATAAGCAGCAAAAAGCCATGAATATCAAAAGCACTTTATTAGCTAGCAACACAGATAGACAGTGCAAGCACCATATTACAACTGGGAGTACTGTGGAAATGAACGACTACATGAAAAGCCTGGTGCTGATCAAAAGCAAAGCTGAGGCAAAGCTGGGATCAGGGCCCAGCTGTTCTTGCTGCTGTTCCAGTCTTAACTTTGGTCCATTCGAATGTTTTCTGAAGGATCACTTCTTTTTGTTGTTTGTGGCATAAAAAGCCCTCAGTTCGCGAAGCCCCGTAGCTGCTTCTGTACAGCTGAAGTGTCCTTCTTTTAGTCTGTCTTACGCAACCATGCTGAGCTGGAGTCGTGGATCCTGTTTGCAGTGTTTCTGCAGAAAATGGCAACAAAGAGGACAGATACAGAGATGCAGATGGAGGGCAAAAAGACGGCTCCCAAATACAAAGAAATGCTTGTTGACAGACGCTGTTCTCGGCAAGTCTTCATGGAAGAGCTCTGATAGAGAGTGAAACCACCATGCAAGGCATAGACAAAAGGCTCTGCCTTTTCATGCGCTTCATCTTTTTTTTTTTTTTTTTTTTTTTTTTT
>Ga0065711_1006660_pt1 | contig 16727 bp, 7 predicted proteins | sample Hoacrofraction12_FD_59098 | JGI IMG/M metagenome (GOLD analysis project Ga0065711, IMG submission 59098) | Hoatzin crop microbial communities from Cojedes, Venezuela - Epithelial fraction 12 v2 (version 2) | ecosystem: Host-associated > Birds > Digestive system > Esophagus > Crop | place... | reverse complement strand
AAAAAAAAAAAAAAAAGTTTGGAATTTTTTTTTTTTTTTGGCAAGCAGGCCCCCTCCCTCTGCAGCCCCCCTCCCTCCCTGCCAGAAAAGCACACGCACCGGCCCGCCTCCCATTGAATGGGGGGCTTTGTGCAGGGAATTTCCGGAACACAGCCCAGGGCTGGAGGCGCAGCGAGAGTGGAGGGGCTTTGGGCAAGGAGCCTCCCTTAAGCCCACCCCATTACCACGGTCACTGTTTGCCCTGGGCTCTCTAAAAGGACTATTGTTGCCTGTTGCCAGGTATTCCCTAGCAACACTTAAGCCAAGCTGCCTCCTCTATTTATGGCAGAAACTTTTCAATAGTCTCCAAAACACGTGCTTGTCAACTTGGGAGAATACCTTCAAACAGACACAGAGGGGGAAAAAAAATAATCCCGAGCGCTTGCTTTAGTTGAAATATGTGTGTTGGGGGTGTTTTTCGATTTCTTGTCATTTACCTTGGATCAGCAACCCAAACAATTGCAATCTGAAAAAAAAAAATCCCTCCCCATCGCATTCTCCCAGCCTCCGTCCCCTGCACGACTGAGCCTTTCCGCTGGCGGGTGTGTTGGGGGGCGTTTCTTAGATGGATGGGACTTTGCTACACTTGGAAATTTCTTGTACAAAAGGTCGCGTCATTATTTTAAGACAGATTTCTATTTCTTTTTGTGTGTCAGAGCCCTGACAAGAACCTCCATACTTCTTGTGTTTTCTGCCAGCAAATGGGCTGTTACCAAGAGGGGTGTAGGCCTGTACAGCATAGACATAGCTCCGCTAAGTTACACCACCTAACAGTTGAGGTAATCTCTTGTGGTGGATGCTGGGTTTGAATATGCACGCACAAATGTGTGTATTTATTTGAGGAAGATCGTACTTCCACTCTTGCATTTCTGCAGCCACTTTGTCAGCCATAGACAGCCTGTGGTCCATTCCAGTTCAAAGAAGGAAATGCTGCATCTCCAAAAACATGCATACACACTTTGATGACCGAGTGTAATGACGTGACAGAAAAGCTGTTTATGGCAAGTCTCCCTTGATGGAAATAGTCTTCCCTCTTTGTGCAGCATGTCATACAAAGGATTCTACCGTAAACTGGTCTTTGCCTACTAGCATCATATAACTTGCAGATTGTTACTGCCACAAAGCAGTGAAATCATTGTTGCTGTTGGGAAAGTCTTATCAGAAAACAGGAAAATATCAGATAACGCCAGGATTTGCAAAGACAGCTGAAGCAGCGTAGTACCCAACTCATAGTGAATTTCAGTGGGCCGTGAGCAACTCTGAGCTGCCCACCCATATGTCCATGCTAGCAGTAGGTGCATTTCCACTGCCATGAAGGACAACACGCTGATGCAGTGTCAGCACCATGTCTGGTGTGATAATCTGAAGTTTTGCCATTTGCAAATTCGTAACAGCTTTCCTGACGTGTCCTTTAAATCTTCAGTACAATAACATGACATCCTGGCCTGGGGTCTTGTTTCTTAGCTGTAATGTCCAAGATGCTGTGGTGGTGCCATGAGCTGAGTTGAGCAGAGCCATGCAGGAGGCCAACCTGAGGCAGCTGCCCATGGTGCAAGTACCACGGAGGCCTTCAGAGCTGAAGTAAAGCCGCAGGAGTGAAATGGGACTGGTGCTTTCAAATAGCCTTGGCTCTGACTGACAGGGAAATACTGTGCTGCCTTTTGCTGCTCTCTTTCCAGGATAGATGGCAGAGATCAGAGTTACCTCTCTTGTTCTGACCAAAATACTGAAGATGTTGCATAGTTGTTATTCATTCTGCATGTGATTTTGGGATGAGACCCTCTGGTGAGCTGTGTCAGGCTTGCAGGAAGATCAGAGCGTATAACAACATAGTGATCCTCTTTTATGACCTATAACTATGGAAGCTACTCAGTCAGCAAGAGTGTATTCTTGCTCCAAAATGACATGCGCATTTTGTGATACTAAGTCTTCCCAGGCATGTGTGCCAGTGTCTCCACAAAAAAGTAAAATACAGTATACCCATCTGTCTGCAGCTGGCCTTGGTGCTTCTGCATTCCCGTCTGCCATGGAATAGTCCCTGCTCTCAGCCCAGCCTTCAAAACTCAGTTTTGTTTCTGTTTTACAGAAGTACTGTAATTAGAAGATGCTACATTTCCTGTGTTAACATATCCCCCTGCAGAGCTTGACAGTAGAGTGAATGTAAATGGTTTCATGAAGTGCAAGATTAGGGCTGTTTAAATAATTGTTGTAATTGAAAATACGTGCATTATTATCTCTCAAGCTGTTTTAGATTAAATTAATGAAGTTCACATCTGGAGGAGCAGATATTAACCCTTTATGGGATTCTGATCCCTTAACTAGGTAATCTGAAGCTCAGATTTTTGTTCCAGACTTCTTAATATCACAGTTCTCAGCTTTGATGAATACTTTGTCTTAGCCCTTGCTGTGTATTCTATCAATCTTTGGATTACAGTGCTCATCTTAAAGCAAATACAGCAAAAACTAGAAGACTGATCTGTGGAAAGTCAGTCCCCATAGTTCCTATTAAAACCAACAGAGTATGCAAAACCTGATAGTGATACTTGTCTGGTCCTGTATTTAGTTAGCAAGAAGAATGAAATATATTGGAAGGGCAATAGTTTAATTTCTGGAACGTACACCATTGTGCTTCTGCATGACCACAGGCAACGAGGAAAAAGGGAATTCCTGTTCCTTGCAAAGTCCCCCCCAGGTTCTAAGCTACTTTAGCCCATGATCCCTTTTTTCCTATCTTGGGCACTTCAAGGTGCTCAACTTGAGGCACACAAAAATGATTCTCTGTAGAGGGACTGATCACTCATTACTTCCTATTTATTTACAAGGGTTAACTCCTAGCTCCTGTCTTTAGAACTGGCTGACGTGCATCCTAAAGGTGATTCAGTAAGATGAGCAGAAGCGATGGTTCCCAAGTGAAGAGAAAGATACAACTCTGGGCAAGCTGTTCTGTGCAGAGGTTTCACTAGAAATAGCTGTGATCATCCCTGTTTGCCTGGCTCAAATTGTATACGCGTGACTTCCAAAATAACCCATGAAAAAGGTGTTTGCAACAGTCAGCCACTGTTTGCCAACAGCCAGCGTGATTGTTTGTGGCACTCATTGCGAAGAAATGATCTGCTAGCTCAGATACTTGCTGTGTGTTAGTCTGGCAAATAGTCATCAATACATATGCCAGTGCTTGAAGTAATTCTGCATGATTCTGGGGCAGATTTTTAAGCTTCTGATGAAATTCATAGTTTTCTCACTGCCTTGTGGAAAATTACACACTTGTCCACATACTTGAAGCTACAATACTTTTACCTAAACTCAGTTTCTCTGTTATCAAAGCAGAAGTCTGGCTTAAGTCACTCTCAGATTCCAAAGCACATTAGTTTATGCCTTGCAGACATGTGTGAAAGTCTCTAACTTCCTTAAAACTTGAATCCCAGCACTTGAACTCTGGCCCTCCAGGAGTGCTGAACCATCTCTCGAGACCAGAGTCTTTCTTCCTGGAACACCTGGACTACAGAAAGCTGCCAAGAGCAAAGCTGGAGTGATACTTCTTCCTCCTGTGTTCATGTGCAAGTCATTCTTGGAAAGAAAGCTGTGTCTACCAGTTATATTTAATACGTAAGCAAACTGATAGTAACCTCAGTATGACATGTCCATGTAAACATAGTTTCTGTCTTTCGTGTTACAAAGTCATCCGGTTTTGAAGAGAATGACTAATGCTCTGTGTATTTTCTTTATTGTCCATCCTTATGGTTGTTTCACACTGAGCAGTACACAAAAACATACGTACATAAGCACCATCTGGGAACTTACAGTTTATGAAATGCCTTGGGAAGAGAATTCAGAGGAAAGAAAGCCTGCCCTCTCCCTGAAAATTATCAATGTAATATTTGAGCCACACCTCAGCCAAATCTTTTCTGAAGGTTGGAACAGTTTAGATGACTTCCCCTTTTCTGCCACCTGATCCTTTTCGTACTTCTTTTTCTGAGTTAGTAAGAAAAATGCCAAAATACTTTGAAGGACCTGGTTCTAGAAGACTTCCAGTCTGACTGGATCCAAGATGGTCTGCTAAGAAACCTGATGGACAACTCGTTTTCTCATCCATAGTCCAGTCCAATGTACATGGTTCACGTCAAGTGTGATGGTGACTCACTTGGATAACTGTCAATATGACCAAATTTGCAAAAGAGCTTTTCAAAAACTGGCTAGTAGTGCTGAGCATCAGGATGAGAGACCTTGGAAGAACTTGGTTTGCAGAAAGCATTGAAAACATTCATAAAGAAAATGAAACTCCTGATATGTTCCTTCTTGCATATTCAGACACCGCGGTCTTCAGGCTCACTCATGACCTCTGAAAATCTCAGTCCAGTTCATCTTTAAGCAACAGTTCAAACTGAGGTCGCTAAACACAAGGAACTGAGAGGTGGTGACCAGTATGAAATAAGGCTGACCTCATCACACTGCCTAGCAGGCGGCTGGCTGTCTCACGGAAAATATATCCCATGTTTGAAACAACTGGTTCCAGTAGAAAAGCCAAGGACATAGCTGCTGCAGAGACTATGTGTCCTTAACAACGCCAAGCTTTCCACGGAGGGTGATGGAGGTCTGATGCCAGTGGGGATTCTTGTCTTGCTCCCATCCAAGTTACTATCCACGTGGATGTGGAGGTGCAGAGCAAGCTCCACTCACGCAGAAAGCAACTAAAGGTGCTTTTATGTTAGCATTCACTGTTTGTCAGCTTTCTCATCCTTTTCAAAATTACCAGCGAGGTCCTGGACAAAAGATTTCATGTGAATAGACCTCCTCCGGTCCTTTTTTTGCTGTATGGCAAGTGCATACTTTTGCTGCTTCCTGACTTCCACTAAGTCAAAGAGTCTTCAGCAGTAACACCATCTACCTGAGAGGATGGGTACAGATTTTTTCAGAGGCACAGGAAAAGCTGGGAGCTAGAGGCCATGGCATCCTGACAGTGAAATCTGAGAGGTTTAAAGAGTCCTTCCACTGCCTTTGCTTCACTCCCTGAGCCAAGAGGAGCAGTTGATTAACACAGGCCAATGATCCCACTACAGCAGCAGGCTTTTGCCTCTATGAGAGGCAGTATCTTTCAGCTACTGATGAGCCCTTGCTGCCCTGTGTAACCTCTGCTTCAGGGCTGATAACCACAGGCTAGCAAAGCATCACTGAAAGGTTGTTGACCTCGATCTAGTCCATCCCTTTGCCCTGAAGGCAGTGTCAGCTACATAACCATTCACAGATTAATAGACTTAAGTGCACAGCAGTACTATCATGGCTGTACAGCAGTGTGCTCACAGCTGATTTTACGTGTGTATTTGAGGCAAAGGTTAGTTAAAACCTACAAAAGCGTGGACCACCATGGTACATTGCTGTGGGTTGGCTCTTGATATAAGGGTAAAAGCCCCTATACAGGGAGAGGAGGGTAAATGCTTCTTTGCTTGAACATGTTCATAACCAGAGGTTTCTGACCCCTTCTTTCCCATCAGCAGGAAATCATGACAGCTCTGAGCCCTCAAGTTACATACAGTGTATCTCCCATTTGTATTTAGCATTAAAAATGTTTCTTTAAAAAAGTGTTCTCTAACATGATGGACTCTGAAGCCAGAGCAGGGGGAGGTTGTTGTTGCCTACAGTGGAATCACAAAAAGATCATCTTCCCAAAAGGCCTAGAGACATCTCGGTCTTTGCTCTGGACACAGACTAAAGGGTGATGTATTTGCTTAAGCCTGGATGCAGAGTAGCACTTACACTTGTACCTAAACCTGGAACCATGAAGGTTTTCCAAAATCGGGGTCTCAGCACACTATGTACAGGACTGAGACATATCTTTCGATTATGAGGGTATAATATTTCTATGAAGGTTCAGTGTTAGCACTGTAGAGATCCGTCCTTGTTTAAAGCTTCCAGGCATTATTTTTTTTAATTTATAAAAATATATTTATAATAATATATATTTATTTTATATTATTCTGTCGTAATAATAATGATGATAGTCACGATAATATGATGTAGAGGATGGTTCTATTATATGCCCTTCCAGTTTCCCTCCCCTCAAGCCAGACAAAAAGGAAACTAAAACTGGATAAACCACTAAAGTGAATGTGACTGCAATGAGCCAACACCAGAACCCTTTTGTTGTGACTGAATTATTTGAACTGCATCTAACAATTAATAACGGAAACAGGAACATATATAGATTATTCTGTAACTATTTTTCAAAAGACAGCTGAAGTCCTTCTGCAGGACAGACTCCATCTGTAGCTCTGTCCTTCTTCTTCCTGTTTGCATTTATTTTTATTGAAAGTGACCTCAAAAAAAGGAACTACAGATTTTCTAAGATGACTCTCATCATGACCCATGCTTTGAATGAAAAAAGTTTATAAAGCAGTTATTCCACAGACAGGTTTTAACTGGATACAGATTCCACTGAAATCCATAAACAAATCCTCATAACCTATTCCTGTATGGAAACTGAAATGAAGACAAAGCGTTCACTTCAAAATCTGCTTAGATTTTCAGATTCCGCTTATGGTGTGGGTTTCCAAAGATTAACTTTTCTCTTGCTAACTGCATTAATAGCATCAGGCCTCAATTAATCAGATTCAAAAATTGGAAACAAAGAAAGTATTCTGTCTGTATAATCACTGAGAGGCCATATACCAGGATCTTTTCTTACCAGTCTCTTTAATGATTATTTCAGTCCAGAATTTATTTTTTTAAAGGAACCGCTGAAATCTGGGCTTTGAATTTTGTAAATGAGCCTGCTGCCCAACGCACTTCTCGGTAAGATAAGGGCAGAATGGCATTTGCAGAAATGCTTAGCTATCTCTCTAACAATCCTGCTTGGTTGTGGGCCCCTTGGTAACAGCTTGGCAAATCTGCAAAAGGAATGCGACTATATAGTTTGTGTGTGGATTGTTGAGTCATTATAGCCTCCAAATTGCACAGCAGATCATTAATCATAGGCCAAGATAGGCAATCACTGCAGAAACCTGATGAAAAGGCTCCAGAATAATGCCTGCTAAATCATGTTTAACATGCAGACCTTGCCTGTGCAGATATGGAAAGGGGGAGGTAAGGAAAAAAATCATTCCCCTTTTAGGAAAGAAAACTTCTACTTATCTTTGATTTGCATTCAGCCCTCCCTCAATAGTCCTTAAGCCTGTTATTTAATTCATTTTGGTGCCAGGTCCCATCACAAAGCGAAAACCCTAACCAGGACCTATGCAGTCTATGACCTCCAAACCCCCTGTCTTTTCTTGTCAGTTCTATGTCATTTGTGCAGTTGAACTCCACCAATTTGAAATGCTGACCTCTTCCATAGACAACCTTATTCTCCTTGAGTGAAAGAAAGGGCCAAGGCCTACAAACCACTCAAGCGAGAGATGGCAAGAAAAGAGAAAAGTGGTTGACTCGTAAATCAATTTCCACAGCCCACCCAAAACCCGCATGGACAATAACGATGGTATTTTTTTAAAGTTGTGTTGTTGTGGTTTTCTTAATTGAGTTCATTCGCTTTAGAGAAAGTTTCCTGCAAATTAAAATTGTTTGTTCAGGATGCAAAATTAGACTAGATTCCGCTCACATCCCACTTCAAATCAGGGTACATTTATATCAGACCTCCGTTCCCACCTGTCATCCCTGGAGAAACAGGTCTTTGTCCATGCTGGAAGAAGAGGCAATATCTAAAGAAAGAGAAATCTTCGGGGCACGAACGTGCTCTCGGACCGTGCAGTACTAGCGTGTGGGAAGAGCGATGGTACCCGGCTTTGTGCCATACCGTCTGCCCGCGTGGACATAGCTGTGCAGCTATGTCTTTGGGCCCCCACAACTCCACTCGCGCGCCTGTGGGCTCTGCCAAGCCCCTGGTGTGCTGTAAGGGGGGTAGGAACATGCACATGTACGGGCTGCACCGGGCCAAGCACAGGCATTGTGCTTCAGAGACACGCAAGCAAGCATCCAGGCGCACAAACCAGCTAGAAACCTGCCACCACACAGTGAGGTAAAATTTTCAAGACCCATATTTCACTCCCTGGGGGTCTCATTCTGTCTATGTTACTCGCTTGGGCAGGTTTCCTACTCCTCAGGTGGTCTCACTGGATTCAATGCTTGTGTCTTTGAAGAGCAGCTGCAGAAATTGCCTGGAGCACATCATGCGCCGGGCCCCCATCCCCGCTAGCAGATTTCCATTTTTCAGAGGCCTGGATCTAGCCGTGCTGTTTCTTATGGCATAGTCACAGATCTGGGTTTAAGGCTGGGACATTCTTAAACAGCATTACCCATCTTCCCAAGAGGAAGGAGCACCTCTCCCCTGCCGGGCTGGCGCGTCTCGGTCCTGCTCTCCCAGGATCATAATCCTCTGGAGCACGGGATGGCTCTCAGTCAGCAGAGGCAGGTCCAATACTTAGGTTGTACATAACAAATGAATTTTTTAAGATTTCTGATTGATCGGGCTTAGTTTTAAATGCACCCAAAGCTTAGTGCAGCTTATAACATACTTAGACAAGTGCATGGCAAAAAAAATCTCTGAGATGAATTAAATACAACGTCACTGCCTTTGGCTCTGTGTGTTCTTGAGCTGTCCGTCACTGAAGCTGGTATTAGCAAGTACTACCCTTTTTGTTTTTTTCGTTCAACCTCTGTTATTGGCACTTTCTGGGCTACTCAAACCCTCCCTCCAGCTTCTCTTTCTTAGAATGGCGGTACTTTGTGGTCTAAAAATCCCTGGTACCTTACAAGTTAAATACAGTGTGGTGTGCTGTTACAGAGGTAGGAAAGTTGCCCCCCCCCCCAGCAGGGAACTAACTACAAGGGCAGACTAACTCCTCCAAGGAACCTGACCTATTGCATTGGTTTTTCTCTAAATTGCTGTGAAAATGGTGATGGGATACAGTCCAGGGGAGGAGTTCCTCATCTGGGAGAGCAAATGCTCCGAAGGAATCTGCCTGTGGAGCCTGCTTAGCCGATGTGCCCCCTTCGGGTCTGCGCCTGCTTGCCGTGGGGCTTACCAGCCCCAAGCCCTTGGGCAGAAGGGAGATTTGGAGCTCTTTATACCACTTGACCCTCCATCCAGATGACCTTCCATCATCTGGGGCCAGCTGATGCTAAGCAGTAAATTAAATTCAGTGGCATGCTGTCTCACTTCTCAAAGGCGTTTTAGTGTGAGAGCTGGAGTCCATAGAGCAGGACTCATTACATGCTGCTACAGCAGCTGGAGCTAAGCAGAGTGTCAAGCTCATTACTTTTTATAATATGCCCACCGATGGAGCTAGGTGTGCTGTAGATGGATTTGTCAGAGGCCGGCACTTTTGTTTGGAGGTGAAGCACTCGTTAATCTGACAGGCAAGACTCCACATTATGCAAAAGGAAGGACTCAACGGGAAACAGATGCACATGGATAAAAATAATCAATGTTTTCACAACCTGCACCTCTAAGTGCAGCAGCATCAGTAGCAATAGTAAGGACATATCCTCTCCTTCCTTATCTCTTTTCCTCAGCAAACCAGGGCTTATAGGAAGCAGTTTTGCGAAGTTTCGCTCCAGTTCAGTGAAATCCTACGTTACCAAAGTTTTCAGCAATGATTTTGTTGGCTTTCTCAGTCAGCTCTGTGTATGTCAGTCTAGCCCAATAAATCACAGGTGATTTCGCTCCCGAATGTCTGAAGTAATGCACCAAAACCTGTATTTGACTATGCCTATCAGTATCCTAGCACACACTTCCATGCAAAGCTAACCGTGCAACACCGTTATGTTCGGAGGGCCGTGCAACATGTTTCAGTAATCAATCTGCATTCACCTAATTCTCCGTACTCCAGAAAAAAAATGTGAAGTGCCTGTAAGGGAGAGAAAATGGCAAAACTAGGGAAGAAAACTGGCCGTTCCCAGGCTCCCTGGCTAGATAATGCATATCTTGAATCTATCCATTAACATCTAAATCTTTTTGGGAAAATAAACTCAGATGTCGAATGGTGATGAAGTCAGAAGAACAGGGTCTGCAGAGAGTGCCTTGCTGCCTGCTGTCCATGCAGCACAGTGGTGGTCTGTTGAACGGGGAAGTTCAAGAATAACCGATTTGTCATTGCAGACTGCCTTCCTGGGAGCTTCATTGCTTAATATTTTGAAGGATAAGAGGCTGTTTCTGAACTTCTGGGCTCATTAGTACTTACTGGTCATCGCCACTGGGTTACCAATGGTGCGCAAAGTGTCTGCTAGAGGACAAAGAGTAGTTTACAGATCTAGGAGGAGGTGGACTTAAGGGAATGCACTGACATTGTACATCCTGTCATTTCTGTGCCCCTTGATTCACATTTCGCACATCCCTGTTAGAAGAAGTAGGCTGTTGTGCGGTGGGTGGGAACCTTACACAAGCCCATCACTGAGGTAGCCAATTTTCCTTTCCTGTTTTCTTAGACAGAGAGATGGCAAGGATATGGGTGTATTGTCTCAATTACAGCAGTAGCAGGCATGCATTTAACAGTGGTGATAATAAGGCACATGCTCCTGGTTGTGTCTCACAGAAGTAGTTGTGCAGCCCTTGCTTCTTTTCACGCTGTGGTGGCATCTGGCACAGCTAGATCCTTGTTTTGGTTATTTAGTTGTCTTCTTTGCCTGCCTTATGCAAACTACATTTGTAGCTGGGTCTGACGTGGGTTTTTGGGCACTCGGACCTGTGACTGCACTGCATTTAGTAAGCACTCTGCTCTGTCCTGCAGGCAGTATTTCACATAGTCACCCAGTGACTTTATTCAATTCGCTGGTCCCCGATGTTATTGTCACTCAGCATCATTTACCAATACAATTTTCACAAACAAAATTAGTCATTGCAATGTAGGTGTATGGAAGCCGTCCCACTCTGGAAGGATTCATTAAAATTCCCATAATAGTCTCCTTGTCAGGACTCTTGCCTGCTGTCTGGGAAGTATTTCAACAAGTCTGTCCTACTGTTGTGTTAATTAAACATTGTTCTATTTATAAATGCTCCATTGGTCAGTAGCAGTTCCCCACACAGAGAGCGAGAAGGAGTAGTGGTAACTAGAAGTGATGTGCCAAGAAGGCAGGATTTGGCCATGCGGAGAAGCCAAGGGACAACCCAGACTAAGTGGAGTGCCCCTCGTGGACCTGTCATTGTCCTCATCACCTGCCTCTGCCGCCGCTGTGGTCTTCTGACATGAAACTTCAGAGCAGGGGAGGAAGAGAGGAGGTTTACTCACTGCTTTTTCCAGCAGCTATTTTGTTTCTGTTTGCCTGCACCTCATAACCCCTTCATGGTGATTGCCACAGGGTGTTGTAGAAGGCAAAATTATATCTGGGTTTGGAAAGAGACCAGGTACGTGAATGGAGGATAAAGCCACTATCCTCCTGTGCTTGTCTCACACTCCTGCCAGGCTCCTCTACCAGCCACTGGCACGAACACATCTCTCTTCTGACACGCGTGTGGACACGAGGAGAGGGAGCCACAAGAGCCCCGGGATGCTGCTCGCTGCTATGAAATCATCTCCTGGAGCTGGCACCGCCTGGGTCTGGGGGGTGTCTGCCCAGCATTGCTCTTTCTGTACGTTCCCATTTTGCTGGTCAGCAGCCCTGCTCTGTGCTGACACCCTGCCCAGCAGTGCGTGGCACGGCTGTTTGGTAGGGAGCCTCTCTCCTTCTCACAATTAGGCGACTTTCTGCCGTAGCGTCTCGTACTGCACCCTGTGATATTGCAGGTCCATGCTGACCCTCTTTCTTGCACAGTCAGGGGAGTTGCCAAGCATTTTTAACCACCTACAGGCTTCCTGGCCTCAGAGGCAGAAGTTGACCACCATCTCTATCAGCAGGTCCCTAAAGCGCAGAACCTAAATCTTTGATGAAGCCCAGGAAAATTTAGAATTCAGGCGGGTAGTATTTGCAGCGAGATGCTTCTGAAAGTCATGTCCACACTTTCTCCTTGGTTTGCTGGTCTCCTTGCACCCCGCGCTTGTCCTTGATATACCATGCTGGTGAAGGCTGTAATAGTGTTTGGGTGAAGGTGTATGCAAATTGGTACTTATCCTGGAAGCTGGTTCAGGATGAACTCTTGAGCTGCTGCAGCCCTAGATACAAGAAGCAAGGAGGCTAAAGCGGAGGTCAAAATTGCGGACGAGAAGGAAGCAATAATTTGACTGCAGAAAGCACAAAGTGCTGGGAGGCTCGTCTGTGGACAGATAGCTGTCTAGAATCTTACCCAGGTGCTCAAATCCAACTTCAAATCATCGAACATGCAAAATCTGTGAGGACCACATGAAACACTGAGGTTCATCTGAGCGGCAACACAGCCAATGAGCATTGTGAGAGATAAGCTCATCTGCTGCTTTTTTTTTTGGCAGTACCTCAAGTTGGACAGGCTATGAAACACTGTAAGTCTCTTTGCCAGGTCAGGGCCCATAGCTGGGCAGACCAACCTGATGTGCATTACAGTAACCTAAAAATGTGGTTTGCTATGAAAGTTAAAACAGGATGGAGTAAAGTGTGTCCCACTGCCTGTTCTTCAGCCTCTTGGGTCAGCAGCTCCAAATGGGGTGTATAAGGATTGGAGGAATACACGCAGACATTGCTTAGAAACTTCAAGCATAAGTCTCAGCTCTTTGAAGCTGAAGAACACCCTTCATCTGAAAGACTCGAGGGGTTATTAATAACAGTGACCCTTTCCTTGTAAACTGGCAGTCTGACATTACCCCATAGACAGTTTGCAAGCTATTGCTGTCCCCCAGTGGCACAGCATTGGACGCAGGAAGGACTGTGGGTTTGTGTCTGTTGGTTACACCGTCATTCGCTGGGGTACCCTCAGAGATGCGACAGCGAAGACCTCCAGTACAGTGAGGCGTCTAAGCACGTGCTTAAATGTTACCGACGCTTCTGCAGGCAGGCTGGCCTCCTGCCTTGCTCAGCGAAACTCTCCATCACCCCCTTGCAGGCCCTTGGCAAAGCAGGGCAGGGAGCTCTCCGCGCTGCTACCCGAGCCGTGTTTGTCCTGGATGCGATGCAGGACTTTGCTCTCCCGCGCTGTCAGTCAGGTGCCTTTCAGGAGCACTGCGTTCCCTTCTCCGAGTGCACACGTGAATTATTGTTTACTCAATAACAAATCAAACAAATTCCCTCTCCTATTCAAAGCAAACCGCTATGATAAAAGGGGGTTGATTTCCAGTATTATTAGTGCCGATTAATCTCTTCCTTTCACTTGACTGTCTTTATTTCACATACAAGGGCTTTTTTTTCTTTTTTCTTTTCATTTAGAAATGTCATCACCACTTAATTAGCAATGCGTTGTTACCTGAAAGTAAAAGCAAGCCTATCTTAGGCCATATGGCAGAGTTTTAATCAGCACTGTCACAGTATAATCCTGTCGAAATGGCTTCCCTTTTCAGTCAAAACTGCATTTCACACTTTACTAATATGGGGCTTTTCTTATCCTATTCCAGAGTAATACAGCCCTGCCAGCGCAGAAAGTGCAAATTAAAATAGGTCCCACCAGCAGCGGGAGGCAAGAGCGAGCGAGAGAACGGTGTGGCTGGTGCAGGAGGGAGGATGACACCATCCCAAAAGGGGAGCACGGGCTCTTTCTGTGATCTGCTTCTGTGAAATTGGACCAAATGAGTTTGAGCTCCATCGCAGAACACAATCCCCACCCCTATCGCAAAGGCCTGGACTATGCCACTGGGACTGGTGATAAGGGTCTTTGTGAATTTTTACCTTTCCTTCCCCAGTGCTGCTGGGAATTTATAAAAGCAGAACGCAAGAAAGCAATGCGTTGCTGCAAAGTAGGAGTGACCAGCAGAGAACTTGGGTAACTTGACTGCTCCACTTGCTTGCACGGTCTAAGAGAGGGTTGAAGCACAAGGCCTGGTGGGTGACATTTTCAAAGGAATTTCACTCCCAGGTAGCTTCCAGGTAACATATAGGACAACATACAGGTATTTGCTCTGATGTTTTAGGGAAAGTGAAGCTCTTCTGGGAAAAATACATATCTATCCCTTTCTGGGGTGGTAGGTGAAGACCACAAACAGGATTGAATCCTGTACACTGTGAGATGAAAGGAAACATGGATTGTCTGTCCCCCAGAAAAATGAGGCAGGCTACAAATATGCACTGGCTCTTCCTACAGCATGTTGCACGAGAGCAGAGTCTGGATCAGTGACCTCCTTGGTCTTGCCAGCTTTCTCATGTTCTCCCAAAGCTGCATATCCCCAGGCACCTGCGACGAGCTGCTCACGGTCTCTGTTTCGCATTTGTGGATCTCAGGCTAAAATCAATTGAGACAGGACCAAACCATAGCCAGCAGCGACTCTAGACAGCTTCAGTCCAAAATCAATGCCCTGACACAAGAAAAAGGCAGCTTTCCTTTAGTCTCCCTTCGCTGCGTTTTTAGCCAGCCTCTCCCTCTGCAGTTAGCATAGTGAGTACCAGGTAGCCAGACCGAGGGAGAACAGGGGCCTCATGAAACTTCTCCACACTTCTACCAGTTGCTTCCGTTTGCCCAGGAGCCAGTGGAAGTACCAGCGCTCAGAGGGGCTCTTCCCTCGCTTACATCCTTCTGGGGACACATCTGGCTCCAAAGCCTCAGGAAGCGCCTGCCTTCTCTGAAGGCTCTGCTTAGCACCGTGTTGCCTGGATGCACCACGCTGCTCCAGGGCATGTGTGGGACGGAGGGCTGGGGCTCCTGCCCGGAGGTCAGATCTCCTTCCCCAGAGGATAGGTAGGATTCACATAGCTCCCTAACCATGGGCAGAGTCTGACTTGTCTTTCTTTCTCATGTCGTCTGAGCTGTGTCACTGTGTCCTGTTACTGATATTACCCCCTAGAACAGCTCAGATGAGATTTGGAGATACTCCTTTTCTTCGGTCACTTCACCTTTTGCTGGAATTTTATTTTTTTAACCCACATGCGAATACTACAATACACAGCAGTACTCTCCCCTGCTCTTCCCCTCCCCCAGCAAAAAGCTGGCTACAGAAGCTGCGCAATACTGATCTGGTCCTTATCAGATATTAACATATACATGTATTTGCAATGAGACAACAAAGGCAACAAGGCAAAAAAAATGGTATTTAAGTGATGGTCAGAGGTTTTGCTTACAGTAAGAGAAGGAGCAGAGCTCTTTTGTAATTTAAATGCTTCGGAAAAAATCCATGCTTTGGCCAGGAGAGTCAAAGCCTAGATGTTCACTTACAGGCAGAGCAAGGGAGGCTTGATATAGTTTCGTGTCCTTGTCAACAGGCATTTCACTAGGGAAAAGGGCTCGAGCACATGGGTAGTGGGTCTGGGTAGTTAAAGCTGTACGTTTGAAATACATTTTCCTAAAAATTCTAGAGAACAGGATAGCTCTGGTTCTATACATGAGCACAGCTCCCCTGACGTGAGGTGCTTCAGCCCAGCTGCGAGTCAGCCACACCGGACATCTGCATGGCAACAGACACAGAAACTTACAAGTGGGATTCTGGAGGGAGCAGAAAGCAAAACGTGATAATAGCTCTGCCGTGTTGTTCCTTCCCTGGGCACCTTGCGTGTGCTTTGCAGGACCGATGCAGGAAAGAGTTGGAGATGCAGAGAGACGGCGTGAGTGTGTGATGGCCCTGAGAGAAAATGCGATTCAGGAGCATGAAACAGAGGGGTGGATATCAGGAGAGAACATCCAGCTGCAGGTCCCTTCCCCTGCTTTTTCCAGCTTTTGGATGAACTGCAGAGCTGAGGGGGGCTGTTAACAGCCTGGGCCTGTCCATTTGTCTCTCTCTCTACTTCTCTGTCCCTAACTTCCCCCCCCCTTCTCCCCTCCCGCAGCTCCGGAGGGTGGAGGTGCGATTCGCTATGCCGGTTTTTTATTTCCAGCACGCTTGACAGGCTGGGCGAGGAAGGCGTTAATGTTTTCTGACAGGCCCCCTCTAATTGTTGGAGCTTTTCTTCTCTGCCTTTTCTGTGAAATTCTGACTTAGGCGAGCAGCATAACAAAATGCTCTGGCATTGAAATGTGCGCTTGCACTACACTGGGCTCGGGGAAACAGCATTATTCATGAAGATTTTCAGCTGTTTTTGTCTTTTAACTAACCTTTGAGTTTGATCAGAGGCTAGCCGGGCTCCCTTTCTCAAAAGGCGGTCTTGGCAACCCGACAATGGAGCCAAACTGTTTTCCCTGTTAAAGAGATAACTATGCCGTTGAGTTGGTACATGGGGGAAATTAATCTTCAGGCGCATACAAATGATAGCTTTACCTCGGTCTGCAATCGCCTGCGCGGGATTATTGATAGGACAGGGGTAAGGAGCAGCAGAAATTCAGTCTGGGGCAGGGAAATTTGAAAAAAAAAAAAAAAAGAAAAATCCCAATCCCAAAACCCATCATCCCTTTTGATCGCGTAAAGCCTGCGATTGATTCCTCGCCACTCGCCTTTTGCAGCAGAATTAGCCCCGCATTGTGCGGGCTGACACGCTAAAAGCCGGCTTCGCCTGGGAGCAAGAAGTTGCTGAGCTCTGGGACGGAGCGGGGCGGCGGCGGGGCCGCGGGGGGCTGCTCCCCGCTCCCCTTTCCAAGCGGGGGGGGGTCACAGAATCCCCCCAACTCTTCGGGGCCAGCTAATCCCTGAATGCACCGAGTGATGCGCGCTGCGTTATGGAGCTGCGGGCAGCGCCGGGCCGGGGCTTCCCCACCGCCACCCCCCCGGTCCCGGCCCCGGCATCTC
>Ga0065711_1040721_pt1:0-15000 | contig 16728 bp, 9 predicted proteins | sample Hoacrofraction12_FD_59098 | JGI IMG/M metagenome (GOLD analysis project Ga0065711, IMG submission 59098) | Hoatzin crop microbial communities from Cojedes, Venezuela - Epithelial fraction 12 v2 (version 2) | ecosystem: Host-associated > Birds > Digestive system > Esophagus > Crop | place... | reverse complement strand
AATACATTTATGAATCAGGAAGATAGGTACCAGGAAATGAAAAACAACTTCAATCCTATTTCCCAACCCATGGCTGGACTATCATACTCCTTTGTTCTTGTGCAGGTTAATAGAGATTGAGGAGATGGGCAGAGGAAAAGCAGTGCAATTTTCTGCTATTTAAGCTTGGCGAAATGGCACTCTTCAGGAAGCAGCAAAAAGTATGAAAGCGTAATAGGCATTTTAAAAGTAGAAGTCCATATAGCTGCTTGAGGGATCCTCGGATTTAGGCATGCATAGAATCACGAATGAGATAATCAGCATTGTGAAATTGAAACCTGTCTGCTGACTGCTGCTGTTCTTTCCTCTTTCAGTGGAGTGATTTGTAACACTCATCTTCTTCAGGCAAGGCAGCCTTCAAGATTATCCAGAACTGTCAATAGTAATTGCCAAAGTATTTTATTACCTACAGAAAATCAAAGGAATTTTATAACCAACAGTTATCAAGTTTCAATACATGGTATAAAGAGAGCAATTTTAGTTGGAATACAATCGTGTTTGGCTTGCTTTAATGTTCTTGAGACAATTCCTGTGCAACGAACTACAACATTCACTGTATTTAAGCTGGAGGCAAGAATACGCATATGTACTTGTAGTTTAAAAAATTACATAATGCTTACAAGCTTCTGCAAGCAAGTGGTTTTTAATTGCCATACAAACTATGCCTTAGCTAATTGCTTCTAAAAAGAATGAGGTTTCTATAAAACATGAGATGACGTTTTGAAATTCTGGCAGTAGATATAGGTTTAACTGGGGCATTCTCTGTCATGAGGTAAATAAAGTGGCTGGAAATTAGCAAAATATGACACTGATTATAAAGTCTGAGAACATTAATGTTGCAGCTCTTATTATGTTCTCTGAATATTATTGCTGTGTGAACCGCAGTGGTGATTGTCAGCCATTCATTTAGCACAATTCTGTTATGCTACAGGGTCACGCATGATTCAGAGCTTTTCAGATGCTTAGTTTCCTACTCAGGCTATGCCTGAGTGAGGATTGCATCTTCTGTCCAACAGTGTGTTTCTGAGCTGTACTTTCCTTCCCTGATACCAGGGAAAAGGGAGATGTGACTGTCTAAATGCTTGGTGGGAGAATATTGTTTCGATTTTCGACAGTGTATTTCCCCTCTAATTTCATAATGTCAAGACTGCAGTGACATGACTATCTCTACAGGTTCTTTTAAAAACAAATACTCACATTTGCTTATGAAAAATTAATTGACATGGGGCAATGCCTCTTTTTAAGTTCCAAACCAGATGGATGCACTTGTATTTTGAGACATGTGCACAGGATTTTATTCACGGCACCAAAAAGCAGGTATCATTTCTACGGAAGGCTGCGCTGAAAGAGAAATAAGCCATGAAAAAATTTTACATTACTACAGCCATGAAGCCATGATTATAGCATGAAAGAGAACTCTCAACTGTGAGGCTCCTTCCTCTTTCTACATAAGCTTTTGTCTTTTCTAAAAAATGACCTGTTAATCAAATTATTAATTGTTGTTGAAAGGGTAAAGTACTTTACCAAAAACCTCCTTTCATAATACAGCAATATATGAAAAATTGAGCAAAATGGTAATTAGGGGAGAGGTTATTTATATACTATTAAAATGCTGATGTTGTAATTATAAGAGTTATTCAATTACACCGGGTAATAGACATTTTTAACATAAAGAAGATGACTAGCCTGCTCGAAATTTGCTAATATGATGCAGCTACACTGAATCTTCCTTTTTTTCACTCTTATAATTTATATTAGTTTGTTTGTATTACCCAGTGTGTGAAACATGCATTGATACATTATTCCATCTAGTACATTTCTATGGATTACAGAGGTGTCTTTCATATATACATCAGCTAGAATTCTGCAGATGTTTAAGCATATCAGAAGAAACCAAACTAATTTGTCTCTTGTGAGAATTTAGTTACCTCACCTGCACATCCTGAAAGGTGGAACATTCAGGGCTAACTATATAGTTTACACAATACCATAATTAAATTTCTTATTTACTTTGAGCCGTGGGTTTGAACTGAATAATGACAGGACAAGTTGATGTTTGCACTTTTCTGGGCCCAGACCTTGGTATTTAAATTAGATGAGTGCAAATGGCGTTCGCTTTAGCCCCTGGTTGTCCTAGTAGATGATTGTCCTGTTGATAAAGCTGGAATTGGCAAAAGCCATATCTAAGCGTGTAGGGTAGGCATTTTGTCACTCTGATATATAAATTTGTTCTTTTTGTTCAATTTTGTTAAATTTTATTTTAGACTGTGCCACTCAGGTTGTGTATTTACTGTAAGCATTTTAGAAGTCTCACTAATTTGTTTATTGAAAGGAAGGAATAGAAATAGTACAGAGGAAACATGTACCATATAATTCAAAATACTGCATACCTCAAGAAATGACTAGGGATTGTTTTTCGAATCAGATGTATGATCATGGAGACTGTCATGATATAATGGTGATATGGACATGTGGCTGTAATACCATTTTCCCAGAAGAGGAATAAAATATCTCCAATCCTAAGTGGATTGTAGTATTGGCATTCAAAGATTCAGAGCATAGGAACAAAAAAATCTGTCTGTGCAAAGCTGTACTACAACTCTTATTAATCTACAATGTCTGATAATAAAAATAAGCAAATCTTTTTCAAATGTCCTTTTTGCTTCAAAAAATCCAAAAAGCAAGTTTTTGGAAGTTTTAAAACAGGAGGGAAATGCAGAACAGGATATTTGTTGATCATAGTTCAGATTTCTTTCCATTAGAACACAGAGCCTGATAATGCTCCAGTTAAAATCAGTTCTGCATTAGCACAGCTCTTAAATTTAGTGGAGCTAGTCTTAATTTTCATCAGTTTAAATGAGAAAACCGTAATTGTCTTTCATTGCTTTAGAGAAATAAATTGTATTTCTGTCTTAAATGTTTGTTTGTTTAAACACTGTAGCGTTGCATTTAACATTGGATTAGGTAGGGTAAGAGTTTACTGAGAAATTGCACAGCTGTATTTGTACAGAGTGTTACCTGATTCCCACCTCCTGTAGTGTGAGCAGTAGTAAGTGAACTGCTTCTCTGTTGTTCACTCACTCTGTCAGATCGAAACTCAGCTCAATAGCATTAAACTAGCTCCCATTTGAAAGATTTGTCTTACAAAACCCTGAAAACTGCTCTGAACATGCATACATTGATTTTGTTGCCAGAATCTCCTGAGCTTTGATGAAAAGGAGTCTCCACATGCAGGTGAAAGAGGGTTTACCCCTGCAATATTAAAAAGAGAAGATTAAGGATTTTTGTTCAGCGAAGACTGAACTAATCAGTGGCATGCAAGGGTATGGAATTGGCCTCGCACCTATAGTACGATAATGTTATTTTCTTTAGTTGAACAACAAGTTCAAATTTCTCCAGTAGCTGCTTTGGAGTAGCTATCTGCCATCATTCTCATTTGCACAGCTAATTGAATGTCCTGGGGCGCAGGAGTAAAGGTTTTTCTTTTAGCCACTGAGTGGGAGGTATTGATCATGTTCATTGTGGGAAATCTGCTTAAATTTTGTCCTGGAAAAGATGCAACTGTTACACCAATTCACAGAAAAACATCTATATGATGCTATTCTAAATGCTGAGCAGTTTAGTATTCATCGAGGAGATAAGGCATTTTTTGTAATCAGAAGTTTAGTTCCGTTTCATTTAGTTCTATTAAAGCATAAAAAAAATGGAGATGACTAGTTTTCACAAACTGTCATGTTTCACTCTAAAGAAAAAAAAATGTTCATTTAGTCTTGTAAGCTGGAGAACCTTTCTTTTTTGTCCTTGCTACAGATGTCTTCTGCATTGTCCTTGTTATCATAGCACACACAACTACGTGAATTTTTGTGGAAGAAGAAGAGTAAGGTATCCTTAGTTTGCACACATCCTCACTGAGAAGAGAATGTCACCACAGTGTAATGCACAGCATCTAAGGGAAAACAATAGTTTTTCACCTTCTGCTGTTCAAACTGGCTTTCTCTTATATTCACCTGTGAAAATTCAGGTGGCACAAACATTGCGTGAAATTGTAGAGATGTAGAGGGAGCAGGTAGTATTCTTTTAAATGAACTAGCTATGCTGTAAGATATCATAGAATCTTACAAATATATCTAAACTCAAGTCTTATCAGCTGTGCTTTTGATCTGTAGTAAGAAACACAATAACAAAATTGAAATGAATGCTGCAGAGACAGATAAAGCTAGATAAGAGATTTTCAGAAATTAGGTAACATTTATTTTCCATTATTTATAAGAATCACTTGGTTTGCCTCTTAGGCATATGTTAGTTGCATTCTCACACAGCATGGTTCTTCTTCAGCAGATCTGCTACCCTGCCATTATTAAACTGAGGTAACATTCCAGAAACATATGGAAGTCCAAACAAAAGAGGGTAGCTTCTTAACCGTATCTCGTAGTATTTAAACTAACAATGGCTGATCTGGAAAACTAATCGATGCTGATGACTTAGCCTTACTTCAGTCTGAACACAGAGCAGAGAGGACAAGAAAAACAAGCTCTGGAATGACTCACGGGACAAGAGGATTATTTGTCTAACTTAATGCAATTGTGAATAATCTTCAAATCCTGCCTTAAAAATAATTTGTAAATACTGCTTAGTAATTGTGAGTTAAAACTCAAATGGATTTAATGACCACATGTATTCTTAAAAATATTTAGTGCTTTTATTGCCAGAGAAACATATATTTTACTACAGCAGTTCCGCTTTGCTCAACTTAGAGACTCTCAGTAGCACACCTATAGCAATTCTGAATTGAGGAAGTTAAAAGCAGTAATGATGAATTTAGGCCAGTTGTGATTCAAAAGAAGGTTGCTGGCATCTTAGAATTACATTATTCTATTGGAATTAATTTCATACTGTAATTCTGTTATGCCAAGAGATGTTAGTTGCAAGGGTAGAAGCTGAACTAGTAACATTATTTTTTTCCTGAGCCAGTCCATAAAAATGCCTCTTCACGTCTTTGATGTGATAAGGAAGTGTTAAGTCAAAGTGAATACTAATTCTGCATCTCAGGACAGAATACTGCTTAAGCCAATTGTTACTCTTCCTGAGTGTTTTAGACAGTGAACTGTGCATCTCTCTCTGCACATCAGAGAAGATTGTAGCAGTCATCCTGTGCCACCTGCTATCATTTAATTAGTATAATCATCTAATTTCCACTTGGAAATAATGGCATCATGCACTTTTTAGTAATTGTAACCATCATAATATATTCCAAATTATGTTACACTAACATTATGTGATTTAGACATTTTAGGAGGGGGTATTTGTTTTGCATTTGCACACCAGTCTTTCTGATCTTGATTCTTACCCAGCATCAAAAGGCCATAAGCAGTTTTCTGCATTGTTATTATCCTAAAGATATCACTGATTCATATAAGTCTGCAAATGAGCCTTTGGTAAGTATGATTTAACCTTTAGTGGACAGAGAAAAGAATAAATGGTAGACGCAGCAGCTCATTATAATAGAAAAAGCACACAGGTTTCTAAGAATTTGATCTGGTTTGTTAGCAAAATCAAATTTTTTGAAAATAAAATGTTGGTGGTGACATATTGGGATTCTCAGTTTAAGGAATAATCTCAGTTGATCAGAACAGGTGTTAATGTTTAAACATTACTATATTGCAGCATTTTTTTTCCTCCTGGAGATTACACTACAGCAAATGAATAGGTAAAAAATGCATGTGTTTGGGGCAGCTTCATTTACTGGATGGTTCTGGGCTATGAGGCTTCAAAAACAGAAAGAGAGACAAAAAGAGAAAGAAATAGGCAATGACACAAAGGGACATAGGCAAACCTGAGCCACCATCAGAGTTAACCCTCCCCCATTCCCAGTAATACTGTCTGGATAAGCGAAGCACTGCCACATATATATCAGGCAAGGTTATTACCACTCTGTTCTGTAAACACGCTATGCCTCCTGGACATCTTCTATTTTTATTTCATTTTTGAGTTATATCTTCTATGTAAATCTAGGCTGGCGAGAGTCAGAAGGCATTCATAGCATTGGGCCAAATTCATTCCAGGTGCAGTTCCAGGTCCGTTGACTTCAATGAAATTACACCTGGGATGAATTTGATCTATTATTAACTATAGAGATTACATGTCCAGCTTCCTTAGTGTACTAAAATACCCGGAATACATATAAATAATGAAGTATGTAATTACAGACCTGGTTTTAATTTGTGTTCCTAAATATGCTGATGGTTTTGCACATGTTTATATTTATAGCCATGCTATTGTAGTATATTTTTGTTTAGTACAAATATATTTGATTTTTTCTCTAAAATAGAGATACACACTTAATGTTTACTTTCAAATGTCTCAACAAGTCTTTCAAAATCCGTATGATGGCTGATTCCATAGTTACAGTATTAAATTATATTGGACCTAGATATCATATGTGTACATATATATAGATGAACATATGCAGGGCATCATGATACTGCCACTTAAAAACATTCTGCAAACAATGAGCTTAGTTCTTATTGATTATATGTTAATCAATACACACGAAGAGGTAATCTTGTCAGAGTTCATAGGGACCAATAGAACTGTTACTTATCAATATTAAAGATTTCATTAATTTATATGTTTCTTATTTCAAACAGTACATAACAGGTCAGTGGACAGGAATTTGTTCCTGACCAAAACCAAAAACTAGGCAGTTTTAAAATGGGCTCTTCCTTCATCATGAGAAGTAAAAAGCATAAGTATGACTTACCTCTGCATATATCATCAGAGGTAAGTATGACTTACCTCTGCATCTGTTCATTTCCCCTTCATTGTTTTGTACATTCCTGCATCTTCCAGTATTACACACTGCGAAGACCTAGTAAGCGAGTTAAAGTCAGATGATGCTAACGAATCCCAGCACAAATGACTGAATCAATAGGAAACCAGCCACTACTGTTTAAGTGTATCGATGAATGTACCTTTATTTTCTCTTGAATGGATAAGTGTCGCAGTTAAGAGTCCTATGGATCTCTTAATTGAAAGTTAATTTTAAATCAATGAAGAGAGTTATTTAAATATTGATCAGTCCTTTCTACACGAATTGTTAGCTGATTTTTTTTTTTTAAACAACTTTGCTTAAATGCAATCAATAGCCCACAATCAGTGTGTTCCATAAAAAATTGACAGATGTTCCCAAAATGCCTGCTAGGCATAATCTTATCTATTTACATATGTCGCATAGATATTTTAGTCCTTTTCAAATGTACATAGGTAGCTATGGCAGAAATGTGCTTTCCTTAAGTACCAAACTGCACTATTAGAACACATTCTTCACCTTGTTTTTCATTACAGCAGTTTAAAACTAAAAAGGAAGATTTCTTGGATTTCCTTTGATTGTACAAGTAATATACCTATTGTTTTATTAATGCAGGCAGACTGCAAAAGAAGAATGCCCGTGTTTTGCGCACAGGGAAAATATAAGCTCTTATATGAAGCACATGTACTCTGGAATATGTGTGTCGTAATCCATCAGATGTGTTACTATTTGCAAAATGATACTTAGCTTTTAATTATATAGACATTTCTGTGCACAGTGTGTATGCATGTTGAACAGTTATAATTTTTATCTTTATTTCTTGGTTATCACCTCTCTTTCTCCATAGCAGCACATAGCCAGACTTTATTCTGTTTCAGTTGGACAAAGCGCACAGTTAAGAGGATACAAATTTCATTTCATGAGATTCATTGAGATTAACCTAATAAAATAAACTTAGCTACATGTGGCTTTCAACGTTTCAGAAAATATGACACTCTTCTAACATGCGTCCCACAGCACTTTCAGTAATTTCCCATAGTGGCCTGCTACAACTTAGTTTGTCACACCTAGTGATGAAGTTAGACTCGACATTTTGGTACAAGCAATATGAACTGCATTTTTCTGCTGTACCCTCTAATTAATTATAAAGTCATACTTTGATGTACACAGCTCTGAAGTCCTGAAGTTTTCCTTTATTAGTATTTTCCTTAGTTTTCAATTTTCAAATCCAGTGCCTTTTAAAGGTTTGTACTTCTAAGCAATTAAGCCCTTTTTGAAGTATGAGAGAACAAAGTTCCTTGTAACAAATCACAAAATTATATATGTATATATAAAATTATATTATATATATGATTGTGTCAAAAAGTAACATTTATATTTCAGTGATTTGACTTACATATAAAATTAACTAACAATTCTTTTGAATGACATTTGACTGAAAAATATTGCCATAATTTTATTTCCTTTCTAAGTGACAAACTAAAAATTAAGTCCCATAATTAAAACTGTATATGACACATAGCAATTAAAGGCAGAAAATAACAAACAATTTTTTTTTTTCAGGAGCGCTAAGGAGAATAGGGGTTGCTTGGGGGGAAAAAAAATCTGTCATGCAATATAATTTACTCTATTTTTGCTATAAAGAGAAATGCTTCCTGCTGTTCCACTATTTCTTAATCCAGCATTATTGTCCTCCTAATGCAACATTTCAAACACATTTTGTTCCCTTTTCTGTTAGAAAAGCCATATTAAAAGGGAAGATTAAAAAGAAACAGTCAGGTATCATTAGTTTATATGCATATGGGTTCAGCATGTGAGGATGCTGTTTCTAGTATCGGCCTTAAGATGTGACTGATAGATCTTATTTGTCTGATAGAGTTGACCAGGGAAATAGAGCTACAGCTGGTTACTTCATTAGGTCCTCTCATTGATTGAACCCTGCTGAAGTGATGCAGCAGGCTCCTGAGATAACTGCTGGTAATAGAACAAAATGAATTCTTATCACAGAGATTGGAAAGGCCATTAACCCTGGCCTCCAATGCTTTTCAGAGGTCACAGACAGGAAGCCAAGCGGTGACTGGGAAAACTGTTTTCTGTCTAACTACAGGTCATGTTAGAGGGGGTGTGTGACTTTTTTACCCTTCGGCTTCTGTACAGATGAAACTGTTACACCGGCAGATGTTAATAATCAGCTGTAAATAAATATTGGAAGCAGAAGAAGAAAAATGAGAAAGCACAGGAATTTATTTCAATAAATATTTAATAAAAGAGCAATTGTTACTGTGATATTTACAGCCAGTTCTGCTGTAGATTTTTGCCTAATACTTTTCCATATAAATTGAAAAGAGAAATACATAGAGGCATTTAAAAAAGGAAATTTAATATGGTTTTATATAAAAATACCTTTCCTTCCTTCCTTCAAAGATGAGGATTATAATTGCCTGCTGCCTGCCTGCTTGCCTTATTCAGCAAGCCTATCACCAGTTCATCTGTGAATTAGTGCAGGGCGCTGTTTGCCTTTCACCTGGTTGAGAAGGGTATATATCTAAGTAACAGTCCTATAATTTACATTTAATGCAACCTTTCAATTGACCAAGAGCCCACAACCTAAGCCCCCATCTCACAGCTGAGGACTTTCCCACATTTGTCAAGTCAGTGCCACTCCAGCATCAGCCAGGAGAAATCATCCATTTGAAGCCTGGAGATGCACGTGACAATTTTCCTACCCCTTGTGAGAAATCCAGTCATGGCAGAGGTAGCTTTGTGTGTTACTTGCTTGACTCTTGCTTTGAGCAGCAATGTGCTGTTATACACATGGATTAAGAAAATATAGAGGCATGCATCTTAGAAAATAAAATGGAACATTTTCTCTTTATTACTGACATGTATAAGGCAATGCAGATACGTGTTGTAGGTTGTTTTTAGCAGTATGTTGGTGGCTTCTATCCTTGTGATTGTGATTTAATTTTGATGTCTGTGGTCATGTGGTATTCTCTGCTGGAGCCAATCTTTTACAAGGAGCAAGTTCATTTAAATGTAAATGGGGTCCTGTGGATGGAAAAAACTACCTACTTCATGTCTTCAGCGAACCACCCAAGCATTTGGTTTGGCCTTCCATGCATAAATAATAACAAGAAGGTATGCTGTCATTGCCTTGCTTGAAACACCAGAAGTGGTTTGGCACAGCTAAAAACCCAAGCACTAAAAGGAGACTGGTTCGGATAAACTCACAGTTCAGATCCCCATCTGGATTAAACAGTGAAAAAAAAAAAAGGGGGGAAAAAAAGAAGAGAGTTACGGAGTTATTTTGAGGACTTGTGAATTACAGGAACAGATGAAAACCAACTCAGGCTAAGAACATACCACACCTAAAAATACTCTGAAGTAGCAGAAAACTTGTCATTTTGTTAACTTGAATGGATTTTTGCTCTCAATTTTTTGTGGCAATTTGCAAGAGTGGGATGAGTATGTGGTATAAGTGGTAATATAATTAACATTAATTTAGCATAAAAATGAAAACCTACATTTTCTAAGTAGTTGCCTTCCCTTCCACTAAAACACAGAAATATATTACATAATTCTAAAGTATGTGTGGCTTTTTTCAGTGTGTTATTAAATGCTTTTTCTTTATTACTGATGTATGCAAGGCGATATGAATGATTGCGTACCTTCTTTTTGTCAATATCTTTGTGTCGTATATGCTTTCACATTGCTAAACTCACATTTTGTCTTATCATGGAAATGCTCCAGGTGTATTTCAACAGAACTGAAAAATTTCCCTTTTAAATTTTCTTTCTCACCAAACAAAATCATAAACAGCTTTCCGTCTGTGTGGATGGATAGATATATTTTCAGAATTATTTCATTAATGCACACTTTTATTTATCTAATTTATTAAGAATGTTATGTCCTGTTGCAGATGTTTCAGGCCATGACACATGGGCTTGGAATTCCAATGTGTGATACCTTTGGTGAAACTTACGAAACATTAGAACTTCCAGTTAGTTGTGCTCTGCACTAAGAACTTAGTAGAATTTTTATTTTATTCCAGAGCGTGTAATAAAGGACTGGTATTTACTGTTTTCAGAGATTTCTTAGGAATATTTGATAAGCTTTTCTCTTCTTTTATAAAGTAGCATTTGTTCAAGATGAGCTAGATTTAAGCAGTACAAGATTTGCTATCCAGGGTAAGAAACAGAATATTAGTGTTTATGTTACTCAGCTGTATTAGGTGTAGCTGTCAATCAAATAGTTTTATCCTGGCGGCTTTAAACCTAAAATATTAATCTGTTGGTCACTCTTCCTTTATTTCATTGAGCTAGTTAAGTAACAGTAACAAAAGATGTCTGTTTAGTTTTCATAAAGATACCAGTGAAATACATGCATTATAGATAGACAGTGGCTGAACTGATGCATTTTTCTATGTGACGTATTATTCACCATTGAGGGATATATGTGTTGTGCAGTTTTTCATTATTCAGTTATGTTCCATACAGGCTGATTTCCACAGAACCTCTTAAGTCTTCTAGATATATTTGCTGACAACACCATACTGTTAGAATTTTTTAATCAATAAAAATTGAGCTCAAATGCTGTCATGACAATTCAGAGGTAGAGGTAATTCCAACCTACTTCTATCAGATATCTTGGCTGAACACATGATATCTGAAAAGCAATGTTATTGGTGGCAATGTAGGCAACAGTTTGATTTTTTGTTTGTTTAGAATATGTAAGATTATTTTTCCAAGTGCTTTTTACACCCTTGTGATTTGCAAGTCTTACAAAATTATTTGAGAGACCAATTCACTAGTCTAAAAGAACAGACTTGAGAAAGCAGTGCAAATGTCAAGCACTTCATGAGAGAGAGCAAATCCTTTGGTGGGTGGTACTAATCTTATACAACTGTTGAAGATTTTTGAAGGCACTTTCGCAAAAGTGGCATAGCAATTGTGATATACAAAATAATCTAAAGTTTATTGATAGACTAACAACAGATACTGTACTTTACGGAAGTGTGAGATTTCTTAAATAATGATAAGATATGATGGAGAAAGAGAGACTATCACCACATCGATTGATTTTAAGGCAAGTTAGAATTAGAAATGTGTTTGAATAAGGCCTTTAGAAAAAAGGATTTCTTGGTTAATTTGTGTTAAACTGAATTAATATGGTTCTTTCAAAACAGCAGTATATCATTTCATGGATATCGTGACAATTATGAGCATCCTTAATTTAGTCATTTTTTTCAGTAGAAAATTTCATGGGATCCCCTTTTGGAAGTGATTGAAAATCAACTTAGAAATGGGGAAAAAAAAAAATATTCAGCCTTTGCTCAAAAAGGACAAAGGGAAAGCCTTTGCCCAGAAAATTCATCATGGCTTTATTAATACAAGTGCTTAACTACAAACAACCAAGGCTTCTAAAGTGCTTGAATTTGTAGTTTGTAAGATGACATCTTCCTGAAACATTGATACTACTCACTAAATCCTGCAGCAAGATATCTAAGGTACCCAAAGGGCAAAAAAAGCCAGAGTGCTCACAGGTGACAAAGAGCGTGTTCACAGACAGCTTCCTAGAAAGGAATGAAATCTGCTTTGCTTGCAACATTTTTCAGTTTGGGAGGTAATTATCTGAAACTTCTTGAAGTCTAAATAGTGGTGGAGTGATAGAATAAAAGACGTTTGGCCCAGGTCAGGAGATAGAGGCCAAATTCCTAACTGTATCTCTGGCTTCCAAGAGGGAGAGCTGGCTCTTGGTTTGAGTTGGTGTTTCCGGAAAAGAAGAATTAGGTACCGCAGTTTCTCCAAAAACTGACACAAACACAGGCACTACACATCCCATCGTATTTTTCTAGACCCTACAATAACAGATGGAATTTCAAGTTTTGTTTTCTTGCACTTGTAGGCTTTGATAAATGTTACATATTTTTCTGCTGTCCATGTCCAATTTAATCAATATTACAAGTGCTCCCTTGCGGTAGGCGGAACGGTGGCAATGAAGTGAAATTTCCACAGCTTTTACCCATTGAAATTGTCAGAGGGCAAGATTCTTACAAACTTCACTTTGCTTCCTCTGTAACAGATTTAATAGCTCCATTCAGGAAGAAGGTTCGATGTGCTTTCTCATTTTCAAAATGTAGATAGTAAACCAAGCTTTATTCTCTTTCCAGCTCTTTAAGGACTTTTAACTTTCTAATATTCTTTTACCATGAGTGTTAACAAACGTACTTGTCTCCAGAATTGCTCTGATGTCCCAGTGTGACTCTGCGTTTGAAAATGGAGGAGTTAACTTAGGTAAATTTCAGACATTCCCAACATTTTTTAAGCTAGTGTAATTTAGGTCAGCTTAAGGCTGTCTGGAATATCTTATTCTACACACAGGAATTGCTAACGTCCACTTTGAATGAACCAACTACAATGGCTTTGTGCCACTGGGCATCCTTTCCATTTTAAGGCTTTCCTCCCAGCCATTTAAACCATCTTTTAGGCATCTGTGTGCTGCTGAGGCAATGAAAAACAGCCTTATCAAAAGCGAAGATCTGGTCTTTAGTCCCAAAGTTCATTATAAAAGCTTAGAACTTGTGTTGTGTGCTTCTTGTTATTTTGGTGTCCTCTATTACAAAGAATTACTGTATTGTCTTCTTTGTTGTACAATGCATCATTTGGGCTCAGCAGTCACTAGCAGAGTTCTGCTTCATTCTTCATGACTGATTATTTGTCTTATTAAATTCTCCCGTAACAAAGAAAAGTCTTGAAACACTGGAATTGAAAGAGATAGCAGAGGGTTCACTCTTCTAAGAACACATACCACCAGTTCTAGCCTTTATTTATATTATATTAATGTTTCTGTTGCTATTAAGCTCCTTCAGTGAGAAATAAACAGTAGGAGGAATATTAAATAAGGGGTTTAGGCAAATTAGGTTAGATGAAGAAACGCCAAAAAAGATTCAACACTATTCAGATGAAACAGCAGGGTTCTAATACTGTACATGGTGATACTGTACATCTGTAAAACTGTGTATGTTTCTTCACTGTTATTTGGTAGGCCAACTGTTTTCATTTTACGTACCATAAAGTTATTGTAACTGCATTTCTGCTTAAGCAAGGGTGGAGACACTTAAAAATGGAACAGGCTGTGTACTGTTTTCTTAATCATAGGAGCCCTAGAATAATTATCAAAATTGTTTTCCACAGAGTTGATCTATAATTCATTTGAGGAAGAAAACATCTTTCCAATAAAAGATTTTTTGTCCTCAATTTTTCAAGGGTTTCTTTTTATTATTGTCATTAACCCAATTATCAAATTTCACAACCTCTTCATTTCTCAACCACTTTTTTCACATGCTTGTAGCTGGAGGGAAAAAACATAGGTGGAGACATTCAGTAAAAAGGTTTTTACAAGGGTTACAGTTTTTCTAAGTTACAGCCAAGGGAATTTAATTGGGGGAGGGTTGCTTGTATTTTTTGACAGTTTGTATTATTTTCAACTCCCTAACAGCCATGAGACTGCATTAAAATTCCTGAGATTTATAAAGCAGTCAAATCTGAATTATCTGTGACTAGATTACCTGGGCTGTGGCTTGACTGGAGCCCATCTGCTGCCCACAACACTGGCTGCAGCCCATTGCTGTAGAATACATAACACAAAATTAATATTCCTCCTACTAGGCCCACTCTGCTCACTGCGATTTCACACTCTTTCTTCGTTCCACAGATAGCTATTTGCAAGTGAAAGTAGGTAAGTTACTTCAAAAGTGAATGTACTAAATGTGTTCTTTCAGAGTAGTTTACATATGGTTTTGCTTTATTTAAGTAACCCCACCCCTGTATACCCTGGATAATTGAGAACTGATTATAGCACATTTGGGGTTGAGTTTTAGACTTTCTTTTTGCTTAAGCCTTTAGAAATGGTGTTGGTGTTTTTTGGATTGTTTCTTCTTCTCTTCTTCTGTTTTCCCCACCACTATGACATAGTTTTATGCTACTTTGTTAGCAAGTGAAAGTTCATGGTCTTGCATAATTCCTGGGCGCAAACTGAGGCACAGGAAGTTCCGTCTGAACATGAGGAAGAACTTCTTCCCTCTGAGGGTGACGGAGCACTGGAACAGGCTGCCCAGGGAGGTTGTGGAGTCTCCTTCTCTGGAGATATTCAAG
>Ga0065711_1010534_pt1 | contig 16728 bp, 8 predicted proteins | sample Hoacrofraction12_FD_59098 | JGI IMG/M metagenome (GOLD analysis project Ga0065711, IMG submission 59098) | Hoatzin crop microbial communities from Cojedes, Venezuela - Epithelial fraction 12 v2 (version 2) | ecosystem: Host-associated > Birds > Digestive system > Esophagus > Crop | place... | reverse complement strand
CCACACTCCCCCCACCCCAGAAGCTCCCTTTCCGACGCTCTGCAGCGGGGCTTTGCTGTCGCTGTCGTTGTCGTTGTTGATTGGCAAGACCGGGATCACGGCTGAAACATGCAGATGAAATTAATGGCAAGTTCATCCGCTTTTCGCGGCGCAGCCCGGTTGCTGCCGCCGGCGCCCGAACTCGCGTCCGCGGTTGGCGCTTGCAGCCCGCGACGGTTTGTTGTTCGCAGTTTCGGAATGTCGGTGGCTCTCACTGGAACATGACTTCTGGGATCTGCAGGGGGAATCCATCTCGGGTTAAAGAGAGACAGATTATTTACATATCTATACCACACTACACATTGACAAATACATTTTTCGTGTTACTGTTTGCGCGCACATACGCGCGCACACGAATGAAGAAGCTCCCGAAGGAAAAAAAAAAAGTCATGTGGGCTTGAAAGTAACATATTCATAATAATACGAGAAAAAGGTTAAATACAGTAAACATGACAGCAAACTCGAAAGTAAGGGAAAAACAAAGACAGAAACGCCACATAAAGCAGTTAAAGCCGTTTGACGGAAGGGAGAAACTGACTCAAGAACTCCACCAAGGGACAAACAGACGGAATGGCACCACAGCAGCACTAAGCCCGCGTTGACCCTTCGTCTATCCGAAGCGTCGTGCTGATCCGGTGCAATTCTGCCGTGATCCCTTCACCCTCACTCTCCGCACCACAACCTCCCCCCGGCCGCTCCAGAGCTCCCTGCGCTGGTTGCGCTGGAGGTACCGGAAATCGGCTGAGTAGCAGCTGACACTTGCCCGGTGCCTCTCAGAGCTTCGGAGATGTGCTTGCTGTGTGTAGTAGCGTGTAATAGGCAGAAGTGATTAAATTATTCGCTGCAGCGACAGCCTTTCTGATGGATGGTAAAACTTGAGAGTTTAAATCAGGAAACGGCAGATCTAAGCAGGTAACAACTGCATCTGCGCTTATTTAACTGAATGCTAGCTAAGCATGGAGCCAGTTACTTTGTTTAAATCCTCTGGTCTTCTCTGTGAGAGTTGTGAACTAGCTAACGCACCGGAAAAGTTACTGACAGAGCAAAAATAATCCGTGTTGGATAGCAGTGGTTAAATCACACATGATTATAATTGCTCTTTCTTAAAGTAATATGTGAGGTCCGTTCGAAATAAAAGGTTCTTGCAGCGGCATGATTCCATCAGCTTTTTTGAGTTCTCACAGTTATGAAGAATGACGAAACCTAACATTTAGGAAAAGTGGTTGTGGTTCCGTTTGCTAGGATTTTTGCAGTGTATATATATTGCTTACAAATCACAATGAATAACTTTGAGGTTTCCATTTTTTCTTTTTTTTTTTTTTTTTTAAATACGTTATTCTATAGAATCTGGTATTAAAGACCTTTTACAGAGCAAATTTTTTTCCAGATGTTGATAAAAAATCTAACCATGCAAAATCATGCAGAAATGACAGACAGATCATGTTTAAAATCAGAAGGAAAAAATAATGAAAGGTTTTTAAAAACATGTGAATTTTCATGAGGGAAGTCAGATTTTGGTTAGATTTCTATTTCACATGCAGCTACTGGCTTTCCTGGATTTGCAGGAATGTAAACGAGTGCTGCATCTGGCCCCATTATTTTATATATTTATTTTTTTAATTTAACTGTTGTTCAATTTCTCTAGATTCAAAGTAAACTATAGGGCAAAAAGGCATTTCAAGTGAGTTTGGATTAATTCCTATTAAAAACAGAGGGAAATGATGAATAATTATTATGGATTCTACATATACAGATACAATGAGACATTCAGGGGAGATAATTAAAGCTGGATTTAGTTTAAATGAAATGTATGAAAACCAGGTAGCACTGACAAAGAAAGAAAAATATGTTCATTGTCACTGAAAATATTAAATGGATACATTTGATATGCATATGGATTCACCAGCAGAGAACACCACAGTTACCTTTGGAAATAATGTAGGATTTCTTTATGTAATGTTTCCAAGGATGATATCAATAGCGAGTCCACTGAAGGTCTCCAAGTGCTTTGTAAATTATCCCTCTGAGAGAAAAGGAAGTGCAACGACCTGCTCAGTCACCCAGCAAACCACTAACAAATGGGTCTTTCCAGATAAGGTTAATCAGACCACAGCTTTGCACTAATATAGTTTTTTTTTTAATATATTCTGTGTTCACCTCAGTATTTGAATAAGTGGCAATCACTTCCACTTCATATGACAGACTGCTGGAAAGTCAAAGCAGCTCATTCTGAAGAGAGCTTAAAACAAGTTTGTGTTCCAGGTAACTACAGATACAAAGGAAAGTCTTGTATCATGAAATTTGATGGATAGCAGCAAGATATACAAAACTGCTACAGATATATTTAATAAATATAGATATATTGAATATTGCAGAATATATAGATATTCTCAGCTCCTGCTTGCACTTATTTCTGTCAGCTATCCCTTATATACAGAACTGAGCACACAGACTTTCTAAAACCGTTTCACTTCTACACACTCTTGAGGCTTCTCAACCCAATATATTTTTTCAGTTCTATGCTCTGCATTTCATAATTTTTATTTTTTTTAGGTAGATGCAAATGTCTTTATTGTGAGTTAAAGTTTTCTTTAATTTTTAAATGAGAATCAGCAGATCATAAAATGTTTTGTCTGATATTCCTAGTGCATCCTGTGCAGCTTTAATTCATTATTAATATAATTCAGGATAGCATAAAAGTTCTGGCATGCCTTCGTGCATCTATTGTGTCATCTGTCTGTTGAGTGGAAGAGAAAATATCCTAGCAAGATGGCAACTCTGCAGAGTTCAGAAGCAGAACCTTTGATATTAAAATTCAAATGCAGTGATGGATAATTGAATCCTGTGGCGCTCTATTCCTTTCTGTAAGTTAACGCCAATATATGTTATTGGTTATAACTAAAATGTAATTTTTAAGTCTACACTTATACTGACTTATTTGGGAACTTTAATGTTTCTGTCTACTTCATCAAAAATAATCATTTCTCTCTGGCTGAAATAAGAGTTATATAAATACATAGATATTATAAATTAGGGAAATAAACATGGTGGCAAGGAAAGGAATTTAGAATAGGACCGAATTGTTAATTGCTTGCTGGACCATTTGTTTGGCCTTGTCCTGCAATGATTAAAATTGCTTTACTAGGTATTTTATAATGTTAGACTTGCCTTTTCTTGTCACATGAAAAGTGAAACATTAGAACCCTTAGAGGTTGTATTGTTATAACCCATATTTAGCTGTACAGTGCAGAAGCATACCATTTTTTTGTTAATCCTTCGTTTGACTCTTAACAGAAGCATGACTATTCACTGAAAAAAAGCAAGGGCTATTCACCTGCTACCACCTGCTGTTAATGGTGAGCAAGATAAAGCAAGTGTGAAGAGGTGGTGTCCCTCGCACCTTTCCCTGAAATAGGTTAAATCATGAACATATATATCCATGCCCACACTGCACATGCCTAGTGAAGAACGTTGTCATTTAGCCAAACTGAGCATTAGAGGCTGGGGAAGGCCCAGTTTATATCATCCTAAAACAGGATCCCGTAAGCACTGATAGGAAAAACAATAAAGACAAGTTAATCCAGTAGTCAAGAGTGTTCTAGGCTGGTAAGTACTGATCTATATGCTGGTACAACCTTGATCAGCTTTGCTTCTGAAATGTTTTGCACTGCTACCCTAGTTCTGCAAAATAAGAGTGAAGAGGTTGTAGCCACCCTTCCTGTGGAGAAGATTACATAGCCTGTCTTTGAAATAATTTGTCCTCCTGCTGTCTGTTTTGCACTTTTTGCCATGCACAAGCAGCCATACTTTTATGCCTGCTTTGACTGTTTTGCACAGTTTCTCAGTGATCATCCTTGGCATAATTACATTTTTAGCTTCCTTTGTAAAAGTAATAAGCACTGTACAGAGTGGATTTTTATGACCTACAATATATCTAGAGGGAGAGAGTTACTGATAAGTTTCCACATTTTTCATCTTCTGATAGAAGCTTGACATATCTTCCAGTTCATTCATTCTGTGAGATGATTAAAAAGTTGTTCTTCAACAAACTAAACCTCATCCAGGGCTCAGCAGGAAATAACTGCAATTTAAGCACAGTAAAGAACAGTCAGGGCAAACCAAAGTATACCTCTTTCTTTGCCTTTTAAGATCATGGTAAAAAGAGAAAAGCAGTCTAATATTGTGATAAAACTGGAAGCCTGCAGCAGCTGGTTAATGGGTAAGGATATAGAACCTAATCCAAAGCACACAGAAGTCAATGGAAGTACTTTGACTAAATAAGCTTTGCATTAGACACCTAGTGAGTGAACGATGTTTAAAGCATTCATGTAGATCTTAAGCAGATGACTGAAGAAGAACATGATGTGCATTTTGATCAAAATAAAGGCCATTAAACCACTTGGTGTAGATATTATTTTGGCTGACCATAGAGATCGTGTTTACGACTCAAAACAAATTGGCAGTGGATCCTTGGGTAATGAGTCCCATCGTCCACTAGTGCAAGAACTCATATTGCATAAAAGCAATATTTTTATATATATATATATATAAAAATTCTTAGGCTGATGTTGATCTTGAAATTCTATATCATCACTATAAACATCCGCAGGCTCTTTTTACCCATCCCTGTGTTTACAGAGAGTATTTATCTCATCTTCATTTTGTTTGCAAAATAATAAAAGATTTTTCAATTTCCTCTCATGAATGAAGTTCTTTATTCCTGACATCATGCTGACAGACTTCCTCTTCACCTCCACTCCATTTTTATTGAAGCTTTCAGTGAAGCTTTCTTTAATATGGAGAACAGGAATTGTTCATCATTTCCATCATGAAGATGCATTCTACCTCGTGTAATAGCATTAAACATCCACTTCTTTCCCAGAAATACCTTGTCTAATACTCTAATATTAGCATTTTTCACAACTGCATCATTTTTTGGTGGCTGATAGTCGTTCTCTAGTAGATTGGCTGGATGTTTCTCTTTCTCTGTCATTTCCGGCTGATGAGCTCACAGTTTGTTGCTGAAAATCTTGTTACATTGCTCTTTGTACTATTAAGTGTAATCCCATTTCTATCATAGAAGTCATCAAAGTAATTTCATTCTTCCTGTATGTTTTTATGATTTTGATGATTCTCAGACTTGGTTTACCAGCAAATTTCAGCAGCATGCTCCAAGTTTTTGTGATCTAGTCTTTAATTTAAATATCATAAAGGTGTATCGCAAGATAGCCCGTGAAGAACCCCTTAACACCTTCCACGTAATGATGCAAACACCTAACACAATCTGTTGTCCTCTTCTGATTAGTCAATTCTTTATCTTCTTAATCTTAGCTAACACTTTTCCTATCATATAGTGTCAAAAACTGTTTTAAAATCTGGATAGGTGATTTCTTATCCACTTGCCTTGCTTAGAAGAGAAATTAACAAAGAAAGATATCATCTAAATGGTATCATCTACCTTTTGAAACCTTTAGATTGATTTTGGTTTTTGCTTTGTACTTCTGTGCCATTAGTCACTCTTTGCTCCAAAATTTATTTTGAAGCTTTGCATTCTAAAACCATCTAAAAATCATATTGAGACATCTATGTATTTCCCTCCTTCAGCTTCCCTTTTCAAATGTAGGCAGGCCATTTGCTATTTTCCATAAATGCTTATCCTGATATACTTACTAAGAATCCTTGTTCTAGACCTTTCAGATATATGCACTAATTCCTTCAGGATTCTGCAGTGGAGGTAATCAATCAAGACCGTTTGCTTTGAGTATTTTGTAGTCTTAGAATTAATTTAATTTCAGATGTGATAATTCTTCTTCCATGTCTTTACTTTCATTAATCGTTTTCCTCATTTCCACATCATGAGCCTTGTTGAAAGCTGAAACAATGTATAATTTGAGTATGTCTAGGTAAACAATCGTAGTTTTACTTCTTTTTGCTAATTTGTAGCATGTTCTGCAAAAGTGAAACCATTGCTTTCTTAGCAAATTTCTGCATAAGACCTGAAGGCAGATACTCCATTAAAGTCTACAAGGTGATCTACTATTTACATATTCTGCTATTTTGCCACTGTATGTCTGTGTGTCTGTGTTGTCTATGTATTGCCTGCATATTGTCTACATCATTCATCTGCAAGTTCATTATTTTGCACTTCTGAATGCTTTATATTAAAAGTAGAAGAATGAGAGTGAAAAGGTAAGTAGATCATTCCAGAACAGAAGAGGTTAAATCTGACCAAAAGAATTTAGCACTTTTGCAGAGTAGGATAGTGCATAGATAAGGAGAAAACAGGTGAAAACAAATTGAAAATGTGCATGGGTTTGGCATTTTACAAGAACAGAGCTGTCCAGAGTGTTAAAGGTTAATCCAAAGGAAGAGGGATACCAGCAGTTATCAGATGTTATGAGGCTGAATATACAGTAAAAATCTATATATATTTAAGTCCTTGATGAACAAGCCAAATCCATATACTAGAATAAATTGTTCCATGAAGATTCTTCTGCCAGGTACCTTAGAGAAATTTAGAGAGATAAATTAGAAAAAGAGTATTCAAAATAGAATAATGGAGTGGTGAAAATAGGGAACCATTGTTTTTAAATTTTATGAACACATACAATCAAAATTTTATAAAAGAGAAGTGGGAAAGAACAGATTTCAGAAAGTTGAGGGAGTTCTAATTTTCATTTTAAAACTATACATCAACACAGATGGGTGAATCTACTTTTTAACGAAGATATTTGTCTTTTATTAACTATTGTTTTTGTTTTAAGAATATTTTGGCATTTTTATACTAAATTCTTCTTTCTCAAGGAAGTCTACATGACTCATAGTGTGGTTTAAAGAGGATATATTTAATTTACTATAGCTCCAAAAAATTCATGAACACAAACTAACGACAAGAAAAGTTTTCTAGTTTTGATCTAATGTGTCATTCCTGGAAGCTGTTATTGACTTAACTTGTTATTAATACTACTCTGAAAGTTATAAGTCAGAATGATAACATCAGCTATTATGACTTCATGACACTCTGAGTAATACACCCCTTTTCAAAGTTGCTTATTACTTTACTGAGCTTCAGCACATAACTTCTTCTTTCAAAGTTTGAAGATATAGTTAAAGGTTTGAAAAAAGTCAGACTGATTCAGTGATATCTCATAGTGAAGCTAGATTATTGTACCGATGATGAAATTTATAGACAATCTTTTTCAAATAGTTTATACACTTTCATGCATTTCACTAGGAACTTGAGCTTTCGAGAGGCTAGCTTTTGTGACTATTTTGTGTGAATACTAACATCCACCCATTCAAGTTTGTTCAAGTTGCAGTCCACCAAAAAATCCTGAATTTTACATAAGATTGGTAAGGACTTTACATTTTTAGAAAATAAATTCACCAACGATTTCTCTCACATTGGGTCTAGCCCAACATGTGGTTGACTAATACTTTCTTGACAATTTCAGATCTTTGCCCAGACACTGCTTTCCTCGGATATTATGTGACCTCTCTTTTGCGACATAGCAGTGTGGATCAGAAAGCTGCCATGTTTGAACATGAGGGCATGAAAGTTAGATCAGAATAGAGAGAAAAGGATGAAGAAAGGTTATTGACTGTCCTAAGTACCAATTATACCAAAAAAAAAACTGTGAAATTTACTGTAAAATTATTCCATTCATGCTTTCCATAAACAATGGTAGCATAGTATATGTTTAGTTGTTGTTCAAATAGCAAAGACTCATTCAGCAGATCATAATGATACAGTCCTGATGACCAATGAAGTGAGCATTGCTGATAGAGCATATGATTAAATTTTAATTCTGTTTTCAGTTTGTTTGATTGGGTTTTGGCTAGGAAATGGTATAGAAATAAAACCTCACAAACCCCAAAACTATTATCAAGAGCTTTATTCATATTACCAGTTCAAATACTCAGAAAATATCAGAATAATACCGTCAGTAGACCCTTAATTCTGATGCCACTGCACCATCCATTACAATGTTTGAGTGCAATATAATTACATGCTCACATACTCCTTCCCCAGTAGATTTCAACATGGAATAAAATAAATAGATAACTAAATAATTTAATTAAACATACATGAACAAGTATGTATTAAATAAACAAATATATTTTAATAAATTAAAAAAGTATTTTTGTTTAATTACACAGAGCAAAAGTGTAAGGTTGAACTTAATAAGAAACTACTTAATTATTTTTTTTCCATGTTCAGTGTTGGTCTCAAGGCCTTATTTACTGCACATTGTTCAAATAACTTCCCGTACACAGAATTCCTAACTGGAGTTTTTTGTGATGTACATCTCTGCATTGTTTAAAAAGTTCAAAAATGTTATTTAATTGGGGAATAACTGTATTATACTGGGGGTTATTATGATTCCAGTATTAGAAATGGGAAGGTAATATGGAGATGCAGGTCAAAAATATCCACAGATTTAGGTTATCAAATTTGAACCCTTTAGGTCCATAAAAACTTTCACTGACATAGTGTATGTCTGGGTATGTGCACTGTTCTGCAAATCAGTTTCAGGATTTCAGGTAAGAACTCAGAAATAGGTAAAATCACAATCAAAATGTTTTTTTCTGTGACTTGGTATCACAGGGGAATTCTACGATGGAAGTGAGTGTCAGTCTCCAGCTTTGAAGTACAATGCTTTCACACCATGAAACACTGTTTTCCTCCTTGATTTCACTTCAGAGAAGGTCATTTCTGCACAATGAAGAAAGCAGGGCCCTTGAGGGCAAAATTATGAAAGACTATGTCAGACTGCACACATACAAGTGAGTGGAACTATGGTTCCACCTATAACTTCATTTAGATAATTTTCTGTCTATGAAATCAGCATTTCATTTTTTGACCCTAATAATGTCCTTTTAATATTATTGTGTGGCATATAGTAATTTCTGTTGCAGGCAGAGGACAGCAAAGATCCCTATCTCCTCAAAAGCAAATGCGTTTAGGTATACCACACTTTGGAGAAGAAGGAACTAGGGCAGGGGGAGAAGGGGTCAGCATAAGTGGGAGATGCACAGATGGTAGAAGTTCCCAAATGTTCTAGTCTTCTCTCTGGGCATCTTTTGCTATATGTGTGATAACGTTTGTTAGAAGGCATGATTAAGGCTTTATAGGCTTCACAGATGGAATGTAATTTAGTGGGAGATTTGAAAGATAGAAGATTCAGACATGAAATGGATTCCATGAAAGGAATTAGAAAGGGTCAGGTCTAGAGAGACAACACAGATGTAATGACAACTAATTATTGTTCTGTAAACAAAAGTTTGGTTGAGCAGTTAAATTGTCTTCAGTAACTTTATTAGGGTTAGGTTAGGTTAGGTTAGGTTAGGTTAGGTTAGGTTAGGTTAGGTTAGGTTAGGTTAGGTTAGGCTGGAATACCTCTCTGTGAAAGAGAAGACCTGAGTCAGTTCCCTTCATCCAGGGATAGCTCTGTTTTTCTCAAAGGAATATGTATCATAAAACTTGCAAGCAGTTCAGAAAACATTTTTAGAGTCATTTAACATACAGCCACCCTACATTCAGTTAAGTAGCCTAATTATTAGGCTACAGAATCAGGTAAGTTTTCTGTCTCTCCTTTTCCTCCACCAAAAGTCATCTACACTTCCACCCATCCTCCAAATTATGGCAAGCCTCATGTCCACTATGTTATATATCAAGTAGGAAGAAAGCACCTTGAGCACATGAAGTCAGTAAACTTGAGAATATTTTTCTATTGAGGGAAATAAAAGAACGTCATACCAGATAAACTGATTTTTCCTAGGCCTGATCTCAGAGATTCCTACTCAACATATATACATAGGCTTGTACTTGTATATTTATAAATATATGTAATTTGGTTACCTGATAATAGCAAGAAAATATTTGGCAAGCAGCTGCTGACTGATGTAAATTTTTATAAACTGACGGAGTTGTCAATAGGACATCAAAATTATTTATCAGCGAAGTACAGAATATGATCAATTTTCTCAGGTTGGATTCATTGGTAGAAAGACTTGGAACTAATAATTTAAGCTGCTTTTTTTTCTATGTACTTTAAAAGCAGAAATAGCAGTTTTTTAGAAAATAGTTTTATTTTTAATTAGCAAAAGGATTAGGTGTTCACTAACTGCCTGTAGAAGAATGGAAACTTCATTATTGATCCTCAGCCATGTCACAAATTTAAGGTCTGAAACTGAGAACAGCCAACGTAATAGTGCTTTCTCACCACACAAGCACTCTCACCAAAACCACCACTCAAGGCCACTGTCACATCTGACTTGCTGATACAAAAAAAAATGACCTCTGGGCCAGACTAAAGACTAATCAGCCATGAAATACTACTTTAAAAATAATATTTTGCTCTTTATAAAGGGAAAATAAAACTTTTTAATATTCAGGTCTTGCCCTATCTTTACAACAGTAGGATTTCTGTTAATGATTCTTCATTAAACCCAATTGCAAACCGGAGTGAGACAAAAATATTCCCATCTTGTGGGTGTTTCATGGGTTTAAGATATATTTATGAAGAAAAAAGCATACCCCTTTCTGAAAAAAGGGCACATTTCCATTTTAAAGAAGGGTGTTAGAGAGTCAAACTCTCATATTTGATGTACAAGTATATTGTGGCCAGAATCCCACATGATTGTAGCCTGCTCTTGATAAAGTGTTTTGCTTGGCTGGCTTTCTTCAGTGTTTTGTTTCCCGTAGCTGTCTGTTCTTTATAAAAATATCTGCGTGCCAATTTAAGGCATTCTGAAGTCAATCAGTTGTAAATGTAAGCGTGTATTATGGGACTTTCCTTCACTTTAATGTGGTTAATGGATATGTTCCCATGACATTTAAATGGACTGGTGTCTCAGCACATTTTCAAAATCACTCTATTCAAAGACATTTCCATTTATAATGGAGCTTAAATCTCATTTCCCTCAATATCTGCCCTCACATAGTCTTTTATAAGGCTTCTCCGGAAAAAAATTATATCTCAGCTGCTGCTCCTGCTCTTAATGCTTTCCCAATATCGGTAAGACCAGAAACCAACTGACGCCTTACTCTGCTACTCATACAGAGACAGTATGCAGGCACTGTACTATTAATTCCTGGCTGAAGCACTCTGTGCTACCATTTCGTATTATCGACACACACTGCTTCTGCTTCATGCCTCACTTTAGTCTCTGCAACTTCACATTTTCCCCGTAGGAACTTAATGTAAGGCTGGTAAAGGTTCCCTTAATTTAAAGATACTGCAGATCCTAATTGGAAATGAAAAAAAGTCACCTGAAATAGTAGTACAGACACAGTCCTGGATGAGTAGAAGGAGAGAAAATAGAAGGGGATATAAAGAAGGTGAAAAAAGAGGTGGAAGTTATACTATTTGATTGTGTCCTTCACTTTCTGAGTCAGCAGGAGCCAAGAGCTCTGCAGGGGCACACTTAGCCTTCACATTTCTCCACAGAAACCCCATCTGGCCAGCTAAATTGCCAGCAATTGAGAAGCCATGCAGGAAGCTGTATCCAGCTATTCTCATTCAGTGTGAAGGTTACTGTGTTGTGGAGGCAGTGGAAGAGGAAATAAGGAAAACGTTACAAGACTATGCCTCTCACATACAACAAAGAGAAGCACCGAATATGTGACCAAATTTGGGCTATTCACTGCTGTGGTTCTTAAGCACATAAAGAATTAGACATTCTGGGAAAATTTAGCTACTACTTTAGAAAGACTCAACTTCAGACAATCTTGGAAATAAAAATGTTTGTGGAGAAAAAAGCTGAAGGAAATTGAATAACCAAATTTTACTATAGAATTTTTTACTTGCATTTCAAAATCAAAAGCTTTTACTTGTAATCTTTGTGTCAAGTTATCTGAAGAAAATTTCTTGGAGCTCTAGTTGGCCTTTGCAAGGACCTCTAACTTTTACCCCCATTTAAAAGGCCTAGAAAAATACAATGCCTTCTCTAAGTCTCTTAACATGCAATGTTCACTCAAATGCAAGTACTGAAATGAGATGTAAACCAAAGAAAACTATACCAACATTGCATAAAAAACCCAATAATCTATGCGGGGAAAGCTCCAGAAGAATATATCAGCCATTGGTTTATATGAACAGTTAGTGAAACACCAATTGCACTCTTGTCTTTTAGTTGAGTGTTTCCCAATGGGTGAGACTGCTCCAACTAGAGAAATGCACCAGCATTAAAGGTGAAGCACAGAACAGAGTATGATCCAATGAATGTATTAACTTAGACTCTGTGCCCAGACTGGTGCTGCCAGCAGTAGCAAATTGAAGGAAAGAAGATGGACAAGTACAACAGTGTGAAAAAAATGGGAAATGGGGGAGAAAACACAACACAGTAGTCCAGAAAATCTTGCTACCAGTGTTTTGTCTCACTGATCACAGGAAAATATAGTAGATAAGCAAATATACGTTTGTCATATGCCTTCTTTAGCTGCCTGGTGCTAGTTGTAATTGGGTGTCAGTGTGTTGTGTTATCCAGGACATCTGAGATATTGTCAGGTGACTAGGTCTCCCAACACTGCCTTATTGATCAAGTCTTCACATGATCTAAGCAATTTACAAGGGGATTAGTCTCCTGGTTGCAGCAGGAAACGAAAGATCATTAAATTCAAGATTGCCAGTCCTTTGTGATTGGTGTGAAGTATCTGGGTTTCAGCATGTGAACTTCAACTTTAGTTTGAGACTTTTTTTTTTTTCCCACGGAGTGAAACTTGTTTTCCAAAAGCCTCCTAAACCTTTGACAACTGAGGACAAAAAAGTGTCCCAGGAATAAATTAGTTGGTTGTTTATAAGTGCACTTACCACTTAGTGAGTTTTGAAAATCATCAGTTCTCATCCAGTAAGGCTGGAGATATGTGTCACATCAGTAGTGAAGCAGAGAGCAGAACAGAAAATAATGAACTTCCCTCAAGGCTAACTCAATATACTTCATTCTATTCACGAGTAGTGGAAGATAGATATCAACTTTTTCTACTGTCTTGCAGCTATTAAACTGGTTTTAGGGGCAAATTTCTAGTAGTCTCAGTTAATTTTAAAATTTTAAAAATATTTTTGTAAGACTTTCACATTTTTTTTTGCTAGAAAAGATAAAGAAAAGGATAATTAACTATCTTCTTCCCAGCAATGTAGAGGTACTGATTAACGTTAAATCAAGTTACAGTGCATATTGAAGAGTGCTAAAAAAACTATCTTGCTACTAAAAGCAAGCAGGATCATAGAATCATAGAATGGTTTGGGTTGGAAGGGACCTTAAAGATCATAGAGTTCCAACCCCCCCGCCATAGGCAGGGGCACTTTCCACTAGACCAGGTTGCCCAAAGACCCATCCAACCTGGCCTTGACCACTTTCAGCGAGGGGCATCCACAGCTTCTCTGGAAAACCTGTTCCAGTGCCTCATCACACTCGTAGGAAAGAATTTCTTTCTTACATCTAATCTAAATATACCCTATTTTAACTTAAAGCCATTACCCCTTGTCCTATCACTACAGGCCCTTGTAAAAACTCCCTCTCCAGCTCTCTTGTAGGCCCTCTTCAGATACTGGAAGGCTGCTATATGTTGTCCTCGGACCCGTCTCTTCTCCAGGCTGAACAACCGTAACTGTCTCAGCCTTTCCTCTTAAGAGAGGTGTTCCATGCCTCTGATCATTTTGGTGACCCTCCTCTGGACTCACTCCAACAGGTCCCCATCTTTCCTGTGCTGAGGGCTCCAGAGCTGGATGCAGGGATCCACAGCTGGATGCAGGACTCCAGGTGGGGTGTCACCAGAGCAGAGGGGCACAATCACCTCCCTCCACCTGCTGGCCATGTTTCTTTTGGTGCAGCCCAGGATGTGGTTGGCTTTCTGGGTTGCAAGCACACATTGCTGGGTCACGTTGCGCTTCTCGTCAACCAACATCCCCAAGTCCTTCTTGCCAGGGCTGCTCTCAATCCATGCTTCACCCAGCCTGTATTTGTGCTTGGCCTTGCCCTGATCCATGTGCAGGACCTTGCACTTGGCCTTGTTAAACTTCCTGAGGTTCGCATGGGCCCACTTCTCAAGTCTGTCCAGGTCCCTCTGGATGGTATCCCCTTCCTCCGGCATGTCGACCGCACCACACAGCTTGGTGTCCTTGGCAAAGCAGCTGAGGGTGCACTCAATCCCGCTATCCTTGTTGCTGACACAGATGTTAAACAACACTGGTCCAAATACTGACCGCTGAGGAATGCCACTTGTCACTGGTTTCCTCTTGGACACTGAGCCACTGACTGCAAATATTCGAGTGTGACCAGCCAGCCAAATCTTCATCCACTGAGTGGTCCATCTGTCAAATCCATGTCTCTCCAATTTAGAAACAAGAATGTCATGCAGGACAGTGTCAAATGTAGATCTATTATGCTTCTTCTAGAAATTGCACTTTCTTGTACATCAGATGCTAATACAGATTTTTGTAATTCTCTGCAAAGACCATGTATTAAGAATGTCTGTCTATAAAAATAAAAATAAAGTAATTGCAACACTAATCTTACTTCATTTCTGTCCAAAATTGGCAATGAATACAGATTTAGGCATATTCAGTCTGGGTGTTTGCAAAAACTATATGCCAAACAATAATGTTCTTATTCAATTAGAATCACTTTCTTTCAGCTGAGTCTGAGTACATATGTTTCTCTTTGTCTTTTTCCAGTACAGCAACTGTGAGACACTGTGCATATTATAAACCACGTTTTGATGCATTATACTTTTGGACTAGGTTCTGAAGTGTTCAGGACATGTCAGAATGGAAGTTAACAACCATAATTAGGTTTTCTGCTGCTGCCCTCTGCCACTTTGATAAAGTGCTCTTTTACTGCAAAAATGCCTTCCCGCAATCACATCTGTATCATTTCCTTGCAAAATTTTTGGCAGCAGAATGGGATCAATCACACGACCTTTGAGCAGAGCCCTAACCACAAAACAGAACCTTTTCTTTCTTTCCATGCCGCTGGGAGTTTGCATGCATTTCTGGTGAGTCCCAAAGAGCTTCCCAGGGAAAGCTGGTGCAGACTGACTTTTTCTAAGCTTCAGTTCCCTCTTGCTCACCAGAGGATGGTGGGAACAAGCTCATTCTCCTGTGGACTTCAATTCTATTCCTGATTTATCAACAGATGGCAGTAGAAAACTCTCTACCTATCTATCTTCAGACCAAAGACCTCACAAATAACCCTACTAATAACTAAGCAAGAAAAAATATGCAAGCCTTTGCTGCTTAAGTCTTCTCTGTATTATGTGCTTTAAACTTTTCAGTGCAGTGGAAGTCTCCTAAATATTAATTTTATGCTGAGCCTGAATGACCAGAAGCTGCTGCTGCTTTTGCAATGGCTCTTTCCTGTCATCTGCATCTGTTTTTGAATGATACTTTTATAGATGCACTTTATTTTTCTAGTTGTGAAAGAGTATATTGAATACAGATGATAGGAAATCATTTGCTTTTCCCACAAACAGGTTACTGTGATGAAGAGTCAGTTCTCTGATGTCAGTAAAGACTTCTTCAAATGTCATCATTACAGTGACAGAACAAGTAATTTAATAAGCAAGTTTTTCAGACTTGCCTCACTAGATTTTGACATTTCATTAATTCCTCCCCCTTCAAAGCAAGTAGATGGTATAATAAACTTAGTGAATTCTTTATATAGATTGAAACATTAAGATGCTTGGAATATACAGTAGTTGCTTATTCTTTTTCTTAAAACTTGCTGGTGTCTTGGCATTGCCAACGAAGGAAAAAGCATTACCATAAAAATTTCTGAGAGGCATTTTCTTGTGTAATTTATAATAGTGGGTGTCTGATATAGGAAACCTCATATTATATAATTCTCTTTTTGACTCAAGGCACATGAATTAGGGCAAGAATTCTTGATTTCTATTCCCACCTCTTTCACTAACTTCTCTTCATAATTCTTTGCACTTAGCAATTTGCCAGCATGTTTCCTATTGTGAGAGAAACTGATTTCAAAGGAATAAAAGGAGAAGAAATGGCTCTTTCAGGCGCTAGTGGAGGGAGTGGCTTACAGTTTTAAACATAGTGGAAATGTTTGAATTCTCTGAGCCAATGATTTAAATTGAAGTAAGTTTGACTCAAGTCTTCTTCAAGATGTGAACACTGATTTCCCTTCAATTTAGTCTGCAGATTTTTTTAGATTATACTTTAAGCACCAATGAAGTGTTGGCTGTGTGAGTATGCTACGGAGCCTTGGGAGTACTTGGCAAAGGAAAGCGTATGTCCTACAAGCAGAGCAGAATATTTTGCCTCCACACACTGTTCCACAGAAATCTTGTGGGAAAGCCAGCATAGTCAAAGCCATAAAGACTGAAGCCTCATTTTTTTAAGAGTTTTTGCTTTCTGCTTTCTCACTCTTTTTTCTATTTTGGGTTGGGTTTTTTTTCCCCTCTAAGGAAACTGAGAAATCTACCATAATAGAATACATTTTGCTCCCATAAGCACAAATATTTTTTGATTTGTACTCTTTCCCTGATGTGTGGTAGATACACCAGAAGGCTTTGCTGCCATTCAGCGTGACCTGGATAAGCTGGAAACCTGGTCAGAGAGGAACCTGATGAGGTTCAACAAAGCCAGATACAGGGTCCTGCACCTGGGGAGGAACAACCTCATGCACCAGTACAGGCTTGGGGTGGACCTGCTGGAGAACAGCTCTGCA
>Ga0065711_1008361_pt1 | contig 16728 bp, 7 predicted proteins | sample Hoacrofraction12_FD_59098 | JGI IMG/M metagenome (GOLD analysis project Ga0065711, IMG submission 59098) | Hoatzin crop microbial communities from Cojedes, Venezuela - Epithelial fraction 12 v2 (version 2) | ecosystem: Host-associated > Birds > Digestive system > Esophagus > Crop | place... | reverse complement strand
GAGGTTCACACAGGCCCACCTCTCCAGCTTGTCCAGGTCCCTCTGGATGGCATCCCGTCCTTCTGGTGTATCAACCGTACCACTCAGCTTGGTGTCATCTGCAAACTTGCTAAGGGTACACTCGATATCGCTGTCCATGTCATTGATAAATATATTGAACAGCACCGGTCCCAGTACGAACCCCTGAGTGACTCCACTCGTCACTGGTCTCCATCCGGACATTGAGCCGTTGACCAATACCCTTTGGCTGCAACCATCCAACCAATTCCTTATCCACTGAACAGTCCACCCATCAAATCCATGATGCATTGCTCCTCATCCATCGCCTCATCCATAACCTCCATGGTGGATCACAGGTTTTATTAAGTTCACAGAGGATGATCACCTCTGAGTGTCAGATCATGGGGAGTAGATAACTACTAATACCTTGGAGGACAGATTTGTTCATATCTTGAAAATATAAACTAGAAAAATATGAAAAAAATCAACTGGACCAAACATAAAATGTTGCAGATAGATAGCTAGAAATAATCAGCTAGACTTAGTGGAAAGGACTACAAGAGGATATATTAGACGTCAGCTTCAGATCTTTTCTGTGTCTCTGTGCATTGTTGTCTGGCACTGCCTATCTCCCCTTAATGGCTGCAGACTGTATGTGGAGTGTTTAGGATCCTAATATTTGCATATTGTGCACAGACGATTAAGAGAAAGAGAGAAATAACTTTAGATCAATGTGTATTCTCTATCAGTAGCGCTTCTCATCACATGCCTGGTTACTGTTCTAATGATTTTATAAAAAAGAAGGTCCTTAGCACACCAGTCATTCGAAGGAATACTGTTCCTTACCTTAATCGATAGTAAAGAAAAGATGAGAGGACAAAAATTTCAGTACTTGTCCCTATTCTTTCACGAGCCAAATTAATTCCAGAATCTGCACTTGAAACATAGGATTTATATGGGTACCCAAGAGCTACAAAGTGCCCCAGACAAAACAACACACGTACAGAAGACACAGGATAATGGTTACAGCCCATGCCAGGAAAGAGGAGGGATCACATTGCACTCGAGAATGAGTGTCTAAGTAGACCTAAGAGGTACTTGAGCCCTTCTGGGAATATACAGTTCTGCACTGTCCCTGACCATACTAAATTTCTACAGAAAATTAAGGTGAAGGAACAGGGAAAAAGACAAGTGCAATATTTATAGAAAATATTTCTTTTGTGAGTCATAACCAGTACATAAAATCAGTACATAAAATCACATGATGGCTTGCAAAAGTGATAAATTATTCCCAAAGACAGATCAACAGAATAAAGAAAGAAATAGAAAAAATGTAAGTATTATATTTTGTCCTTGACCTTTTTTCCCACAGTGCTGAGCAGTACCTAACTGTGTGTAGTCAAAGTTCTGTTTCCTGGACTTCATTTCTCCAACATGTGCTGAAAAATCAGAGAGAGTTTCTCTAAGCTGACTGAGTCCCTTCTGCCAACCCTCCTCCCAAGTTGTCCTAAAAGTGAAGATCTGGAAAAACGGTCTTATTTTACAGTAACAGTCAGCTTTTTGCCCACAGAGTTTTTTCTCTAAATTGCCAAAAATCTGTTTTAATGGCTGGATGTCACTAGTTCCTGTCTTCTAAATGACTTCTTCGCATACCCTTTCTTCTAAATCAGACTGAAGACAAATGACAACTTAAATGCAAGGAATAGTCTGAAAGGGTAAATTCGGGTCATGCTTTCATCCAAGCACGGGAAAAATTTTGTGATTTCAGATAGAACTCATGGATTGCATGCATGAGTCCTTGAAAACATCACAGATTCCAGTTAACACCTATAGCCTTATTTTGCACTGATTTACAACACCTGCCACCACATTAGAGTCACTCACTAAAATCTGTGACAGATTTGGCTCATTACACAGAGATTCATTTGTTTGGTATCAGATGTTGCAAAGGAACAGAAAAAAAATTGTGTTGTCAAAAGCTCTAATCCTTTCTCGTAACAGCACAGTTTAAAGTCTTGCTTTCATTTGTGCTGACAGAATTGTCATTATTGAGGCATTCATTCAGAATGATTTGTTTCACTCATTTTTGTCTTTTCAGTTGACTGTTTCCTCTTACACCTTAAACACTTAAGAACTACTTAGTTGCTGTTTTATCTTTGTAGTTTTGAGTTACTATTGTGAGACAGATGTGGGCTGTGCTATATAAAAGAGGTGTTAGAGACTTCATCACTACTTGCGATGTGAACACACGAGTTTGCGTTGCTGAAGAACACTTTGATAGTACTATTATTCAGAACAGTAGGCATTCATTGTAAAAATTTTATCCTTTTGTGCCAACTAACATGCAGTGATAACGGCAGAGGGTGATGGAGCACTGGAACAGGTTGCCCAGGGAAGTTGTAGAGTCTCCTTCTCTGGAGATCTTCAAGACCCGCCTGGACAAGGTCCTGTGCTGCCTGCTGTAGGTGACCCTGCTTCGGCAGGAGGGTTGGACTAGATGACCCACAGAGGTCCCTTCCTACCCCTACCATTCTGTGATTCTGTTATTCTGTCATTCTGTCATTCTGTGATTCTCTTCTCCAGGCTAAACAACCCAAACTCTCCCAGTGTCCCATCATAGAAGAGGTCTTCCAGCCCCTTGATGATTTTTATGCCCCTCATCTGGACCCACTCCAAAAGGTCCCTGTTCTTCTTATATTAGGGGCCCCAAATCTGGATGCAGTAGTCCAGATGGTGTCTCATGAGAGCAGAGCAGAGGGACAGAATCACCTCCCTTGACCTGCTGGCCACATTTCTTTTGATGCAGACCAGGATACTGTTGGCCTTCTGGAATGCAGGCACACACTGTTGTGTCAAGAAGAGCGTCTTGTCAGCCAATACGTTCAAGTCCTTATCCTCAGGGCTACTCTCAACCTATTCTCCGCCCAACCTGTATTTGTGTTTGGGATTACCCTGACCCATGTCCAGGACCTTGCACTTGGCCTCTTTGAACTTCATGGAGTTCACTTGGCCCCAGCCATCGCGCCTGTCAAGATCCTCTGGATGGCATCCCTTCCTTCCAGTGTGTCAACTGCATTACACAGCTCGGTGTCATCAGCAAACTTGCTGAGGGTGCACTCAATCCCATTGTCTATGTCACCAACAAAGACGTTAAACAGTACTAGTCCCAATATCAACCCCCGAGGAACACCACTTGTCACAGGTCTCCTCTTGGACACTGAGCCATTGACAGCAACTCTTTGAGTGTGACCATCCAGCCAATTCCTTATCCACCGAGTAGTCCATCCATCAGATTCATCTCTCTCCAATTTAGAGACAAGGATGTTGTCCAGGACAGTGTCAAATGCTTGGCAATAGTCCAGGTAGATTGCATCAGTTCTTCTACCCTTATCCCCCAATGCTGTAACCCCATCATAGAAGGACACCAAACTTGTCAGGCATGATTTGCCCTTAGTGAAACCATCTTGGTAGTCACCATTCACCTCCTTATTGTCCATGTGCCTTAGCATGGTTTCCAGGAGGAGCTGCTCCATGATCTTGCCAGGCACACAGGTAAGAGACTGACTGGTCTGTAGTTCCCCAGGTCTTCCTTTTTTCCCTTTTTAAAGAAGGGGGGTATGTTTCCCCTTTTCCACTCAGCAGGAATTTCACCAGACTGCCATGACTTCTCAAATATGATGGATAGAGGCTTAGCAACTTCATCTGGCAGTTTCCTCAGGACCCACGGATGCATGTCATCAGGTGCCATAGACTTGTGCGTCTTCACGTTCCTCAGATAGTCTTGAACCTAATCTTCTGCAGCGAGTATTCATCCTCCCTGTCCCTGACTTTGTTGTCTGCAACTTGGGCGGTGTGGCTGGAGAACATGACGGTGAAGACTGAGGCAAAAAAGTTATGGAGTGCCTCAGCCTTCTTCATGTCCTGGGTAACCAGGTCTCCTTTTTCCTTCCAGAGAGGGCCCGCATTTTCCTTGGTCTTCCTTTTATCATTTATGTACCTATGGAAGCTTTTCTTGTTGCCCTTTGATGTCTCTGACCAGATTTACGTCTATCCGGGCTTTAGCTTTCCTAACCTGATCCCTGGCTGCTCAATTTCTCTGTACTTCTAGTCAGCTACCTGTCCTTGCTTCCACCCTCTGTAGGCTTCCTTTTTGCATGGGAGTTTGTTCAAGAGCTCCTTGTTCATCCCTGCAGGCCTCTTAGCAGTTATTCCCGACTTCTTCTTTGTTGAGATGCATCACTCCTGAGCTTGGATGAGGTGATCCTTGAATATTAATCAGCTTTCCTGGGTCCCTCTTCCTTCTAGGGCTTTATCCCATGGTATTCTACCAAGCAGATCCCTTAAGAGACCAGCATTTGCTCTTCTGAAGTGGAGGGTAGTGAGCTTGCTGTGTGTCCTCGTCAGTGCCCTAAGGAGCTTGAACTCCACCATTTCATGGTCACTGCAGCCAAGGCTGCCCTTGCGCTTCACATTCCCCACCAGTGCCTTCTTGCTGGTGAGAACAAGGTCCAGCATAGCACCTCTCCTCATGGTCTCCTCTATCACTTGCAGAAGGAAGTTACCAACAACGCATTCCAGGAACCTCCTGGATTGCTTATGCCCAGCTGTGTTGTCCCTCCAGCAGGTACTGGGGTGGCTGAAGTCCCACATGAGGATAAGGTCTTGAGAATGTGAGTTTGCTCCTATCTGTCTACAGAGGGCCATCACCAATTGCTTCTCCTCCTCCTGTCTTTACAGCAGATTCTGAATCTGTAGCATTTCCTGTTAATCTTAAATACACTGATACGTTTTCTACTGTAAAAATTCAACATTATATTGTAAGTTCTGGATGTTAATGTTGAACCTGAGCCAAGACTAACAGTTTCAGATTTTTAAAAGATATTGAACTTTTTTCACTTATGATGAACTTAATCGTTTTTCTTTTTTTCTAGGTTCTGATAGGAGGTTATATTATCTGGGAGCTATATTCAGACCACATACAATGGCCTCTAAAATCAACATTGTTAAGAGTAGTTCCATCCCTACATTTCAGAACTGCCGTATTCTGTCTTCACACAGAAACAAAACAGTCAAAGGTAGATGTCATATCCAAATCCCTATTACAAGCTTCAATTTGTTCTGTGCTTACAAATTCCCGCTGAATATACAGCCAAGCAGGATCAAAGAAGTGTAGAAGCTGAGCAGAAGATGGTCTGAATCACTTGTAATCTCATACATGTAGATTAGGGGACACCTTGTCCAAAGCTAGGTACAGAGGAGATCAGAACATGGAAAATGGTGCAATTTGCTCTGGTGGACATGATGGAATCTCCACCAACACAATACAACCTTGAACAGTAAGCGATAGCAAAGGGGACAGTCTTGTTCCCCATTTCACACATGCAGGGCCACAAGTTGATGCTAAAGGAAGGCAGCATCATCCTTACTTTGAAGCAACGTTTGACATTGCTTGATCCATATAATTGCAATTGCTTACGCATACAAAAACCAAGCCAGAAGAGTCAGAGGACAGAGTTTTCTACAAGAATGATGATGCTTTCAGATAGGATGAAGAACATTTTACAGCCATTTTGTCTAGACATTTCTAGACATACACTTTCACTGAACATGCCTAGAAACAGAATGGACATTCAAAGGGAACAGAATCTTTGATCATGGGGAGGTATAGACAGCACTGGGCCCTCTGGCGACAGGTGGAATCCAGCTATCTCAAAGGGGAATAAGGATTCTTGGCCACGAGCTGGCGGGGTTCATTAAGAGGGCTTTAAGCTAGGTTCAAAGGGGGAAAGGGTCATAGACCACCTCACTAGGGATGAGCCCAGGCTTGGCGTTCCCGGGTCAGGGGTGATATTGACAGCCCAGCTCAAGTGTGTCTATACCAACGCACGTAGCACGGGCAATAAACAGGAGGAGCTGGAAGCCATTATACAGCAGGACGGCTACAACTTGGTCACCATCACAGAAACATGGTGGGACAGCTCGCATGACTGGCATGCTGTCATGGATGGCTACAGACTCTTTAGGAAAGAAAGGCCAACAAGGAGAGGTGGTGGAGCTGCTCTATATGTGAAGGAGCAACTGGAATGCATTGAGCTTGGCCTGGGGCAGATGAAGAACAAGTTGAGAGCTTGTGGGTTAGAATTAAGGGACAGGCTCATATGGGTGACAGTATGGTGGGTGTGTACTACAGGCCACATGACCAGGAAGAGGAGGTTGATGAGGCCTTCTACAGGCAGCTGCAAGCAGGCTCACAGTCACAGGCCCTGGTTCTCCTGGGGGACTTCAACCACCCTGACATCAGCTGGGAAGACCATACAGCTAGGCAGGCACAATCTGGGAGTTTCCTACAGAGCATCGATAACTTTCTGATGCAAGTGGTGGAGGAACCAACAAGGAAAGACGCTCTGCTGGACCTTGTGTTAACAAACAAGGAGGGACTGGTGGAGGATGTGAAGGTCGGAGGTAGGCTCGGCTGCAGTGAACATGAAATGGTGGAGTTCAGGATCCTGCATGGAGGAAGCAGGGCGATAAGCAGGATCAAAACCTTGGACCTCAGGAGGGCTAATTTTAGTGGAGCACTGGAACAGGCTGCCCAGGGAGGTTGTGGAGTCTCATTCTCTGAAGGTATTCAACACCCACCTGGACAAGGTCCTGTGCAGCCTGCTGTAGGTGACCCTGCTTTGGCAGGAGGGTTGGACTAGATGACCCCCAGAGGTCCCTTCCAATCCCTACCATTCTGTGATTCTGTGAAAAATAATTCTAACTCAAAAAATTAAACGGATTTTGTTTCAGGTAAGTATTGCTACAAGGTAAAGACCTATGTGCTTCATACAATATCCATCCCTTACAGCAGATCATTGAAGACCAAGGCTTGTGAGTACCTGCCAAACTGAGGTACTTCCATTTTCAGATACCCAGCCTGAAAAGGCAGCACCTATAGTTCTTTCAAAACAACTGCTGATTCTTTCCAAAACTGTGATTTGGGTGACCTAGCTGTATCACCCTTCCCTTGGAAACCGTAGTTGTGTTTTCAATGCTGATGCTTTTGGTTTTACATTCTAATTCAAAGAGACTATGAGCCAAGGAAAAATTAAGTCAGAGAAGGAAAAATACAAGTGAAAAATATAATGAACTATAAAAAGGGTACAAAGCTGCGTTTCTGCCATGAGCCAGAACAGATTTTGAAAGAAAACTGAGAGCTTTTACTATAAATAGCTTCACTTAGCCAGAAAACTCTATTCACAAAAGAAGCCAAGAAACATAGAGATGACAGGGGACAGTGATTCCAGCTAGTCTTGGGAAACGTGAGTTCAAAAGTAATTAAATGGTTTTGTAGATGTTTACACTCCATAATGTCTTCCCATTTATTTGGTCCCATTAAGGTCCTTCTACTCTCCAAGACTTCTGAAACTGTCAGCTATTTGCCAGTGCACCGTAAAAGACCACCTTTTGTATCATTGGCTTTGGCACTGTACTGTCTGCATCCCTTTCCTGTGATGAATACCTCCACTGACATTCCTTCTCAGCAAATAGATTTCGTTACAAATGATCCCATTATTGATTTTGTAGTAAGCTGAGTAAATCCTAAACCTCAAATATGATGTGGTGGTTATGTTTCACAGCTCTCAGTACCTTATTGGCATTCAAGTTGTGCTAGCCCCTACTAAAATTATTCTGTTGTAGCGTGAAGCACAAATACATTTTACTGTTAAGTTTGCTATAGTGCCTCAAATAATTTTAATGCTGCTATACAAGAAATAAATGAAAGCTTAGATATTCGTTTTGGCAGCTGACTTTTAAGAAACAGCATCCTTTGCATTCTTTGCAAAATGTGCTTTGATCATGACAAATTCTGGATCATGGAAGCTAGCCAATTTCTTGTGAGAGAGGCAAGCCCACCAGTTACAGACAGACACAACATAAATGTTTCTTTTTAATATTTTGGATTAGATGCGGCATATTGTTATGCTGAATACATTAAAATTAGCAAGGCATGCAACAGCAGATTGCAAAACAGATCTGATCACTTTTTAACCACTCTTTTCACTGCTGTTTTCTTTGTCAAGAACAACCATTAGAACTAGAAGTAGGTCTTTTGTAAAATCGCACACTGAAAAGATTAGTACTCCTTGCTTTTCCCCAAAAAAATATCATTTCTTGCTGATCCCAAAGGGTGTTTATGTTTGAATGACAGACCTTCATTCTGTCACATGCTACTAAGAGAAGTTTCCTATGTTCAAGAGTAATGAGGCCTGTCACATTACAATTCACTGATAAAAGGTTAAACAAGTTTGACAGGTATATCTAAGACAGTTTGGAGGTCAAGAGGTTAGAAGAACCCACCGTGCATCTGTTGAAACTCAGAGCTGAATATAATATTTTTTCAGTCACCAAAAGTAGCAAAGCACAACTTAGCTTCTCTTAGGATGGTGTAAGGATATAGCTGCCAGACAGTCTGACGTGCTCGTTGAGCACACCTCCTTCTCCCCCATTCCTGTGAGGGAGCTTGGGACCCAGAAAGCAAGAAAGCACACTGAATCAACCTGCCAGGTCTGACATCCTCTGCTGATGTGCGCCACCACCCCGAGATCGAGATCGATATCTGTGTGCTGATCCTGCTAACTGCACTGCACGCATACTGTCATGGAGCAGGAAGAGGACAGTCACAGGAGACTCCGCAGCAAATACCACATTAACTCTTTGGCAGCCTAACTCCTGACTCTCTACCCACAGGTCCTTATTTTACTGCATATGTGATTTAAGGTTTGCACTTAGTTATGCACAGATAGCTCAAAACTAAGAATTTTTTTCTGTCAAGATTGTGGTTAGGAAGTAGGTAGGCAGCCAGAAGAAAAAGATTTGTGCCCCTGCAAGACCTTTGGAGCATGAAGTGTCTGCTGAGCAAACCGCCGCTCACAGAGCGAAAGAGAGAAAAGGTGCAGACCTGTCTCTGATGGGTTTATCTCATGAGCAACGTCTTGTGAAGATGCTCATGGGTAAGTTGTGTAGGTTACACAACTAACAAAGCAGGGACAGGACTTGCCTCATCTGTTTTGGATATCTACACTGCATTATAAACCAAACAGTCATTCTGAGCTCCCTGTGTGGTCAATGCAGGAAAACAGACTTTCCTTGGGAGCACTTCAGCTGACTTATTTTTAAACTTTTCATTATAGCACCTTAGAAATATCTATCTGTCTCCAACTACAGTGAAGGGACCCCACAGTGCCTAGCTCAGATTTAGACATCTACTCTCTAGATCTTTACATTGGTAAGATTTATCCAATCTCAGTTAACTTTGTGACATGTTGATTGATAATAGGTATGCTTTGGATTTCACTAACCACCAGTCAGTGTAGGGCAAATCAATGTGAGAAAGTTACACTGCATCCACAGTGTTACTAATACTGGGCATTTCACTGGTATAGGGCACTTCTGACACTTATGCAGGTGAAGTACATGTACTTCAACTTTTCTGTTAAATGTTGCTTACTTCGGGTACGGGCCTGAAATTCTCTCCACATTATGCAAGAATAAAAGGATAGTTGAAATGCGTAAGCCAGAATGAAACTGCAGACTTAGGAGAGTAGAAGGGAAGAGGAAGAAAGGAAGAAAGAAAAGACAAGAGAGAAAGAAAACGAAAGAGGTTAGGTAGATCAGATAGATCATGTATGTAAACAAACAGAAGCTTCAACAAGAAAGCAGATGCAATGCTAACAACCATTTTACAAAACCAGTAGTCTTGCATTTTTTTTTTTAAATGTCTGGTTTTTGATGTGAAGGATGGAACCAGGCTGCTCTTTTGATGGAGAAGAGGTAGGTGACCAAGTCAGAATGGATACCACTGAGGCAGGGAGACAAGAGGATGCCACAGAGGACCTAGGTTTGTCATTTCTACTGGGATAACAAGACAGGTATAATTTCTGTTTCTAGAAAAGCGTCCCCCTTCCCCCAACATCTATCCTCATTCAATGCACATCCATTGGTAGTGGAAGGACAACAAGCCTTATTTTTCTGGAGTTGTCCTCCTGAGGTCATGGCTGGTTTACTCCCTCATCTTCCTTCTTAGGGCTTAGAGACCACTACCTTTGTCATTAATAGTATACTATCAAAAGGGTAAATTTCAAAACTGTTCTCGGAAATGTCCTTGGCCAGAAAATCAGGAAAATCTGAAGGTGGGACCTGCCATTCAATGGCTTGGCACCCCTGGCATTCAATGACTGACACAGACACCTCAGTGCATGACAAACCTTTGTTCAGCATTGGCTACACCAAAAGCTCACCTTGACAGGTGTTCTGACTGGCTTCTTGAGGGGAGACGGCACAATGGGCAGAAAGCAGCCTTCCAGGAAGTTTTCTTTACCCTACAGATTTCCATCCCTTCCTAGGGCAGTGTCAACAAGAACTGCACTTGCTGATAGCCAGTTCATTCATATTTGTTACACACATCCCCTGTCTTGTTTAAATATTTTTTCTGTAATATGGATTTTTGTCCAGGATTTAGTTTTCTTTTCTAGGTAGCTGGGGGAAGGGAGTGGAAGGTTATTTACAGCCTGCAGAAGCAGAGGAAGTTTCTGTGAGGAAGTGAAATGAAAAAGCTGCTTGGCACAAAATCATCATGCCATAGTGCATTGTGCTTGCCTGTCTGCCCAGAGCCTGACTATCCCTGTACACTGCGTAAGTGTGTTTACTTCAAAGAGCTACTTCAGTTTACTCCAGCTGAGAATTTGCCCCCCAGACTATAACGTACTTAGGAGGCACACGTTACATATTTTTACCTACTTTTTTGCTTGTATGTTATAGATCCTTCTTCCTGACATAGCGTTATTATTAAATGACACAATGAACATATTAAAAAGAAAAAATTTCAATAAGTTCATCTACAAACCTTTCTCTAAGTTAAATCTGAGATAGAAAATCATCACCATTGCTAATTTGAACACTGTGTTGTGCATTTGGATAAAAAAGTCATCATTTAGAATTATGGGGACTCCATTGAAAGGAAATAGAATCTACTTATTGGTATTTGTTCTGGCAGAGTGCATGCTCCACGATGATACATTTTTCCTGGATTACATAAGCTGATGCTTATAAGGCAGATCAGTACAAATGTGACAGAGCGCATATCAATCATTACCATAGGACTACAAAACTGTTCCATTGCTGGCCCAAAGGGTAGGTACCTTTAACTAGAGAGGCATCTTCATACTTGCTTTTCCTTGAAAAAGTGATAGATAATTTCATGTAGAAAAAGACAAATGACCATTGGCAAAGGCATTTAGCCCACAGCTTACTAGTTTACGGGCTCTAGAACATCCTTCTGCTGAGCAGCGAAGAGATGAACTATTTATCAAGACAATGAAGTTTAGCTTTATGGTCACAGTAGGCATCACCTTGCAATGGATGGCAAATGCATGCATTTCCATCAAAATGACATTTACTGCTTAAAAACCAGAGCCTTTTTGAGCACACGGTTTAAAAACAAACACAAACTGCTCAAAAACCCAAAACACAGCAAACTCTTACAGGTGTAACTATCATCTGAAAAGCATGCAATGCTAAGGGGAAATGCAATCCTAAGCAGCTAAGGAAGGAAGCTGCCGTCTCCTAAGAGCTCTCTAAGAGCTAAGTCTCTAAACTGCAGCTTCAATACTGCAAAGCTTTGATGGCAGTAACAGTTTACCAGTTTTATTACTTTTCTCATGTCTTCTCCCTACCACAGGACATCCTTTGACTGTCCTGTAACAGCAACTCATTAGGTCATGTAGGCAAATTGATATAGCCAAAAAACAATGTTATTGCAGCTTACATAAATCAGAAAATTTTGCTGTTTAGGTCAGAGCATAGTTCTTTGAGCAAAACAGCATGTCTTGGACTCGTTGTGGGATTATGAAATGGTATGAATAGGTATAGCTTAACGTGATACTGATACAAAAGCATTTTTGGACATTTTTATATCTGACCCAAAGTAGACATCTTCAATTAAGACATCTACTTCTGAGCTCATTGCCCTAAGCTTTCTTTGTAGTCAGCCAAGAGACAGTTGCTTTCCGAATGAGATTCATATGATGTTGTTTTTATGGCTCCTTCAGGTTTAGATGAATTGAACAACAAAGTGGGCAGTCTGTCTTCACTGCCTATAAAGAGAGCCTGGGGTAATTAGCTCAGATAATGACTAGAGATATCTACTTTTGCTCAAAGAAAACACGTCACTTTTGCTATCCCTACCTACTTCTGCTCCTGTTTCACTTAATAGCCTGCTGACTGAATTCAGAAAGCCAGATCAGCAATTGTATATATGACATATGTTTATATATGGCAAGTCCACAGAAAGGACAACTTGCTAACTTCGTACAGAGAGCAAAAGCAGCAGTGTATAAAATTATATTGCACTGTACAGGTTTTTGTGCACAGGTCTCTGTTTAACATTTCAAATATTCTTCAGCAGTCAGCTGTTTAAAACTTCGTTGATGTTCATATAGCTGCAAGTAGGCTAGTTTACAGCTACTACTAACAATCAGCCATCTGAAGCTGTAGAAGGTGTATATGTCTGAGTATGTGTGATATCTGCCGTAACCGGGCAGATATTTGACAGCTTGTAAAGTGGGAGCAAAATCTTGATGAACACTAAAAATCCCATGGCAGTAGCTGGGAATCAAAGCTAACCCTGAAGAATCCTATAATGACCCACAAACAAGTCAGTCTGTCTCTAGGCTTGTACTTCCCGGCACACTTGCAGGGTATTCAGATCCAAAATAAGATTTTGCTATTGTGACTCTACATTTAGCAAGTAAGTTTTGAATACACAAAAGATTATCATGGTTTTAAGATACAACATTGTAAGTGATGAATGAAATGTAGCCACAGCCTAGGCATAAGGCCAAGGGCTACGATTCAGCAAAAGTTTATTTATCTATTTATCTATTTATCTATCTATCTATCTATCTATCTATCTATCTATCTATCTCACTCATTGTAGGATGGGCCAAATTGCAATCTGTAGGACTAGTCTGTCTCTGTAAAAGAGCGAGGTAGCACAAATTAATAATTAGACTGGATGCTGAATTTTCAGACAAGAAAGTGAGATTAAATGAAACCCATCACTAAATAAATTTCATAATAGATTTGCTGCAAGTTATGAGGAAAACTATACAAGGAAGTTGCAAGACGAATTTTGCCTCTGCTTTAATACAATGCCTGCAGATGATGGGGTACTTTGGAATCAAAAACTGTCATTTCTTTAACCAGTGTCATCATCTTTACTCGGCAAGCCCTTAGTGATGCAACTTACCTGGTAAAGATATATGCCCACATACACCAAAAAAAAGAAATCAAATTTTAAATAATCAAAATATAATTTTCTGCCAAAATAATAAAATCAGATTCCTATACCCAACATATTCTTGTTAGTAGAGCATGAATTAATTTCATTAGTGTTTCATTACTGACATGAAGGGAAATAAAACCTCTGTTCATACTTTCTCTGTTTAACCAGCCATAAAATGAACTAATCATTTTGTAGTTGTTTTTTTTTATTGTAACCTCAGGTGCAGTTTTCAACTGCAAGTCAAAATTTTATTTCTTTGTTCTCACTGTTGAAAAAAAGCAAAAAAGATTCCTCTTGTTTGAAGAAAAAAAAAGGAATACATTTCTTCCACATATTTCAAAATCTGTCTTAACATAGTCTGTTTTGCTCCTGATTATTTCTGCAAGTAAAGGGGTTAGGCAGGCTCCAGCATACTTCAAGAGTACTTTATAAAGCCTCTTTGATTTAGCTCTGAGGTTGTCAGCAGGTTGGGTGAGGATGACCTTCCGCTCTATGAAAGACAAGTGAAATGCAAACCTGCCCACACTGTGTTTATTTGCACTGCAGTTTGTTAGAAAAACATTTATTTTTAATGCCATTTATTACTAACTATACTGTATTTTGAAGGAAAAAATTCATTCCAGGCCTGGATATTTATTTTCAGATATTTCATAAATTTCTCAAGATCTGTCTACAAGACACTGTACATATGCACATTGAGGGGAAAGGATGTAGAAAAGGACTTTATCTTTAGCTTAAGATAGTAAATGCTCTATCCATGCATCCCTTTCTAGCCAGGATCAAGCTTCAGGCAAGCCTTCCACCCAGCCATTTTCCAAGTCTACCGAACAAGGAAGGCAAACTGAGTAACATTCCTCATCTGTATAGGAGAGACCTGCTTTTACCTTCTTTCTTCAGTGGTAAGGTAAGCAACATGAAAAAAGGTAAGAACTCAACTCACAGAACTGTATAAATCTAAAAAAAGAAGCAGGTAGTCTAAATTAATCTTCTAATCTCCCTATACAGTTCACGGTGTGACGCTAAATCAGTGTTTTACAGGCCTGGAAAAAAACCCATCTAATTATCATGACTGTGCTAGTGAAACAGAGGGGAGCTTGAGAGTGTAACTGATCCAGCTAAGAGAGAAATGAGCCAAGCTGTAGTCCATTAAGCAACTAACAAAGGTCTACAAAGGTAATATTGTAAGATGTGCAAACTAAGAACTATCAAAACTTTTCAGAATGTATATATAGCATGAATTAAATGCAGTACACTGCTGTTCATTGGAGTCTGAGCATGTGTGCCTGGAATATAAGTAATTAACTAAGAACTGAATTACTATTACACAACAGAGAAATTATAACCACTAGTTTATATACATAGGGGAGTTTAAGCTTGGATTCTTTGGACGTGGGCTGGTGGATGGCTGAATGCTTCTGCTTGCTAGCTGGTGCCTAGAACACCAAGTTATGCTTGTGACTTGCAAGACAAACTACATAACGAAACCTGGGTGAAAATCCAGCCTTGAAACAAATCTCCGCTTGAATGATTCATGGTGATGGAAAAGACGCAGCCTCTGGAGCAAAGTTACTGCTGCCTAGCAAATTAATAGCCAGGCCTGGAATGAAAGTAAAGTGTTTGGAGCGCAAGAGAAGCAAACTCTAGAAAGAAGACAAAGTCAATAAATGACTAGGTGACTCCAGGGGATGTCACTGGCTCCAGAGGGAGCCTGCTCATAGAAATTCAGCTACAAGCTTAATTTTTATGCAGCTGAAATTGTGTGAGAAGAAATCCACTCCAAGTAAGTCTCTACAATAAGCTAATACAGGAAATTTTCCCTCTCTTTTTGGAGATCAAGACAGTTTTCACAGAGTCTTGTGCATGTTATCTGTTTTGGGAACAATGGTTGCCAAAGCAGGCAAGGTTTTTACAACCAAAGTGTTCCATATTGGACCACTATTTGCTTCCTAAAAAACACATTATTACAATGCAAAAAATCATCATTCTAAGAGCAACACGGTTCACTGTATACCAAGTTTCAATTCAAAATGAATATTTACATCAACTGAATAAACTCCTGGAAATGGGTAGGAAAGGGAACTACAGAAGCAGCCTTTCCTATAGCAGCTTGAATGGTGCTGCTTTAATGTTGTTTAGAATTTTGGCTGGAGGCACTGAGAACATCAACTTTTTAATGAAAACTCAAAGCGTCCACAGCACTGTGAAAATACTAACATTGTTGTATTCCCGTATCACTTTTTAACAGCTTGAAGAGAGAAAAACTTCATTTTAAATGATTCTTGGTTAATTTACAAAGAAATTAGTAGAAGCAAATTTCTAGAAGGTAATAGAATAGCATTATTTGTGCATGTCACACAACATCAAGCCTACAAAAGTTGCTATCAACTACTTTTTCTTACACCAAAATTATCCTGCCCTTTTCAGAGCCACTTATCAGAGACTTGTAAATTAAGATCTGGTTTCAGATGGACTAATGTCGATCAGGTGCCATGAGGTAGTGTAACTCCTTTGACTTTGCTTGCTGAGGTTACGGACAACATATAAGTTCCTAGAGGAAAAGTGTCATATGGATGAATGAAATGGTGGAGTTCAGGATCCTGCGTGGAGGAAGCAGGGCGATAAGCAGGATCAAAACCTTCGACCTCAGGAGGGCTAATTTTGGCCTCTTCAAGGAGCTCCTGAGAGGAATCCCGTGAGCCAGGGCTCTCGAAGGCAGGGGGGTCCTTGAGTGCTCTTCGCTGTTTAAACATCACTTCCTCCACGCTCAGGAGCGGTGCATCCCCCTGAGAAAGAAATTGAGCAAAGGAGGCAGGAGACCTGCATGGTTGAACCAGGAGCTTCTAGCAGAGATCAGGCAGAAGGGAAAGGTCCATAGAATGTGCAAAGAGGGACAGGCCACTTGGGAATAATACAGGAATGTCGCCAGAGCATGCAGGGATGCAAGGAGGAAGGCTAAGGCCCACCTGGAATTGAAGCTGGCAAGGGATGTCAAAAACAACAAGAAGGGCTTCTTCAACTACTTCAGCAGCAAAAGGAAGGCTAGGGACAATGTGGGGCTGCTGCTAAATAAGGCGGATGTCCTGGTGACGGAGGATGCAGAGAAGGCAGAGCTACTGAATGCCTTCTTTGCTTCAACTTTCAGTGCCAAGTCAGACCCTCAGGAATCCCAGGCCCCGGAGGTAAGAGAAGAAGCCCACAGAGAGGATGACTTTCCCTTGGTCAAGAAAGACTGTGTGAGGGATCACTTAAGCGATCTGGACACCCAGAAATTCATGGGCCCTGATGGAATGCACCCACGAGTGCTGAGGGAGCTGGCGGATGTCATTGCTGAGCCACTCTCCATCATCTTTGAGAGGTCCTGGAGGACAGGAGAGGTGCCCGAGGACTGGAGAAAGGCCAAT
>Ga0065711_1006658_pt1 | contig 16728 bp, 11 predicted proteins | sample Hoacrofraction12_FD_59098 | JGI IMG/M metagenome (GOLD analysis project Ga0065711, IMG submission 59098) | Hoatzin crop microbial communities from Cojedes, Venezuela - Epithelial fraction 12 v2 (version 2) | ecosystem: Host-associated > Birds > Digestive system > Esophagus > Crop | place... | reverse complement strand
CTTTCTTTCTTTCTTTCTTTCTTTCTTTCTTTCTTTCTTTCTTTCTTTCTTTTTCTTTCTTTCTTTCTTTCTTTCTTTCTTTCTTTCTTTCTTTCTTTCTTTCTTTCTTTCTTTCTTTCTTTCTTTCTTTTTCTTTCTTTCTTCCTTTCTTCCTTTCTTTCTTCCTTTCTTTCTTTCTCTCTTTCTCCCTTTCTCTCTTTCTCCCTTTCTCTCTTTCTCTTTCTCTCTTTCTCTCTTTCCATCTTTCTTTCTGTCTTTATTTTCTTGCCAGCTGCTTCATTTATATCTGCTATACACTGCAGGGTCTCCCTGTGCACAAATTCCCATAGTCCAGTCAGATAGAGAAAAGACTGTATGCAGGAGCTGAAAGAGGATTTTTACAGTCAGTCCTACATTAGGTCTTCAATGTTTGTTGTCTAAAGTTCTTATGCCAGTGCAAAAATGTCAAAACTCTGTCAATGATTCTATGATTATGTGATTCTATGATTCTATGAAAACTGAAATCTTCCTGGCTGGCATAGGTTGTGAGAGCACATTTTATGTAAGTAAGCTTTAAGTATCTCAGTCAGAGCTAAACAGCAAAGCTTAACAACACTTTCCACTGCAAAATTATTTACTATATTTTGTTCACACACGACCTTTTCCAGACTCAATACTAGAGAAGCTCCAGGTCATGCTGTGCAGAAGCTTAAGATGTTAGTACCACACCAGTCTGTTCTTCCCCAACAACAATGTCAGCAAAAGGGCAAAGCTGATGGAGTAAGAAGTTTGGCTGCTTAGCATCAGCCCACTGCCACTGGTGAAGTAAGCCCTGAGATTTCCTGCTGATGCAGCTGAGGTGCAAACACATGTTCCCATTTTGTAGAGTGGGGGAACAACCTCCCAGCTGGAGAAGTCAGCTAGGGACTCAAAATTGTTGTCTATATATTCGTTACAGATCTTCTTTCAATGCCATGACAGAAATCCTAAAGTTAACAAAATGGTCTAGAGCAGAAATTTTCAGATTCCACAGCATCATACTACAAAGCATATCCATTGACTTTCAGTATTATACCATCAGTTTGAATCAGTCAGTTGGATGATTGTCACAAAAGGTCAAATGCACAAATGTGAGACTTGCCAGGATTTATTTTACAAATTTACGCACTGTGAAACAGAGTTACCGGTACCTGTTATCCCAGACATCTTTTGCTCTTTGGATTGCACAGGAGGTAATAGTGATAATGTATGGAAAAATACGGGTTGTTTCTACCCCAGGATTTATCCCTGCTCAATTCAACCTTGTTTTGCTCTTCAGACAAAGTGATAACTTGAAGAGAAATGACCAGAGGTTTTTGTAGCGCAGTAATGCCATCTCAAACAATCCTCTACCAGACCTCAGCATGCCCCCTCGCCTGTATTCTGTCCTGAATTCAGCAGGAGGCTTCCAGTATGACAACTGATCTACTAGACTTCCTACTGAACAAGCCAGAGCTTTATATTGGATAAGCCACTTTAAAGGTAGCTGTGAGGAGCCTGCCAGCCATGAGCTGCATGCAGATGAAAGTGAATAATGCAACATGCAACATGCAGCAATATTCTGCCAGCACTGATTCCATCTACACAACAAATACTCATCATGTGCACATAGACGGCAACTGAATCAATTATAATCTTTCAAGAAGGTTAAAAACAAAGACCTAGGTTTTCAAAGCAAATGTCACCAAAACAGCTAAAAAAGAAAAAAGCCAGATAAAAATATGAATAGATTATTCTTCTCATTGTAAAATGCATGGTGAGGGGTTTTTTTTTTCTCCTTTTGAAGGGTCACAATAAAAAGTCTGAAGCAAAAAACATGTTTAAGTTTTCATCTTTGAAATGATCTACTCTTGGTAAGAAAAGAGCTGATAATACTTTAACACATAGGGATCAAACTAGCGGTGCCATTCACTATAAGAAAGTAAAATACATCTGAAGCATGCTATTTTCAAACTTTCTTGCCCTAAAGATTAGCAGGATTTCTAGTGAAGCTGAGGAAAGTAAATCCTTACTAATAAAAACACAGAAATGTCAGATGACTTCTTCCTGGTGGGGAAAAATAATGTACCAGCCCACATTTACTTCTTTTCCCTTATTCCTGAAAGACAAGTTCGTTCGACATATTGTGGCAGTACAGCTCCTACCACTTAAATACATTTGATAATTGAGACACAGGATACACATACAAAGTATGCGTTTAATCTACACGCTCAGGGGAAGAAAGCATAGATACAGAATGCACAATCAAACATCTAAGACCTGCCACATGAAAACAATGAGATACACAGTGAGTCTCACAATCTTTTTATTAAGTAGTATCTTCAGTGGTGCTGTAAACTGCTTATACTGAAGAAAAAATTTACTTCCTTCCTTCAAGCTTCCATTCTCACTTAGCCACATAGATTAAAACAAGTAAGCAGACATATATGCCAAAACACAATTAAATAATTAACTCAGCTCATATCTTCTCATTCCCTGCTCCCTAATCAGTTTCTGGAACAGCCGATAGCATCCCCTTTGGCTTGTGGAATGAATTAAGAAGGTGGTCCTTCAGAGGGAACCAAGACCACATCCAGGTTAGTGATTATTTAAAGGTTTTGTGCCTCACAGTGGTCATGTCCATCTTAGACCAAAAGCTTGTCTTCACTTTCAGAAAAATGTATTGCAGTCCTGTTTAAATATTGTTAGTTGCTAATGTTATTCAGTGTGGAACTGAACAGAAGTAGTCAAGCTGATGTTTGAATATACTATTTATAGGCTGTCAATCAACCTTTCTGCAAATCTAATCTAAATAAAAGACACCAAAAAAAAAGTTATATTTAGTTATTATCATAATTATTGTGCATTGTTTATTAATGAAATAGGAAAAGTATGAATGATCTTTTCACAGTTCACGGCAAAGCTGAACAAAGTCAATTTTTACCGCTACACTTAGTTACTGATGAAATGTTGCATTGCTACTAGAAAAAAATAGAAGTTGGACAAGTTTGAACTCTTTTCCACCAAACACCACCTCCCTTTGTGAAGACAATTTCAAGATGTCCAGACATGTCTAAAATATCATACCACAAATTGAAATAGTTGTTTTTCTCAGTTTCAGTGAGATTTCTGGAGTCCATCAGGCAGGATATGGCTCTGAATCATAGTATTACAACATGAAAAATAAGAAGTAAGTAACAAAGAAGACTAGAGCAGATATGCATTTTGAAAAATGCTTTTCATTATGCCGTTTTCCTCTAGTCTTTAATGTATTTGTCTACACCTTAACAAAAGCCACAGAAATACGTAAAGTAATATGAATTCATGATGAAGGAAGTGGCAGCAGATAAGTGAATTTAGCTGTTGCTGTTCACAACTGCAAAGAACAGCAGCCTTTCCTCCCTATTCAGTGCCTCTCTGCAATGGAAAAATCTGTCTCTAATTTTCCATTTACCATCAGTGGTAGATTAGAAAACATTCCCAAGTGGAATTGTAAATCTTCAACTGCACTCCTAAGCTAAGATTTTCAGTTTCTTTGAGAAATTACTTACCCAAGTTAATCGTACAGAGAATGGATTTTGTCACATTCTAGTATGTGCCTAATCTGAGGTATTTACAGATTGCTTAACAGGAATTAGAAAATTTCAAAACAATGATGAGCATGAGTTCCTAAATGAATCAAATTCTCAGCTTCCTGAAATTATTTGTAGGCTATTGCTTGCTAGCACTACCAAAGGCTGCTTCTTTTCTCAAAGGCATCAAACACTCTCACACGTTCCCTTTCCAGCAGAAAATTAGAAGATTTACTTGCACATAAGGAAGGGTCACTGTGCAATTTCCTTTTACTATAATTTGAAATCCTGCAAATATAATTTCTCATTGTACTCTAGGGGACACAGCAGTTTTGGCAAAGTCCAAGGAAAAGGTTGAGCTGAAAAAGAAAAAAAACCAAAAAAAGCAGTAATTTCTGCACAGAGGTTTTCTGTATTTTCTCCTAAAAGGGCTCCAACTACCACCAGTCAAGTTTGAGATATTTATTTTTTAATGAAAGAAACAAAGTTGTACAAATAAATACCCCAAGAATATTTTGGGTCAGAATAGTCATTTGACATTCTTCCCAAACCCACACATTTAATTTTTGAATCATACCTCCTACACATTAAATTTTCTTTGCTTGTCTACTGAAGCACAAGAATTACATAGTCATTCTAAAGCTCAAGTTATCACTATGTATAGAATTTAACAATATTGATTCATAAGAAACTTTAGTTTACATTCACAAACTTACAAGGAAGCTTGTTATCTATTTTTGAATGTCTGCCCTGAAAGACCTAAAGACTGTTTCAACAATGCTTTACAAACAATCAGAAGTTGTTCATCCTCAATGACTGCCAAATAATTACTCAACAGCCAGCTAGTTATTCCTGGATAGGATGCTGTAACTCATTATTTTTAGTGAGTATATCACTTTAGTTACTACAGAAAATACAGAACTGTCCTGGGCAAGCTGGTTACACTGATTTGTTTATCTGTCAGAAACTGCATTTTCAGCAGGTTAAAACTGAGAGAGAAGGTACAACCCAGCAAATATGGCCAAGTATCAAACTGGAGGACAGGGTGTCCTGTTCAGATTTCTTATTTTGCATAAAAGAATCAGGAAGATCATGTAACAAAGTCAAAAGATATTTGTGGATGTGTACATGCTGGGCATCTTATGTCTTCTGAACACATAGGAAAGCACATGCTTTAGAAAATGCTGATGCAGCTCATTCTGTTTAAGGCAAGTATACGCTGTTGTCTGCTATTTTGTCATCCAAAGGTTCTGAATGCCTTTTCTCAGAAGTCCTGTTTATTAGAATAACTTGTCCAACAATTATGCTGTTGGGCAATGAGGTCATTACCATCTTTTAGGGTTGCAGTACTGTTTCTGGAAAAATCATGTTGCATTTTGCCCCAACATATACTACATACAACACAGAAAAATGTGATCTGTGTCCAGTTGTTGGGGAGGGTGATTCTGTGGTATTCCCTCCTGTCCTGGTCTCTTCAGCAGTTAAAGTGGGAACAAACTGCAACTCCATTCCTATCTATGTGTGGATTTCCTCCGAAAAGAATCAGGACAAGCAAGCTGATTGCTGTATGATTAGGTCTCAGTTCAAATAATTGCACTGGGAAACAAAAACTGAAAGCATGTCACAGAACAGACTTCCGTGAGCTGATAATCATACCAGGTGAGCAACTGGTGAGTTTGCTCACTTTAGGATGCTCTGAATACATGTCTATTTTGCACACATTCCTAAAGTGGGAATGATGTTGGTTATATGTATCTTTTTGCTTTGTAATGGTGCTGGAGGCATGTGCAGTAATTAAATCATCAGTTATACTAGCCAACAGTTGCTTAAAGTAGGAGATGAAGTGGACTTCTGCCAAGTAGTCTAGGTAATAATCTTGCCTGCACATTTGTGAGACCTTCCAGACAGCACAGGTTTTTCTGTGTTTGCTTTGCATCATTGATTCTTACATATAGTATGCAAGAAAAGCAGCTAGATTTCTAACTGTTCTATCCAGAACTATTCTGTTCAGAGACCTCCATCTTTTGAGGACGACTGAATTGCTAATGACACATATTAGCTTTTTTTGTCCTTTAGCTCATGCTTCCTCTAACTCTTCCAAATTGCTTTGTTTGTTGCATCTCCTGCAAGGAATACTAGTTCAGATTACCCCAGGGTTCTACTTGCTCAATAATTTGTAAAGCAGTTTGTAGCAGTTTGTTTTGCAGACCTTTAGACATTGTTTACAATATCCAGTCTTTCACATAGTAACGAAAACTTTGCAAAAACATTCTTCAGAGCTGTAGTTTAGGAGTACAGAAAACCACCCTAAGCCCATATGTGAGAAGTGAGAGTGAAGCCAACAATAATGATAAAGAGCTTCACAGTAATATTATGCCAATATTTTTCTTGATGCAAGCACATACAACCTCTGGATTCTACAATTATGTTCCATTTCCGTTACTCCTGCTTTACATCTTGGTATGGGACAGTTAGTCAATGGTCCATAAACCATTAAAATGAGGGATAGTCAAACATTCTGGAAATGGATGGCATCTCGTGCCACACAGTCGAAGATGACTGATCTTCCTGCAGGGTTTCAGGAGTTCCCAATTCCTTTTGGACCTAATTTGGACTCTTTCATTGGTGGACGTGTGTTATTAAAGTTCTAAACTTCTGCTTTCTTTCTGCACTCCTTTTTGTTTCAGATGAATGTGGGACAGGAGGAGAACTGCCTACAATATTGAAGATGCCTTTCCCCTCCCCCCACCTCAATCAACACATCAAAATCCTCTGCTTTGTTCTGTTTGTTTCCTTAAAATTCCTTAGATTCTGTGCGCTATCTTTGGCTGTGGCTGAGCTCTGAACTGATCTTTTTGCACCAGATATTTTCTCCGGTTGTGTTTCAGGATGCCAGAGCCCATTTCACCCTGCCCACAAGTGCATTGCACAGAGCGTTGCGAAACAGAAGCATGAGGAAGGGCAATATATACCTCAGGATGGGCAGCTGTTTCATCTCCATGAAAAAGAATACCAGTGTTTCAAAAAAGTTCCCTGAGAGGAGAAACCGTGTCTTTGCCCTCCTGGCTACAGGGAAGAACACAAGGCTGGTGGACAAGCCATGCCTCACTTGGAGGCCATTCTTCCCTCAAAAGACTCCCTCTGCAATGTGATGTTTCTGACCACGATCAAAATCTCTCCTTGTCCACACCAGTGAACATGTGGACCCACTCCACTGTTTACTTATGGGATGTTGTGGTGTTACGTGACACAGTCAATTTTAGAAATGGAGGATAAAAGACTCAGAGCTTCCTCTTCATGTCTCCTCCCTTTGCAACATGTTTCCTTTAGCAGCAGGCAGAGTACAGAAGGATAGCAGATCAGATATAAGAGCCAGGTGATCCCCTGGATGATGAGGGGGTTTGTGTTGTCACTGCAGGCACCAGTGAGTGACTGAATGTCTGACATTTCAGAAAGAAGCCTGACTCTTCTTTTCTTTCCTTGCATTTGAAGGAACTTCACAGTATTTGACAGGTCTTAAAATTGTGCACATCTGCTACCATGTAAGAAGCTTGCCTCTAATTTAGTTAGATAGAGCAGATAAATATTACCTCTGTAGGGTTTACTAAAAGTCTTAAATCAACAGCTATGCAGTGTAGTTAGAACTATATGAATGTGGAGCAATTTTAGGTTTTTTGACATCTTCACAAAGCCAGTGGTGGATACCCATTTTCAGACTCTGAGACTGATTACATGGTATCTTGGCAGGCTGAGATGACAGTGTGCAGCTGGTAAGCTGTTTCTAGCTGTCATAATAGCTAGTGTTTGAAAAGGAAAAAACAAAGGCTTGCTTTAATGAGGCCTACAGCAGCAGCAAACTGAAGTTATAAACACATTTGCTGCTATTTTGAAATTTTCAGAGAACTTTTTTCATACTTTACATTCCTTTTTTAAATACATTTTGCTCTCTGCCTTTATAACTTCAGCCACTGCTGTGTGCTGTCTTGTGTAAAACTTGCTGGGAGAGTTTTAAGGGTTGTTTTTTGTTTGTTTGTTTTTTGGGTGTTCTTTTTTATCTTTATCCCATGTCTCCTTTGAATTTTTACTTGAAGAAAGAAACTGTTTCCTCTAAATACAACCATTTGGTTGAGTGTAAAAGTGTTAATTGAGGCATTTATTTACTCTGCCGAATTAAACTCCACAGTGATTCCACACAGGGCTTCAGCAAATCCAGTATTTTTCCTTCTGAAAGCCTATGCAGGTGGCGTCAGTACTGGAAATTCTGTTTACAAATCATTAATGAAGTGATTGTGGCTTTTTTCATTTGCTCACACTTTTGAACTGCTCAGAGCGACACATTTCTAAATAGGGAACACAAGAGTGGAGAGAAGCACACAATAGCCTTATTATGGGGGCCACACAAACACTGGTAGTGCTGAGGGTTTATATTAACCCAATCAATTAAAGATGTACGGAAAGAGTTCAGCTAGTAGGGTACTGGGAAAAACGGTACACAGCAATGAGTTGCTAGGCATGTTAATCTGGACTCTGAAATTTTCGCTTAGTGCTATATCTGAGCTTTCTTCCTGCACAATAAAAGGTCCCTTTCAAAGCTGAGAGTCCTTAGCAGTGCACCCATTGGAAGTCACTGCATTCTCTGAATGAAATAAATGCCTTGCTTTAATTTCTATAAGGCTTGTGTAAATTTCCTTCAGTGCTAAACCATTAGAATTCTGAAGGAAAAATGCATATATTAGGCTATACTGTATCCCTATTGTGCACTAAACATTAACTCATGCTACTGATATGGAATTTAAAAGCTTAAATAAAGTGCGGAGCTCCTGCTGGGCAAACAAGCTGAACTGGCCCAATGAAGTAACCTTTTTGTTAAGAATTCTCATTTGAATAAACAGCATGGTAGAACTGCTGAATGCAGATGGCTTAAGTGTTAGGGTTCTTCTGGAAAAAAAATAAGTCTTAGTAGTTCTCTGGAAGAAAAAATAAGACTTAGTAGTTTTACTCTTTCATGAACTGAATCACATTTTATGAAGGACAAGTTCCCCAGTTTCTCACAGATTGTATGATAGAAACAAACTACTCTTTTGGTAGCTAACTGGCTCATTTTGAAGGCTGAATCAAGGCAAAACAAATACACAGATTTTATTCTGTAATTCTACTGTTATATGTTGTCTATGCAAACACACATATACACACACATGCATAGACAAAGACATGGCTCTAAAGGCTATGTAAGGTCTCCAAGGAGTAAATGAAAGCTCTATGCTCAGGTTTTCTGTTATTTTTTGTTCTGCACTCATCTGTGATGCTTTTTGAATTGAACACAATATCACGGGCCTATCAAGAACTATGAAAGACTTAGCACAGCGTATAGTCTGTCTTAGAATAGATGCTTTGCTTCAACTTTTATTGCATACCCTATACCTTGCGAGGTAGATAGTTTCCTTCCTGTCATCAGAATGCTGGTCCTGTTTGCCTCCTTCATCTCTGAAAGTGAGCAGGTGGTGGGGACCTCTGCTGATCATGCAAAGAGCTCATAGTGCCGTCTCAGATGGAATATAGCAACTGAGAGATACAAACATTAATTTGGGATACCGTTTAATGGGATGCCATTGTGCAAACGAAATTGAGAGTTGCTTGCACTCAGCTGTCCAATAGATACCCCATTCTCTGCTTTTTTTATAAGAGGTGAACAAGCTATTAACTGCTGTCTGAAGCATCAACCAGCTATTTCTACATCCTTTTTCCTCCTATATTGTAAGAACTATATTGGTTTTAACTGTTACTGTTGGATATCTATTTTTTCTTGAAGAGATATTTCTCTGATCTGAGATAATCTGAACAGAAGCTTGTGTAAGAAAGTGTTAAAGATGTTGAGATGATTCTTTAGCTCCACAAAGTGGCTAATGGGCAAATACGGAAGACAGAGCAAGAGGAAAACAATAAAAACATCTGTGAAAAACCTATCTTTGAAAGGGTCTGCTGAATACAGACAATGTCTTGTACTGAAAAAAAAAATGGGGAATTGTCAAAAGTTGTGGAGAAGAGAGGGAAAATTGTGAAGAGTCAATCAGGTAACCTGATTACATTTATGTCAGGAGAGACTTTCTCATAATCAACATCTTTCAAACAGATGTCTTCATGTTGGAAAAGAAGAATGGTTACTGTGCACCAAAACCCTTAAGACAGAACTTTCTTCTAGCTGTTTTGCTGATGTTTAGTCCCATAAAGGTGAGGTAAATGTCTACCAAGATGTAAATAGCACTAGTCTTTATTTAATTGTTATATTTCTGCTGATCTCATAGCAGTTTAAATGGTTTTGTAGCTCTATGTATTTTAACTATATATGTAGTATGTTTTTTCTCTCACTTATCTACAGAAAAAAAACCATAAGCACTAATTGCAGTTGTTGGAATGCATATACAGAGGATGAGAAGTGGAGTTATGTCCCTAGCCACAAGGATTAGTCTGTAAGCAGGTAAAGATGTCTGAGGGCAGAAGAAAAACTTCATGATGAAAAATCCATCGTGATTTTTCTTATGAGAGTGTCTGTTTTCCATCCTATTTTTTTTATGGTAAATTCTTGGTGATACTTTTCAGTTGAAGGCCACTATTGAAGGCCACTGTGCACAGACAGCAGAATAATAAATTCCTAACGGTCACCATTACAAATATATTTTCTAACAAAAGCAAAAATGTCATGATATAAATATCCCTATATTATTTTTTGAAGACAAAATATTATTCCCTTCTACTGTAAACTTGGAAGAATAAGCGTATTCAATATGCAATTTTGTTGGACTTTGTCATACTTCTATTTAGAAATAGGAAACCTAACTGGTTATTCATGGAGTTTTATTTGCATTGAGATGTTAATGTACCTTGCTGTGTAGCTTGTCTCAAATTCATAATGTAAAAATAGCCCAAATACTAAAAAACATGATAAAAAAGGAAAGAGGGATGAATAGTTTAATCTACTAAGATAGCTAGATTGGAGCTCTTCTGCAACATTTCTAAGTGGAAACTTGATGATTGTTACAGGTAGACATTATAGTTCAAATAAATACAAGTTTGCCACCATCAAGCAGTAAAGTAGCTATTAAAGATATTAAAATGGATTGTATTACTGCATGCCAGTTACATTTTTTGAAAGAAAACTAAGTGGGCTTGCAGCATTTGAAAAAGGGAGTTTCAGGAAAAACTCCTGGCTTTTTCTTTTAGTTTTCCTTTTTTCATCTCAGGGTTACCGTTTATTGACATTTCAAAATTATTGTTCTAATATGAAAAATGAAAAAGCAAAAACCCCAAATCAATGGTCTAAATACTTTCCTAAGCTAAGAAGTACTTCAAGTTCTGAGTGTGTCTTATATGCTGCTTTAAACTCTACTACAGTCAGAGTTGCTCCGATTTACACCTAAATTTACCCTCTGATTTTTAGTACAGGGACAAACACCAAACCAAGATTTGAAGAAACCTTACAGTGATCATAGAGTCATAGAATACCAGGTTGGAAGGGATCTCAAGGATCATCCGGTCCAACCTTTCTTGGCAAAAGCATGGACTAGACAAGATGGCCCAGCACTCTGCCCAGTTGAATCTTAAAAGTGTCCAGTGTTGGGGAATCCACCACCTCCCTGGGGAGATTCTTCCAATGGCTGATTGTTCTCATTGTGAAAAATTTTCCTCTAGTGTCCAATCAGAATCTCCGCAGAATAACTTGCACCCATCTTTTCCGTGTGACTCCTCGTAAAAAGGGAGTCTCCATCTTCTTTGTAGCCACCGTTTAAATACTGGAACACGGTCATAAGGTCTCCCCTAAGTCTTCTTTTATCAAGGCTGAACTAACTGAGTTCTCTCAGCGTTTCCTCACATGGGAGGCTTCCCAGCCTTTGATCATCTTTGTGATCCTTCTCTGGACCCTCTCCAGCCTGTCCACATCTTTTTTTGCATAGCAAGCACCAAAATTGAATTCAGTATTCCAGGTGTGGCCTGACAAGTGCTGAGTTGAGTGGGATAATGACTTCTTTATCTCTGCTGGTGATGCCCTTGTTGATGCAACCCAGCATCCTGTTGGCTTTCTTTGTTGCAGCAGCACACTCTTCACTCATCTTGAGTTTGTGGTCCACCAGAAGCACCAGGCCCCTTTCCACAGAGCTGCTCCCTAGCCGGGTAGATCCCAGCCTGTGCTGCACTCCTGGATTATGTTTTCTGAGGCACAAGACCTTGCATTGGTCTTTGTTGAACTTTGTGAGGTTCTTGTTAGCCCACTCTTCCAGCCGGTCCAGATCTTCCTGAAGTATGGCTTTCCCTTCCAAAGTGTCCACTTCCCCACTCAGTTTGGCATCATCAGCAAAGATCATCCAGATCACTTATGAAGATATTAAACAGCATTGGGCCCAATATCATTGTGGGATCCCACTTGTGACAGGATTTCAGTTCAAAAAGGAGCTATTGACTACCACTCTCTTGGTGTGGCCTCCCAGCCAGTTCCCAACCCACCGCATGTACCACTTGTCTATACTGTAATGCATCAGCTTCTCAAGGAGGAGGCTGTGGGAAATGGCATCAGAAGACTTGCAGAAATCCAGGTGCACAATGTCCACTACTTGCCCCACATCAATTTGGCCTTGGTGAACCCATGCTGGCTTTTTTCAATCATGTGCTTCAACTTGTGGTAGCCCCCAAGAGGATTTGTTCCAAAACTTTCCCACGAACAGAAGTAAGACTGATGGGCCTATGATTTCCTGGATCTTCTTTTAAGCTCTTCTTGTCTGTGGGGATGACATCAGCCTTCTTCCAGTCTTCTGGGTTGTCCCATGACTTCTCCATGAATTCTCAAAGATTATAGAGAGCAGCCTTGCAACAACGTCACCCAGTTCTAATGCCCTTGGGTGAATATTATCAGAGCCCATTGATTTGTAGGGGTCAAGCTCCTGTAACAGTTCACATATCAACTCTTCCTTCACCAATGGTGAGTCTGTGTTTGCACCAGCCTGGATTTTTGCTCCCATTCCTGGGGCCCAACACTGTTGGTAAAGACAGCGGTGAAGAAAATGTTGAGAACCTGTGCCTTTTCAGCATTGTTGGTGACTAATTCACCTCTCCTGTTTAACAGCGGGTCAATATTTTCTTTCTGTTTCTGCTTGTTGTTTACACACCTGAAGAAGCTTTTCTTGTAGTTTTTGACATCTCTGGCCAATTTCAATTTGGGCTGAGTTTTTGTTTTTCTAACTGCATCTCTGCATGCCCTGGCAGTGCCCTTGTAGTTCTCAATGGGTATTCGTCTGCTTTTCCACCTCTGGTACACTTCTTTTTTGGTTTTGAGCAGACTGAGAAGCTCACAGTTAAGTCGAAGGGGGGTCTCTTGCTCCGCCTACTTCCCTTACCTTGAAAGGCGATGAACTGTTCCTGTGCTTCCAGGAGAGCATTCCTGAAAAAATCCCGGCACTCGCTAGCTCCTTTATCCTCCATGGAAGCTCCCCGTGGAACCCCTCCCAACTGAACTCTGAGTGAGCTGAAGTTTGCTCTTCTGAATTCTAAAACCTTTGTCTTAGTACTAATCTTCACATGCTCAGCAGGATCCCAAGCTCCAAAACATTGTGATAGCTGCAGCCAAGGCTATTACTAACCGAGGTATTAGAAAGCAGGTTTTCTTGGTTTGTGAGTAGCAAGTCCAGCAGTGCCTCATTCCTGGTTTGCACATCTAACATTTGTATGAGGAAGCAGTCTTCTACGCATTCTAGGAACTTGATGGATGACATGTAAGCTGCTCTATTGTTCTTCCAACAAATGTCTGGGTAGTTAAAGTCACCCCTAAGAAACATGTTCTGTTGACTCGAAGCTTGCTTAAGTGACCCAAATATTGCTACTTTGGCCTTATCATCTTGGTTTGGAGGTCAGTAGCAGACGCTTACTGTAAGATCCCCCTTGGAGACAACCCCTCTGATCTTGACCCAGAGGCACTCAATAGGGCTTCTACCATCACCATAGATTGACATTGACTTCTATACATCCAAGGTTCTCCTTAACACAGCATGCGACTCCTCCTCTTCTTCATCCCTGGCTGTCTGTTAAACAGTCTATGGTCATCCATTGTGATCCTCCAGTCATATGAGTTGTCCCACCATATTTCAGTTATTCCTATGATATCATAACTTTCTGACTGGGCTTGGAGCTCCAGTTCCTCCTTTTTTCTCCCCAGGCTGCGTGCATTGTTACACACACACTTGAGGTGGTTGATCTTCTGGTTCTGATCTTGGGAGGCAGCTATAGAGCATTTGTCACTGCTCTCATTCCCCAGTTGATTGCAATGGCATGAACATTGCCACTTTGGACCCTGCCCCCAAAGTCCTTCAGTTTAAAGCCCGCCTCACCAAGTTGGCCAACCTGCTGCCAAAGATTCCTTTGCCTTTGGTTACTCAGTTTACTGTAAAAGTCTTTCTTGACGCTGTCTTTCCTGTCTCCTCTCCTGAACTGGAGGCAGCCCCAAGCTCTTTCAAGTCGCAACCTACCTTCATACTGGCATGGCATGCTATAATTTTACTAGCATATTTCATCTAAAATTCTTTGTTCCCTGCCCCTTAGTATGATTATATCTTCCAGATAAACAGCACAAGACAGGTCTTAGACCTCCTGTCCTTTCACCTGTGCCTAGTAGGGGAGCAGAGGTATAAAATTGTTCTCTTCCTCCTCCTCCTCCAAGTTCAGAACACACATTTTTCAAAATTTTGGTTCATTTTGCATTTGCTTTAAAAGTCAGGAGTGATAGAGATCTAGAAAAGGACTCAGGCATTCAGATATTTAAGTGTTATAGGGCAAAACGTAGACAGTCGAGAGTCACTCTCAGCTTCTCGCTAGCTCTGGAAGCATGTATAGCAGCTACATTTGCATTATGGAAACATGCACTGGAGCAGGGTTCAAAACTCAAGTCTTTTCCCTCTCAGATGAAAGTCCTAATCAGTGGGCAGCAGCCTTTCTCATGAATGTTCCCTTAGCTGCTGGCCAAGGCACTTACTTTGGAAGAAGCAGATTGAAACTCTCTTAGACAAAACTTAGATCCCCCAAATAATAGAAAATATTCTGGTCCCTGAGTTACTGTGTGTAGGCTGGTATATGCCTACCTCCATTATAACACCAAAGAGCATTAAGATTTGAGATAGAATGCATCCTCTTTAGCGTTTTCCTGGGGATGTGTTGGTGACTCTGCTAACAAGGCTTAATGTCTGAATACCATATTAGACATTTCACTAGCCTAACGCTGGTGCCTAATTCAGAGACGTTGACTCTACTACACATTAAAAGACACATAAAAGCAAGGCACCATGACACCTAACAAGTTTTTTTTGGATCTGTTTTCCCCAGTTCAAGTCTGAATCCACTCAGAAACTAAGAAGTGTAATGACTTAACTCTAGTAACAAGTCAAGACACTTCCAGGAATTCAAAGAAAACTGAGAAATGGCTTAACTAAGGTAAAAATTTTTGATACTAAGCCTAATAGGGGAAAGAAGACCAGCTACTCAATACATCACTCATTTTCGTAGCCTTTGGTTAAAAAAACCTAGTGAGAATGAAGCAAAGTTTAATTTTGAGGGTCAAGATGGGGGTGCTTCCACATTCCTTGCCCTAAGAGATGCTTTGATTAGACTGAGCTATCCAGAAGGTCCTACACAACATGTCTCAGAGCTTTAACACGCTAGACATCTCCTTCCATGTGAAAATTACGATGCTGCTGTCTTCTTTTCCCTTATATATTTTTTTCCTACTCTTCTTCCTGACCACAATTTTTTTGCATTTCTGGTCTCGAAATGTATGCCTGTCTTGTGATACTACCATGAAGAAAAGGACACTGAAGTAGGTGATCTGGCCATGCAAACAGAGAAGGAGGCTTTCAGATGTCAGTGTCCTAAGGAACGAGATATAAAATGCCACTTGAGAGACAAAGATCGTCTTTTGGAAGATCTCCCATACTGATATATACAGCCAGAGAACTGTGTGACAGCAGGACTTCTAGGCAGGGCAAGCATTTCTTCTCTCTGGTAAGAACTAGTCCCTGTCTGTTGCATGTGTCTAGAGGGATATCAATTCCTTGTTGTTGTGCACAATTCTGCATTTCAAACCACTCAACTACACCTTACATTCCTAATTCTCTCCCTGTTGCTCTCTCAAACATGGCTGCTACCCCTTTCTATCAGGCTCTTCACTAATACGTAATGCTAGAACATTTGATCTAACAGGAAAGATACACAAAGCAGAATAAATTTGGACAACTCCTGCAATGACAATAGATTTTACACAGCCCCTTGGTACAAAAGTGAACTGTATTAATGTTCTACAGAACTTGGGAAAAGTGAAGTATTATTACATTATTATTATTGAAGTGAAAGGAAAAAGATTTAAACTTCAGTATATTAACATGCATAAAATGGAAAACTTTCTGAAAACGCTTTATCAGTTATTAATTACTACCAATCAAACCATTCTGCAGTAAAGGTTCACCTTCAGACTTCCACACCAGCTTAACCTGGAATAAATTTTGGAAAGTGACACCAAAATAATTGTTAATCAAAGTCATCTGACAAGTGACCAGGACTGTTATGAGCAGGGTCAGATATCAAAGTGAAAAATCAAACACTTCACAAATCTGGCACTTTTGCAATTACTTCTACTAGAAGACTCACCTGAATAACTGCTCTCTTCTTTCAATCCAGAAAGAATTTTAACAAGAGAAGGAATGGAGTATCTGATCTTTCCATAATTATTACTGTGAAGACATTTTGCCATATGATTTGCACTGACTTGCAGCAAGGGCTCACTACAAATCTTCAAACGAGGCAAAAATTGGGTTCTATTACAGATTGATAACTCTAGCTTGTTCTTGAGACTGTGGATAGTTTGTGGAGATCCACACGATAAAGAAAGTGGATATCTTCCTTTCACCTATGAATGAAGTGAAACACCTCCCTCAGCACTTATGTTAGTCTACCAGCAGAATTTGTTGACAAATTACAGGTAGTTTGGAGATAAGCATGAAAATGTTGTTTCGGTTTCGGCTGCCGCCGGCAACAAAAGCGCCACGCGGCCGCCCCTCCCCCCGCCGGCGTGCGGAGGAGAATGGAAAGAAAGAGGCAGAAACTGGTGGGTCGGGATAAGGGCAGTTTAACA
>Ga0065711_1040718_pt1 | contig 16729 bp, 8 predicted proteins | sample Hoacrofraction12_FD_59098 | JGI IMG/M metagenome (GOLD analysis project Ga0065711, IMG submission 59098) | Hoatzin crop microbial communities from Cojedes, Venezuela - Epithelial fraction 12 v2 (version 2) | ecosystem: Host-associated > Birds > Digestive system > Esophagus > Crop | place... | reverse complement strand
CAGGGAGGTGGTGGAGTCTCCTTCTCTGGAGATATTCAAGACCTGCCTGGACAAGGTCCTGTGCAGCCTGCTGTAGGTGACCCTGCTTTGACAGGAGGGTTGGACTAGATGACCCACAGAGGTCTCTTCCAACTCCTGCCATTCTGTGATTCTGTGATTCTGTGATACCAGACAGTAATTAATAGCATGTTTTTCAGAACATTTTGTACACAAACACCTTTGTAATGATTTAAACCTGGTGACATCAGCGTGAGAAAGTGAAAAAGAAAGATAGTCCTCTTTAGAGCTGAGGATGGCTTAAACAGCTACAGGCAATTCCAGAGTTATTCAGGGTCATGCAACATGTCTTTAGACAACCCAAGCAGAACTTAGGTTCTTTTTTTTTTCCTTTTTTTTTTTTTTTTAAGAGAAACAGTCCTGAAGCATTGGAAGGAAAGCAGCCAAAAGAATTCCAGAAGGTATTTTCCAAATGTAAGATCTATTATTCTGAACAATAATCTTTACAGGGAGACAGTAAGGGATCCAGCATTGAAGTCCAAACTCTGGAAGATATACTGCAGAATGCAATCTTGTGCTGACATTGGTATTGACTGCATGATTTAATGTTGGGATTTCCCCTCCCCATCTCAAATACCTATTATTTTAAATTAAACAAGAACTGTCTCACAGGATTCATGCAATTTACCTCATAAAAAAGGAAACTTTGAGCAAGACTATAAATATACCCCTGAGTTTTTATGACATCAAGCTGCCTTGATTTACTGCAGTGTCTCTGCAACCCTATGCAGTACTGCTTGTAATTCAAGGCTACTCATTGTACTACATAGAAAACATTTTACTTTTCTGTCTCCTGTGTTTGAAATGGTTAATTAACATGAATCCAAGATGAATGCTGGCAGTTTTTAAGTGTATTTGCTAGTTATTTTTGTTAAGCTTGGCTTAACTCCTGTAGGGTCCAGTCTCAGGGATATTTAGCGAATTTTCCCAAAAACATCAATACTGCTTTGTCTGCATCAGTACTAAAGCTTAATGTTCTTGCTTTTTCTGTTTAAGTGTTGTTGCCTGGAATAGCCAGATAATTTAACAATTTTTGAGGAAAGTGTATTTTGCAGTTTCCTTTGATGAAATTGTGACAGTTGTGTTGTGGTTTGTACAATTTACTGTAATATAAACACACTATTTAGACTGCATAACATTTGGCCACAGATGGTTTCTTTCTTTATACCACAACATGACCAATTAGCATAGGGTATTATTGATCACACTGTTAGTTATTTCAATCTATTAGGACATTTGAAAATGAAAATCTTAGCTAATACTTCCGTACAGTATATCTTTGATGATCTCAGCACGGTGATCTCAGTAGGGTGATGCATATTTTGATTTACATCATTCCATATTTCTCATCTGAGTTACATCTCTACAAATGCATTTACTTCAGGGGAACTGTGCTGGAATAACTGAAGAAAAAAGATGTGACTAATATTTCTTATTAAAAGGAATAAATGGCCAATGATGCATTAAAGTGTCAAGCAGACATTTGAATACTCTCTGCCTCATTTTTTAGCATTTATATGAAGACTGTGGATGTCATTCTGATCCAAGCTGACATTAGTTTTTGCATTGTTAATAATAGAGCTCATTTCAATATCTCAGTTTCAGGCATGAAACTAACATTTACTGATTCGGAGAAACCATTTAATGACATACTTTTAGGTCTGCCATTTGCATGTTGTGATGGTTTTAAGTTCTAAAGTGAGAAAGTGTGTGGTTTATTTAAATATCTGATATGGTATAGCTATAATGCAGTCTCTGTTGACTGAGCCATCAGTCAATCCATACTTTAAGACTGCGAAGTTTAGTCTAATAAGAGACAAAGATTTCTTGTATCAACATCTGTGACTAGTATTTTACATAATCTCTCGGTACCTGGCAAACTCCATACCACTCAAATGCAGATATGCTTATTCATAGAATCACTGGATTGTAGAAAGTTTTACGTTGGAAGGGACCTTTAAAGATCATCTAGTCCAACCCCCTTGCCATGGGCAGGGACACCTTCCACTAGGTCAGGTTGCTCAAAATCCCATCCAACCTGACCTTGGACACTTCCAATGATGGGGCATGCACAACTTCTCTGGGCAACCTGTTCTAATATCTCACCATCCTCATCATAAAAAATTACTTCCTTATGTCCAATCTAAAGCTACCCTCTTTCAGTTTAAGATCATTACCCCTTGTCCTATCACTACAGACCCTCGTAAAAAGTGTGTCTTTGTCTTTCTTATAAGCCTCTGTATTGGATTTACGTGACAAGGTTTGGGCAGCAGGCAGTCTGCAAAGGCCAGCTTCTGTGAGAAGATGTCAGAAACTGCCCCTGTGTCAGATGGAGCCAGTTCCAGCCAGCTCCAAGACGGATCTGCAGCTGGCCAAAGCTGAGCCAATCTGCAATGCTTGTAGTGCCTCTGTGATAACATATTTAAGGAGTGAAAACTGCTGCATGACAACAGCTGGGAGACAGGAGTGAGACTGTGTGAGCGAAACAACTCTGGAGACACCAAGGTCAGTGAAGGAGTAGGGGAGGGGTTGCTCCAAGCGCCGGAGCAGAGATTCCTCTGCAGGTGGTGCAGAAGACCATGGTGAGGCAGGCTGTCACCCTGCGGCCCATGGTGGTACATGGTGGAGCAGACATCCACCTGCAGCTCATGGAGTACATTTTCCTGTGGATGAGACCCCACGCTGGATCAAGGGAAGAGTATGAGGAGGAAGGAGCAGCTGAGTCAATGCACTATGAACTGACCACAATCCCCATTCCCTATGCCCCTGCACTGCTCACAGGCAGGAGGTAGAGAATTCAGGAGTGAAGTTGAGCTAGGGAAGAAGGGAGGACTGGGAAGAAGGTGTTTTAAGGTTTTATCTTATTTCTCGTTAACCTACTCTGATTTGATTGGCAATAAATTAAATGCATTTCCACAAATAGAGTCTGTTTTTTCCATGACAGTAATTGCTGAGAGATCTGCCTATCCTAATCTTGACCCATAAGCCTTTTGACGTGTTTTCTTTCTGTCCAGTTGAGGAGGGGGTGTAATAGAGTGACTTGGTGGGCACCTGGTAGTCAACCAAGGTCAAAGCACCACAGCCTCCTTTAAGTACTGAAAGGCTGCAGTAAGGTCCCCTGGAGCCTTCTCTTCTCCAGACTGAACAACTCCAACTCTCTCAGCCTTTCTGACCAGAGGGTGTTCCAGACCTCTGATCATTTTCACAGCCCTCCCCTGGAGCTGCTCTAACATGCCGTTCTCTTCCTTGTGCTGGGGGCCTTGGACCTGCACACAGTACTCCATGTGGGGTCTCATAAGAGTGGGGTAAAGAGGAGAATCGCCTCCCTTGACCCGCTGGCCGCGCTTCTTTTGATGCAGTCCACAAGAAGATTGGCTTTATGGGTTGCAAGCACACATTGCTGGCTCAAGTCCAAATTTTCATTCACCAGTGTCCCCAAGTCCTGCTCTGCAGGGCTGCTCTCAGTCAACTCATCCCACACTCTGTACTGATACCGGGGATTGCTCGACCCAGGTGCAGGATGTTCCCCTTGGCCTTTTTAAATTTCATGAAGTTTACACGGGTCCACTTCTCAAGCCTGTCAAGTTCCCTCTGGATGGCACCCCTTTCCTCAAGTGTATCAACTGCACCACTCAGTTTGGTTTCTTCTGCAAATTTGCTGAGAGTGCACTCAACCCTGTTACGTAATTGATAAAGATAATGAACAATACTGGTCCCAGTATGGAGCCTTGAGGGTTGTCATGGTGTAGCCTGGCTTGATGCCATGTGCGCACTAAAACCACTCTATTACTCCCCCTCCTCAGCTGGGCAGGGGGGAAAAAATATGATGAAAGCCTCAAGGGTCAAGATAAAGAAAGGGGGAGATCGTTCACTAATTACCATCACAGGCAAAACAGACTCATCTTGGGAAAATTAGTTTAATTTCTCACCAGACAAATCAGAACAGGGTAATGAGAAATAAAACCAAATTTTAAAACACCTTCCCCCTACCCCTTCCTTCTTCCCAGGCTTAACTTTACTCCCGTATTCTCTACCTTCTCCCCCTGAATGGCACAGGGGGACAGGGTATGAGGGTTACAGTCAATTTGTCACGTGTTGTCTCTGCTGCTCCTTTGCTCTAAGGGAGAAGAGGACTCCTCATACTCTTCCCACGGGCTCCAGCATGGGGTCCTTCCCACAGGAGACAGTTCTTCAGCAACTTCTCCAATGTGAGTCCTTCCCACGGGCTGCAGCCCTTCAGGAACAGACTGCTCCAGTGTGGGTCCCCCACAGGATCACAAGTCCTGCCAGCAAACCTGCTCTGGTGTGGGCTTCCCTCTTCATGGGTCCACAGGTCCTGCCAGGACCCTGCTCCAGTGTGAGCTCCCAACAGGCTCACAGCCTCCCTTGGGCATCCACCTGCTCTGGCTTGGGGTCGCCCATGAGCTGCAGGTGGATATCTGCTCCACTGTGTACCTCCATGGGCTGTAGCAGGACAGCCTGCCTCACCATGATCTTCTCCACAAACTGCAGAGGAATCTCTGCTCCAGTGCCTGGAGCACCTCCTCCCCCTCCTCCTTCACTGACCTTGACGTCTGCAGAGTTCTCACTCCTCTCTCCTGCTGCAAAAATGCCATTATTCATGGTTTTCTTATTCTTCTTAAATATGTTATCACAGAGGGGCTACCACCATTGCTGATGGGCTTGGTCTTGGCCAGTGATGGGTCCGTCCTGGAGCCGGCTGGCACTGGCTCTATCAGACATAGGGGAAGCTTCTGACAACTTCTCACAGAAGCCATCTCTGTATCCCTCCCACTACCAGAACCTTCCCATTCAAACCCAGTACAAGGGGCACTGCTTATTACTGGTTTCGACTTGGACACTGAGCCATTGACTACCACTCTTTGGATTTAGTCCTCCAGCGAATTCCTCATCCATTGAACAGTCTGTCCATCAAACCCATATCTCTCCAATTTAGAAATAAGGCTGTTGTATGGGAGAGTGTCAAAGTCTTACAGAATTCAAGGTAGATCACATCAGTTGCTCTTTTGTTATCCACAAACACGGTCACTGCATCACAGGGTGCCACTAGATTAGCCAGACACAACGTGCCCTTGGTGAAGCCATGTCTCTAATCACCCCTCTTTCATATGTTCTGATATGTCTTCCAGGAAGATCTGTTCCGTGATTTCTTATTCCCACTTCTTGACTGGTCAACAACAAATGTACATGCTGAAGTATGAAACCTTTGATCCGCGGGTGACGTCAAAGAGAGATAAGCATTTTAAACTTCTTAAGTTATCGATATTAAAAAAAAGACATCAAACAGAGTTGATGAGACACCATGTTTAATTGAGTTAATTACTTCCAGATGGAGATAATTATTTTGGGGACAGGAATGTGCACTACTGTTTCAATTATCCAAGCCAGATTGTCTAGGAACACTGTGGACATTGCTAGACACTACTATCAGATACAAGACAAGGCTGTGCAAGCATAATAATTAGCCACTATTTACAACCTTTTGTTGTCAACCCTTTGTATCTCCTTACCTCTGTATTTCCTACACTTATTCCTCCTTGAATTACCAAAATCTCTCTCTTTTGCTGCATTGGGTTCCTCCCCAAAAACAACACAGAAGGAGTCCAGTGCAACCCTAAAATGCTCTTTCCCTGCATCCTATCATGTGTTACACCCCCAGACTGCAACCCTTGTTAATCCTAAAGGTGATCTGGAGAGCTGCTCCCCATGGCTCAGGGTGATGGGTTTTACACCTGGACACTGGGGCTGAGTGTCTTCTGGGGCAGCTCTGGATAGGGCCCAGGCAAGGGGTTCCTTCCTTGGAAGTCCTAATTTTTGGTTCCCACCTATTATTGTGCCCCTGTGCTTCTCTGGACTTGTTGAGATGGGCCATTGATGACGCCTGCTGTGATGGGCCTAAGACTAGCTGGGGGCAGGGTATTTTTTGGGTTCTCCTCACCTCCCCCGTTTTCTCTCTGTGCTCCTCTGTGAATGTGCAGATGAGCTTCTGTCACATAACTTTCTCATGTTATGCCATGAGTATACCCATAAATATATTTTTGTTTAGTCTCTTTGGTGGCTAATAGGAGGAAGAATGTGTCTAAGGACTGGGTGGTGTCTGGACAAGTAGAAGCGTAAGGTCTAACTCTGCCTTCCTCTGTGACCTTGGATAATTGAATCAGTCTTCAATTATCAGTGTTGCAGTTTCTAAAAGGAACATGAGAATACATACCAGAATCGCAGGGCGATTCTGAAGATAAGCGCATAAAAATCTAGGTCATATTCAAGTATCAAAACAATGGAGTGCAGGTAAGTTTCAATGGTCAAAGATCAATTGCTCTGAGGATTCTTATAGATATTGTAGTAGCCTGCAGCATTTACTATTTTTTGTTCTTGTTAGTTTTTTGCAGTATTTTTAGCTAATGTGGAGTTTTAGCTATGTCTCAGAGAACTATTCATAGCAATAGTAGAGAGACAGACTGAATATTTGCAAAAATGTTGTCTTTTCTCATAGCATGCATTGCAGTTATGTTTCCTCTTTCTTACAAAGTTCTGCAAGCTAAAAGCATGCAACACAAAAAGGCAAGGGACCTGCAAGATACTATTAACTGAGGTGTATAACCTCACTGTGCCCTTGTCCATTTATTTCCTTAAATAACAGGCTTACGTTAGAGGGAAACGAAAAAAGGTGCCATGGTCAACCCTGACAACACATCTTGTTCTGTAGCTAAATTACTGAACATCAATCATTTAACATCCTACTGTGGAATTCAGTCTAGGTATAATTGTGGTTTCTCACTCTCTTTCTGTTAAAACAGGATTCCATTGTTCGGTTAATGCACTTGAGAAAAAACAGTGTGACCACTCTAAATAAAAATAAAGCCTCCACTATTCAAGTCTGCTATGAAGCAACATAGTCTCTGGACATAAAATGACCATCCATAATGATCTACCCTTGTAGATGCATTACTCAGTACATACGCTAATGCTTTTAAAATGCAGTTTACCTAGGAATTGTACAGAATTATTTAATGTCAAATGAGTTTTTTCAAATGATCCTTTTGCTCTTGCTCATTTTTTGCTCAGAGAAGGGGCTGAATGCTGTTAGTTCCAAACATGCTTTGTCCTCATGCAAAACATTCAAACAATTCTATATTTTTTTATTAGTTGCAAACAGTTTTTAATTTGTAGCTTACAGTTTTTAATTCTCTGTGTTTAGACTGCTGTCAAGGACAGTGTTATAAGCCCTGGAGGGTATCTCTACAGTCCATGTGTGCATTTGTTCTTTAAACATGAAACTGAGGTAACCAGCTCAATCCTTCTGAGCCGCCAAATAGCATATCATAAGATGAACTAAATTTGAATGAGTAAGCCAGTTGAAGGACAGCCCCTTATATATATTCTGAATTGTAAAGTCTCCATCCCATCCCATCCTGTCCTGGCAAATACATATGAAAGATACTAATAATCTGGAGAATGTTAAAATTCCACTGTGAAGAGATACCTGTTATCCCTAAAGTGATCATCAGCTGTAGTTAGTTTTAATCAGAAACAGGAAAGGTTTTTACCTACTTCTGGTACCAAAGTACCAGCTAGCTGTGGAAATGGGGCAAAGATCTTATTTCCTGTGTACCCTCTTCCATGTATTGGGCACACTTGTCTTAAAACACCAGTTAATGAGCTCAAGTAGCATCAGATGCCCAAATAAGAAATTTCTTGTCTCTTAAATGGTCACAGCCTTTCCAGAGGGCATCTTTAGGTACTATATGTAGAGATTAAGTTATGTCTTTCTGTGGGATATAGGAGGGAATAGAGGAAATCAGGAATAGGTAAATCTATAATCCTGTAGCTTGATATCAGTTCACATTAATTACAAGGCTGCATTTATAAGCTGTTATTTTGAGACATTTTATGACTTTGAAGTCAAATGAAACATTCCACACATATTTTTGAACCAGCTAAGATAAAAACAGTATATTCTAATTCTGTCACTATCCAGCTCAGGACACTTCCGTCTTAGCTGAACTGTGAATGTTATCACTGAAAAGCTTATTCTTCTTTGGGTTACATCTTTTTAATTGATTTTACTGTATTTCACATCTTTTCAACTTTCCTCATTTTCAGTTCCTATTACCCCTTCATTCATTAGGTCACTTTGTATTCCCACATATAGCTCAGAGTTTTAGAGACACTTTTCTCCAGATTGTGGCACTTTCATTAGCATATAGTCAAATAGTACTGAGAGATCTTGTTATTACCATTTCATTCTGCTCATTGCCATGAGACTAATTTCTTCTCTCACAGAACTTCAAACAATCCATCAACAATCCTGTCTCTTTACATTTAGATCAAATGTTGAGGATTTGTTATAAACAAGAATTAATATCTCAAAGCATTCATTACAAAGGTTGCTTTGTGAAAATTGCACTTGAAATTTAATACAGTATCTAACCTCAAAGGGTGCAACAGGCCACATTCAGAGCTGATTCTGCTGAGCTAAATTAAGCTGAACCTGTTTATATGGGAACTCAGTCTAATCTGAAGCTGAAATGTGAACAGGAAAATGCATCAGATAAAGCACTGGTGTCCTGTTAATGAAACTTGGTGGCAACAGTTCATTTAATGTTCTAGATACACACCACAGACATTGCCAAAAGCAAATCTAATTAGATGTGTAAAGAATTCCTATGGAACTGTTCTCACTTACTGAAATCTAAAAAATGAGAGTAGATCTATGTCAATTTGCTGTATTAGCTTTTAACTGGCTTTAGATTGCTGCATTCTGAAGTAAAAACATCTAACATCCATGGAGGTCTATAGAATAATAAATGTCTCATTTTCTGTAACAGGTCATTACTGAGATTTTTATTAACATTGCTGTATATTTGAAATGAGCCCTGTACTGTGTATTTAAGTCTGAAAAATACAAAAAAAGGAGATAAATATATGTATAATCTTTGTAGACACCACACAGTCATTTGCCTATATCTGATTATCCCATGCAATTAATTAAAACTAAATTCTGGCTCATATTCATCATTTATCAGAAGTTCATTGTTCATTTAAATAACAAAGGGGGATAAAATACAAAACTGCATCATGAAACAGAATGGGCATTCAATCCGGAAAATGCAAGTATTCATCTGGGCCATATTAGGTCGTGGCTTTATGAAGGATATTTAAAATACAGAACAATTTAAATGAGTAATAAAGTATTTTTGGAAGCTGATGTTACAAATTGAGATAAACAAACAAAATCACAAGTTCCACAGACCTTAGTGTATAACTCAAGCTTCAGCCAATTTGAATTTGTTTCTGGAGATAACATTTTTTAATGAATGATCAGTTTGCAAATAGTTTTGAAGAAGCAGGCACGCAACAAAAAGTGGCAGACCTCCAACAAGGCATGAAATGTGCGTGTGTGTGTGTGTTGACTTAAAAAATGAATGGACTCACAGCACGGCTTGAAGATTATCTTGGGCAGATTCAGCTCTTGAGGAGGTCAAAAACGGAAGTATTCTGGCCAAAAAATCAATCCATTCTGTAGAAATGGCTAGGGACTGTGTATTGCAAAGATGTTCACAAAAAGAGAAAAACAAAACGTATGCCTTTGATGAAGGTATTGGTTTGTGGTGGAGTTGTATGCCATTTTATTCTCTGCCTGCCTGAAAAATGATGCCTTTCTGGTTGTAAATGCTGAGAATTTTGTGGAAGCAGGAAAATGACAACCTGAGTTGCAAATACTACACTCTTCGAGTTATAGTACGGCTTCGTGAACGTAGCCCAAAACAAATACTAGAATTTCTATTTCCATTGTCAGTTATTTGATTGATGACTGATAAACATAGATCAGGAATATTGGGATAGCTATAACGAAAAAAGGTACAAATAATATTGGTTAAACCAGCCAATTTTGGTGTTTATCTGTCTGTGTATATATGTGTACATATACTTATGTAGTATGTATGTTATGTATGTATGCTTCTATCTATCTATCTTATTTCATTATACGTCCTTCAGCAAGAGTTACCGCTAGTTGTTTCCTTGTCCAGGCTAAACCAGAAGATTGGCTATTCATCTTCCCTTGAGTATTTTTTAGAAAGAACAAATAATCTGTTCCTGCAGTTAGTTGTCTCCACGATGGTCCAGGGTTGAAGTTACCTTTTTATATCTCGCTGGTGTAATGAAATCTTTTCTCCTCTAAAATGATCTCAGCTGCCTCCTGCACTATGTCTAGTAGACTGAGCAAAAAGTACTCATTCTTTCACCTCAGGTGGAATCACTAAATTTATTTTGACTTATTTAGTGTAAAGAGATGCTTCTTGTTCATAGCGCTTTGTTACTCTGCGAAAATGTAGGAGTGTAGCTATATACTGCTTCTTTTCTTTAAAAATTTTTAACTAACGTTACTGGTTTTTGTTTAGATATTTCTTCTTGCCTTGAGCTGCCTTGCATTGCAGATCTAATGCTTTCCCAGTGCCTTTGTTTTATCTCAGCAGGATATTTCATGTCTCAGTACTACATATTTGTGAACATGAATATTCTCAGCATTTCTAACTAATTTTCTGAAAAGCAATAGTATTGTAAATTGTATGCATTTAAAAACAGAGATTTATAATCACCTTATTAGACATACAGCATTCATCTCTCTTTGAATGCTCAAACAACACAACAGTGAAATTGTGAAAGGAGGCCTTTGTAACACAACTCTGCCTTCTGTTAGAGATCAAAAAGTAGCTTTCGTATGAGATATAGCAGGCTATTGCAATTATTTGATTTAATAGTTGGTTTGTCTTAAACTTTTCTTCCATGGCAACAGAAGTAAATGAGTTTATGTTTTCTTGAATATATTAATCTGCTTTAATTACTTCAAGTAAAATAATAATGGTAATTTACGCCAAATAATACTCAAGCATTTGTTGCCAATTTGATTTTGGTTAATAAGTTAGTGTTGTGTATGAGCTCTGGGAGAAACAGCAATTGAGAATTTTATTTTCTCAATCCATTTGTTTCATGAACACCCACAATACCCTTAGACACCAAGAATTTTAAATTAAATGTTTTCCTGATTGGTACCCTACTGACTTTTAGTCTCTGCTACCCCCCAAATGAAATGTCAAAATACAGCCAAGTCTCTGTCGTTCAATCTAGTGCCAAATAATCACAGTTTAAAAAATGTATTCTAAAAACTTGGGTTTATTAAAATATTTGCATTCAAAGCCATTTAACAAAGTAATGAAAAGACTTTCATATGCTGCCACAGAGATTACAATCACCTAGGGTTTCTCTATAAAATGTCAGCAGACGACCATTTTTTTGTTAGTTAGAAAGACTCTCACTTGTAAGTTAAAATAATACCGTTGGTCTGGAATGATCTATCTAATACTATTTTTTTTTCTTGAAATTATAAATCACATATAAAATCCTAGAATCATAGAATCATTAAGGCTGGAAAAGACCTTTAAGATCATCAAGTCCAACCGTCAACCCAACACCACCATGCCTGCTAAACCATGTCCTGAAATACTATGAAGAATTAACTGAAAAAGTATATTGGAGTGAGTAATTTTATAGAGGAAATCAAGAGTGCATAGTATTATCTTGGGGAGATGCACTATTTTTTCCTATGCATTCTAGTCTTATTGAATGCTAAAAGATTTTAATTATGAGCAAAAGACAATGAAAACGCTGGATAAACCTAATGAAGCTTCTCTGCTCTGTAATGAACAAAAAAGGCTGGAAAAAAAAATCTCATTAGCCGCATTTTATGTTTCTAGAAAATTCTTAAGTTGAATGCTTTTTGAAATAAGAAACAACAGGCAAGCAATAATTGGGAAACAAGTTGTACAGATTTTGAAACAGTTAAAAAAACTAATGAAGAGGTTCTGTCTCTGATATGCTTTATATAGCCTCCTTATTCAATATCAAAGTGTGGGGTTGCAAATGTCCCATGTTTTTTTAAGAAAATACTCCCTTTAAAAGAAAACTCAGGGACCAAGCTTTCATCAGGATACTCAGGTTTCTCCAGCCATTTTGCCTTGTGCAAAACATTCACAGATTTGCTGTTTGGAAATCCTATCCACACAGGGGAAAAAAAAAGTAGAAAGCACTTGAGACACTTGACCATGATTTCTGGATGTCCCACAGAGCAACTGGAGCAGTTACAGAAATGTCCAGAAATTCCAGATTTTTTGCTGTTCAGGATATGCTAGCCCTATTGTACAGAAAGAACATGAGAATGGCACAGCTAGTCTGATGCATTTAGGATGTGTCTAGCTTCTGAGCATAAGAATATTGGGGATATTGGTCTAAGGCTTTCATCATGCCTTGGTCTTATCTTTTTTTCTCAAAGAGAATGTTTCTTTTCGTAGAACAATATTTTTGTGAATATGATTTTTTCCCAACATCTTGAAACTTTATACATAAGAAGTCCTCTGGTGATATTTGTTGTCTAGTTGTTTACCACTTAGATTGAGGAGTAAAAAAGAAGGAATTATAATATAGTAGCCAGGAACAAAACCAAAGCACTTAGAAATATCCTGTAAAGTGATTCCTGTGTCCACAGTGGTATGGAGTAGTAGAAGGTAATCTCAATCCAAAATTTTCTTGTCCTCTTCAAGACTTCTGATTACGAAATTTAAAATAAAACATCCCCTAATGAAGATTGTTTTTCAATAAATTTCCAGGTAATCTTTAATGTATAAACTAAATTTGTAGTAAAACACCATGTATAATAGTAACTTAACGACCCAAAAGCATTTACATTTGATGAACCTACCTCACACAGTTGTGAGGAAAGGAAGCATAGCTTAACCAGTTCTAGTCTAGAAAACTACAGCATCAAGCAGTTGAGGAAAATGATAATGGTTAACTTCAAATCTGTCTTAACTTTTGACATGAAGCACAAAGCTACATCTATACTTTTAAACAGGTCCAAGCCTGAGCCTGACTACTGGGTTGATATCTCTTTGTTTGTCCCAACATTAGTGGGATTGCTTACATAACTTATTGGAGCCTTTGGTAGTTAAATGATTCAACTGTTACAGTATTATTTTCAGGTCTTATTATTTTGTTATTGTTATTATTATTATTAGTCTTTGACCTAAATTGTGCTTTCAGTAAAATCCTATCTACGTAGTCCAATGACATTGCAAAGTCTGTAGCCAATCAAGCTATAAACCAGCTTAATATGCATTTCATACCTTCATACCTGTAAGATGTAACACTCTCCCACCCTTCACAGGAAAAGGATGTGAAGCTTCAAGAATCAAAATTTCAAAAACTTCTATTCAGAAGGCAAAGATTAGCAATTTGCTGCACATTCATCGTGGTTGGTGAGTTGTTGTCCTGAGAGCTGATGTGTTATTTCAAGTGCTGAGTTAACTAAGAATGTAATCATGTATCACACATTTATTTTAGTGATTGTGCTGAGAAGTGAGGCTGGATAAATTCTACTACACCTCACAGAGACGAAATACCTTTAGTATTACTCAGTCCTCCCACTTCCTTCAATAAATGTGTTAAAAGTGTGGAGAAGCTGTAAATTAGTCACACAGTCACTTGATATTGCTTAAGTGTGTTATTAATTTCAGAAAAACTGTTTCAAAATATGAAAAGTCACTATCTTGTATTTATCCTGCTTTTGTATTAATATAATGAAAGGAAGGTAATAGATAATTTAGTGACATCCACTGCTTAATTTAGAAAGAAGATTCAATGCTCATGCCAAACAGCAATCCTTGTGCTAATAGATATATCAAAAAGGAATCATAGAATCATAGAATCATAGAATCATTAAGGTTGGGAAAGACCTTTAAGATCATTAAGTTCAGCCGTAAACCCAACACCACCATGCCTGCTAAACCATGTCCTGAAGTATGCAATATCTACATGTTTTTTGAACACCTCCAGGGATGGTGACTCCACCACTTCCCTGGGCAGCCTAAGTAGAGTCATATGTTTTGAACATTTTCTTTAAGAAGATGTGATCATCTTTTCAGTAACACATTTGATGTTATCTTTCTGAAAGTATTATACATATGTAATAGTTTGCAGTAGTCTACTCTGCCTATCTTGAAGCTAGCTTCCTGCAAAATTCTGACAAACCCTATTGTCGGCAGTCTTACCTGTTTGGACTTAGCACAGTAGAAAAATACTTTTTGTGATAATTGTGTTCTGAGCTACCTGAACTACAGGTAGTACAACACTCTTTTCCTAGCCCTTTGCAAATATCCTGATGACCGGTTACTGTGTCAGCCTATTTGATTTTCTTCCAGACCCATGATTACCACTTTTGCAGCTACATATTTGGGCAGTATATGGTTAGTACTCCTGTTCAGGTTCCTCTGTAGCCTCAGTGTTCTGTGTCTTATTTAAATTATATTTAACAGATCCTATTGTGCAGAAGATGGATTGTAATAATCCTATGATTTTGGAATGAAAATACCTGTGCCATCGCTTTGTGCTGTAAAGGTGCTTATAGTGTTCTGAGAGCAGACCTAAGAGACATCACTTCTCCTTTGGGCAGAGCCTAGCCCTCTCTCCTTTCTGCATATGAATTGCTACAGATTTTATTTTGAGATTAGTTATAAAGCTCTCCAGAATGTCACTCCCAGGGATCTTTCAGATCTAGTGAGTTTTGGGACCTCTGCTATTTGGTGGCAGTAGCCAGGGGACAAGGGCTATGAGTGACTAAGTAAGCTGCTCCTTATGCTTGGACATCAAAATTACACAGAAATCTTTTTTTAGGCATTAAAATAGACTTTGGGCGTCTTCCCCTACGTGACATTCCCAAGGCTGTGAAGAGTGTTGTGTGAGCAACAACTCAGCCCAGCTCAGCTAATTCCTTCTCCTCAGGCCAGGCCCTTTAATCATGCTTCCAGTGTTAACGCAGCAGTAATTGCCTGAGGGATGATGCTTGCTTTGATGTAAATATCTTTAAGATTGTTTTTTCCTTCTGTTCTTTCATATCTGTCCAAAAGGCTGAGAATGACTGAACCAGTTCAACCCATCTATGTTGAGACAGAAGAACTAGTGTCGGCTGACTACAGAACGCATGCTATTAACAAGAGCTCAGTCCTCTAATATCTAATAGCTTCAGTAAGCAATGCACTTGGTAGGTTTCTATAATAAACACTAAATGTTTTCTTTTTCGATCATTTTTCCTCTTCTTCCTCTTATTTCCTTTTTCTTGCCCTCCCCCCGACACATACATGCACATTCCTAAGAAAATCCAAGTGTTTTGACTGAGACAGCTGGACCTGAATAGTGTAAACAATTTCAAATAAGACAAACAAGGGTGAAAGTACGCATCAAGAAACACGCTCCTGAACTGCATAAGATTTTAAACAGATGGGAAAATGGGCAGAAAAATGAAGCATGAAATTTAATGTTATTAAGTGGAAAGAAATATTTTGGTTTTACTGTTGGTTCCTCATGCTACTTAGCAGAAGAAGAGGAAGAGGTCTAAAAATAAACTGCTGTATTAGGGCTACATAAAATGTGTAAGAAAGAATGACTTGCATCAAGCTCGTTCTAGAAAAATAAATAAATATATAAGGCCATTAAAGAAGATGGGTGCAGTCATCAGAAAACCTCTGACATTAACTTTTATGAAGCAGTTAAAATTTTCACTACAGCTCCAGATTTGCATGTGAACTATGACCAATCATTCACTCTGAAAACAATATGAGATAAATTTACAGTTTATCTTGTGTTCTGTATGGCTCAATACAAATGAATCAAACAATATGCAATAAATTTCATGGATTGTGAAGTTTTAGTTCTGGTGATGTAAATCACAGGTGGGATCATATTACAGAGGGATATAATATTGGGTTGATGAAACAGTAAAGTAGAAAGCCAGATCTTGTTCTGAGTAGCCAGGCATCAGCAGAGTGAAAAACACAGCAGAGAGATAAAGATTGGTGGAGAAAACAAAAGCTTATTGCCTTAAAGAAACTCCCCAAAACAGCAGGAGTGAAACCATCTGCTTAACCCACCTGTAGAGAGACTGCAAAACTTAATCAGTGAGCTCTACTCAGTGACCAAAAATACTACAAGAAAGTTCCTAGAGTAACAGTCCAGAAGCATGAAAACAAAAGTATTTTATTCATAAAATCATAGAATGGTTTTAGTTGGAAGGGACCTTTAAAGATCATCTAGTTCCAACCCCCCTGCCGTGGGCAGGGACACCTTCAGCTAGACCAGGTTGCTCAGAGCCCTGTCCAGCCTGGCCTTGAACAATTCCAGTGACTGGGCATCCACAACTTCTTTGGACAATGTGTTCCCATGCCTCACAACCCTCATAGTGAAAAAATGTCTTCTTTATATCTAATCTAAATCTGCCTTCTTTTAATTTAAAGCCATTACTCCATGTCCTGTCACTCCATGCACTTGTAAAAAACCCCTCTGCAGTTTTCTTGTAGGCCCCCTCCAGGCTGAACAAACCCAAGTCTCTCAGCCTTTCCTCACAGGAGAGGTGTTCCAGCCCTCGGATCATTTTTGTGGCCCTCCTCTGGACCCGCTCCAACAGGTCCATGTCTTTCCCGTGCTGAGAGCTCCAGAGCTGGATGCAGGACTCCAGGTGGGCTCTCACCAGAGCACACTAGAGGGGCAGAATCCCCTCCCTCAGCCTGCTGGACATGCTGCTTTTGATGCAGCCCAAGATGCG
>Ga0065711_1040720_pt1 | contig 16730 bp, 15 predicted proteins | sample Hoacrofraction12_FD_59098 | JGI IMG/M metagenome (GOLD analysis project Ga0065711, IMG submission 59098) | Hoatzin crop microbial communities from Cojedes, Venezuela - Epithelial fraction 12 v2 (version 2) | ecosystem: Host-associated > Birds > Digestive system > Esophagus > Crop | place... | reverse complement strand
GGGCCCAGGCGGCTGCTGCCCCCCGCCGGCGGCCGCCGGGAAATGGCGCCGGGTCCCGGCCCTGCCCCCGGCCGGGCGTGCCGCCCTTATGTAATGCCTTTATGTAACCGTGGGGCTGGGGGCTCCGCGCCGCCCTGCCCCCCGCACCCCTCGGGAACGGGGACTTTTTTTTTTTATTGCTGCGAGATCGAGTTGTTTAAAAATTGAGAGGCCGCTCCGGTCCTCGACACCACGTTTTGTGGGGTGCGGGAGAGCGGGGCGCGGGGGGGAGCAGGGGAGGCTCCCCCGTGCCTCGGGGCGCTCCCGCCTTGGCCCCCCGGAGGAGCGCCCGTCCCTGCGGAGAGGGGCTCTGCTGGCGGGTGGGGGGCTGCGGCCGCCCACGTAGGGCCCGGCTGGGCCCAGGGCAGCGCTGCCTCGGCTCCCGCCGCACCACCATGCGCTGGTTCAGCCCTCGCTCGGGCCGGACGGTGCCCCGAAACCCTGCTGGCCCGGTGGCGTGAGGTGCTGCCTCGAGAAGGGCCTGCTTTCTGACCTCGGGTGCCGGCAGGAGACAACGATGTTTTGTTTGGACGGCGTCGGCCTCCTCGGCTCCCGCTGCTCTCTCGCAAGCGCGGCCGTGGTCGCCCTGATGCACGGCGGGAGCTGCCGGGCTTTTCCCCGGGCACCATTGCTGCCACGCGCCCGGCTGGAGGCCGCGGCCCGAGCTGGCTGGGCAGCCTGCCCTGGGGAGCAGAGGAAGGAGCGCCTTCACCTGTAAAACGGAGGGGTGACGGTGAGATGTGGGGGCCTGCCTCCCTGTGCAGAGGGCTCACGGCGTGATTCGAAGCCCACCACTTCTCTCCGTGCCTCAGCTTCCCTGTCTGTGAAACAAAGGTGGTGATGAACTACCTGCTTAGTGTTCCTCTGAGGCTTCATTCCTTGTGTGTACAAAATCCTCGGAAGTCCTGGACGGAGGGAGGAGTTGAGAGCTCGCATGCACTGTGCTCATAGCCTGATTCAGGCTCCAAATCTTCATGCTTTACTTAGATGACCTCTGCATCTCAAAATTACTTTAGTGCTTTTCCCTACAAAACGAGTCTCTGCGCTGATTCGTTTTGAACTGGAAACTTGCATATTTGTTTGCTTTTCTGACAAATCTACTACATTTCTGTGTAACTCTATTCACAATGATACAGCCTTGGTTAATATTTGTCAAATGGAGCTCCAACTGTCTAAACCACTGGGACGAGTTTTATTTTATATGTCATCAGTAGGGGCAGAATGAGGAGCTCCGTGCTTGGCCTATTTGCTATAACACAGTCTCAGGGCCATTGCATCAGAGTCAAAACAAGGAGCAGCTTGTTTCCAAACAAGAAGCATGGAGGAAAGTCTTCTCTGCCTCCCTCCCTGTAAGGGAAAAGAGGGGGGGGAGAAAGTTATCTTTAACAGATTCTAAAAATGCCTTTTCCCAAATATGCAGTCAGTCCCTTCAAAGGTCTCTTTGTTTATTTTCAGGAAGAAACCCAAGACAGCTGAAAACCAGAAGGCGTCTGAGGAGAATGAGATTACTCAGACGGGTGCATGCAGCGCCAAGCCGGGCCTTCCCTGCCTGAACCTTGAAGCTGTTCCGTCTCTGAGCCCGGCCCTCATCCACTCACCACATTCACCAACAAACCTGCACGCACACACAGGGTCATCTGATTGTGAGTACACCAACACGCTGCTGGGTTGCACCGGGGTTCTTGAAAACAACACTTCTTACTGCAGACCAGGTTTTCCAGTTGGATGCTCTTTCCCTAATGGCATGAGCAGGACTTCCTCAGGGCTTACCTTTTCCCTTCTTGGGGAATTATCACTGAAACAGCGTTTTGTGTTAAGGTTGTGATAATACAGTCAGCCAGAGGAAGTTGAGAGCATGTTGTTGGGTCAGGTTGCTGCTTCTTACAAATTAAAAAGGGAAGACCCCTGAAGTGTGTCTCTTTCCAGCTAGAGCTGTAGTTATTCATCTCCAGGTAATCACATGTTTTTTGTTACCCAAGCATATCTACTGATGGGGATTTTCAGCCTGTGCTGTATTGCAATGGAAGAAAATAAGTGTCTGGCTCTGACACTCAGGACTGTAAAGGATTTCCACCAAGAAAGGGGAGAGTGTTTTGTGGAGAGGATCTGTCTGTGAGAGTCTGGAAAATCTTTGTAGACTTGTGTGTTTGTACCAGTTTAAGGCTCTTGTTTTGAGTGCATTCACTTTCAGATTACTCAGCATGGGTTAACTGGCCTTTTAAAAATGTTCTTTTCCACTTTGCCAAAAAATACAAAAATAAGGGAGTGAAGGATTAAAACTGGATTTTGGAAAGTCGGAACTTACCCTGTCAGCCTTTCAAAACTTTGTCACTTCACAGTGGTCCCTGCTGGAGGTCTCTTGGGCAAGAATGTGCAGGGTGATGTGAACCTCATCATTCACTAGTTTTAGAATATATAGTTTACCTCTTCTGCGGTGGTTTTAAGGTGTTGTAAAATTTACGGGGTGGGGAAAAAAGAGAAAGAAAGATGATGACACCAGGTTTCAAGAGCGTAGAAACCAACAAGACTTTGCAAAGGCCTATAAAAAAAAATCAGGTCATGACAATAAAGAAATCAGATTTAAAAGTATGTATATTCTTTTCTTTTTTTAATTTAAAAATCCTGCCTCAGGGCCAAGCTTGGAAGCAGCTGGGTTATAGGGATCATCACTATCAAAATCACTTTAGATGCAATTCATTCCTGTTGGCTTTTGACTTTATTCATTATGAGCTTCTTCTAGAGATCTTGATTTTAACAGAGCTGGTAAAAACGTTGGGGAGACTTTCCTAAATCTCACCTGGTGATTGGGGGAGAAGAAAGAGATGTGAAACCATTGAGCAGCAGGCAGCACGCAATTTAGTATATACAAGAATTCTCTTCAAATTGGAGATGTCAGGCTCTTTGTTAAAACTGGGGTACAGTTTTGTCTGGTAATGTTTTCTGAAAACAAAAAGCTTGTGAAAAGATGCAAAAAATGAGCAGAACAACAAGAAAAAATAATCCTTATTTTCAAACAAAGAATCTCTTTATCCCATTCACAAAGATGAAAGAGTTCATTAGTAAATGGGATTTGAAACCTCACACTGATGTTTTTTGACAGTACAAATGGAAACCCATGAAAGCAACCTTAGGGCAGAGGCCAGCAGGGGTTGTGGGGAACTTGGAGAATGAACTTCTGCTTTTGCTTTCTGAGGTGGCCAAGTTCAGGGGTGAGGAATATTGGCAGAGGGCAGTAGGGGGAGGTGGAGCCTGCAACTCTTCATGCTCTACCTGTTCTGAGGGCAAACAGGCTTTCAGACCCCAAAGTTTTTCATGTCCCCAGATCACCTTCCATTCCTATGAAATTCATTATACCAGTATGAATAAATTGCAAACCCAGGTTAGATGCTCCTTTCAACTGAAGCTGGTTTTTTTCAGAATAGAAGTTTAACAATATTTTCAGCATGAATATTGTCCTGTCTCAGGAACTGTTGAAATGTAATTCCCAAAATATGGTTAGAGTCCTGCAAAAATTCAAGAAATGCTAAGATGTCTTGTGGTGTTGATCTCTGTTAGCTGATTCCACATGCTTTGAAGCCAGTGGAAGAACTCCCATTATTTATGATGGGTTATAACCTTTATCAGACTGTATTTGTTTGGGGCGGCATGCACATAGTTAGTGTTTGGCATGTCCTTGCGAAATAGCAATGCCAGTTTCTCACATGAACTAAAAACGAGGCATGATGAATATTTACTGCATATTTGCTCTAACTATTTCCTAGGTTGTGTATAGTGGGCGTTTTTTAATATTGCCTTAGTCTGTAGTGCTGGAATACATTAATTGACCCAAGAGATTAATGTCTGTGATTCCAAACACTTAAAAATGGGCTTCCCTGTCTTTACAAACTCCTCTCCTTAGCTCTTGCTTCCCTTGTCTTCTGGAGTGATTCTTTCCCCTCACCCTAGAATTCCTCCCTTTGTCCTTCTCCTCCTCTCCTCTCGGACCTACATTGCCACATCTTTTTTGCTCACAGCTTTTGGACCTGTAGTGATATTTCACTTTTTGGGCCAGCAGCACTTCCTATCCTTCTCTCTACTTTCTAGATGCTACAACATTGTTTCTTCTCCCTTGCCCAGACCGACATACTGCCTCTTCCTCCACAACTGGGCAGATTATTTAATTTTCAAATGATTATATTTAATTTTCAAAGGACATTCTTCATTCCGGTGGAGAGTTTTCTAGTGGATGGTAAATAATTGAAATATACTTAAAAACTACGATTAGACAGGAAGTTTGAGAAGAATTTTTGTTGAAAATACCAGAAACACCCAGAAAGAGTCAGCATGGTAGTGTATATCAATTCTTGGAAAAATGTACTGATGTACAGATGGTTCCATAAGCCCTCATTAATGTATCTGGAAAAAAGATGTGGATTTTATGGGCCACCTATTCAAATCAGTTTGAAATCTTCACTGACCGTTTTGCATGCAGTCTCTAGTGCTTGGCAGAAAACAACACCACATATTTATTATGAGAAATACTCAGAAGCCAATCTACTTTAGAAAATCAGGGTGCTTTTGGAATGATTCAGATCAAAATAGTTTTTCCAGGCATAGGAAACAAAAACTCTGTGATAGCCATCTGCTCCTCAGCTGTAAAAGGCAGAGGTGGCGAAAGCCTAAGCAGCAGTCTGAATGCCAGTCTTACTGAAATGAGTACTTAGCAAAAAAATTCCAAGTAAAGTCATATGTGACACAATTTATGGCTTAATTCTATAGTGTAGTCCATTCTGCATGCTATTTCTGGTGCCACTTATTTGCAATGAAATTGCATTACTTCTGACCCTGGTAGGACTGGGTCCTAGATACCTGGATTTGAACTTTATGATGTATTTCCAGCGCAGATGAATCCTTGAAGCAAAATCCAGAACCTAAGATGCGTTGTGTCCAGTTCCCATCTCTCTCAGTCTTGGGAAGCACTAGCTCACACGATGCAGTTGGAGAAACAAGTTAGAGGAAGAGGTGCTTCCCGAGATAACGGTTTTCATGTAGAGCTTGACGGATAAAAAGCATCACTTTGAATAAATTTGGAATGAAGTCATAGAGTGAGCTGATGGAGCTCCAAATGACTTATACCTCTAGCTACTCAGCTGTCACATACAGATGTAGCTGCTTACCAAGGAGAAAGGTGTTTGTGCAAAAAGCTACAAGGACGAGCATGGAGACACAGGATCTGGAAAGGTTACGAAGGAAGGGAGAGCATATGAGATTGGCATTGTTTGCAGTTTTACACATACTTTCTTGCTTATGGATAGAGGAAGTCATCGGGACTTGGCTGTATTTAAACTGATTTAGTCTGTATAGGCCACTCACTTCAGGAGCCCTGCAGAAAGCATCTATAACTATGTAAGTTTTGCAAGTGCCAAGAGATAAGATCATTTTGGCAGAAACTTTCACGAGTTCTCAGAGATACAATCAGACAAAAACTTCATTCAAGCTCTGATGTATGCATCTTAACAGATGTGTCCAAACTCAAAGGAATCCCACGGGAACAGTGCAACTGAATCTCTTTGTCTCTATTGATAGTTAAAAGAGTTATTCTTAGACATTAGATGGTCCATCTGTGAAGGAATTTGTTCCAGACAAGAGAAAAGCAACATCTTTGCAAAGAGTTTCCATGAGACTGAGAGGCAGGTTGAACAATCATTGGAAAAACTGCTGAAGCAATTTTTATCATTTCAGAGAACATGGAATTCTTGCAGAGACCTGAGATTCTGGTAGGGAATGAAATTCGGGAAGGAAAGTGAGGCATGGATAATTTTTGAAAAATCCACGAAACAATCGTTGGCGAGGCGTTGAGATGGGGGAGGACTTTCTAAAATTATGTTTTAGCAAGAGACCGGGGAGTTTTTATGCATTAAATAGATTGCACTTTGTGAACACTGTCAGTGATGTACCACATCTGAACCCCATGTTCGAGTGACATGTCTGACTTGGTCCAGTTCCAGCATTTTTTATCTTTCACAGGATGGGAACTTTGAGGCAGTCTGTTTTATTTTTCTCCTAAGTTATGATTTTTGTAGCTGGATAGCCTTCCAGCATAATGGAGAAAGGCAGAAAAGGAACCCTGTGAGGTTCCTTTTGAGCTCCACAAAGCATTGAGAGTGGATGTGGAAACGCTAGGTTTTCATTTTCTTGAGGAGGTAGAGGGACCCACTATTCCCTTCCCATGAATCAACAAGTTTGATTTGCCTGGGGCTAATATAGAGGCTAGGTGGATCTGAAGGTGGTTTGGCCTCATCTTGTTGTTTTAGGTTTCCTGTGTTTCTGCTTGAGGTTCTGTGGCAGGAAGAGAAGAGTTACATGCCCTTAGGGTCTTCCCGCTGCCTCTGGACATTTGCGGCTATGATTCCTTAGGAACTGCTCAGGAGCGTTCAAATGATCTCCACTCTCAGAGGGGAGGAGGGAGGCCCTGATTCTACCAGCATCTTTGTTTTCAGAGGCAGGCAGTATGTCAATAGTAATTTCATCTGTGTTTTTGCTAATCTATGTATGGTATGTGTTAGCTAATGCTGAGTATTTTTAGGTTGGTTTTGGTGACCTAAGAAATGATCTATGTTTAGATACCTATTTTAGATGGCATAATAATAACGATACAGGCCTTTTCTGTAGCAAGCTAAACTGAAAGCATGGACATCCGTAGTTCTCAAATACTGATGTCACAACACTTACACTTTCATCTAGCAGAACATTCGAAGTTTTGTTTAGTAAATGCTTCTCTTTTTAACAGTCAGAAGTGGTTTCTACATCCTGTAGGTTTTTATTTCTGTTTGTAAGATTATCAAAGAAATATCAATCAGGAATGACTTGTGTTTTCATAGAAGCAGATATATGTTGCTTGAATTGTGCAGAGACAGAAGTAAATACAAGTACAGATATGTATAACTAAGCTGAGCTCACCCTGCCTCTGTTGAGAAAGCAATCACAATACACGGAAGAACTGGCAGTATAAAGTGTTGTACTACAGATAGGAACTGGTCTCTATATTCCTAATCAGTACACTAAGTGAGTTTTGTCAGGTTGGTCTCTCGGGCTTTTCTTCTCATGAGAAATGACTAATAGCATATGGTACTTCAGTTATGAAGTCAGTGAGTATGTTTTCAGAAGCCACTGTGTGACTTTGCAGCCGAAGTTGCACTGATGCATAAATCACATTTATAACACATAGATGCTTTTGAAAATTTGTCTAATTATCCTAAATGTTGATTCTCGTATTTGATGACCCTGTAATACTGGCTTGATGCTAGGTTGTCAGTTCTTGTGGTATTCAGTACTTTTCTTACTGCTCTCCATTTAGAGAACTCTCAGTGATAACATGCATAATTTCAGCTTTGGTTTAAAACAGCCATGCAAGTTTCTAGCTTTCATGATTTCAGGGGAGAACTTGAAGATATGTCCCCAGGGTATCTATTCTTTCTGAGTACCAGGGAAAAAGATAAAAAGTCTTACTGCTCTTTACAATTCCACAGCTTCCATTCTTAGGATTTTGAGGTGACTGAGTTGATAATATTGTGGTGTTTCTGTTTGTAAGTCATGCTGCAGCCACTGAGACATGCTGTTACTGTCCAGTAAGGTATCTGCAGTCTGTTTCTGAGTTTACCTCTTCCTATCTTCATAGTCTGCCCCCACGGATTGTTATTACCATCTTTCAAGTTGTGAGTCTTCTAGGAAATCCTTCCTTTTTACACTGGATGAGTGTTTCAACTGCTTCACTCGTAAAATGGGTGACTGATGAATACTATACAACTGTCTATCACTGTTCAATGTATGAAGATGTTCTAGTACTCATCTGTTGTTTGGTATTTTCTTTTTTGGTTGGTTTTGCATGTGGGCGGTTTTTTTTTAAATAACAGTCTCCAGAACAGTGTTTTGCTCTTCTCCCACTTGAGCTAGCTTACCTTCTTCCATCGTCCTTCTTTCTGAGAATTGAAACAATAATTTCACTTCCATTGCAGAATTTGTGTAACCTCTTTGATTGCTGCTTTCATAGATCAGTAGTCTAGCTAACCCACGGAGTCTACTACTTGCCTACTTAATCTATCAATCCATATAATCTTCAGCACTTCTTAAGTACCGGTCATTGCCCTGCAAGCTTTCTCTGTCTGAGATGTTTAAGTAATGCTGTATTGCAGTATTTGTATTTATACCTTTAGTGTTTTTTTCTTTAGATTTCCTCTTTGCCCTGCCTAATCTGTGTTTTACATCTAGCCTGCTACAGTTTATGCTCAGTTCTATTAGTGTCACTTGGGCATGATTTCCATGTTTGGAAGGATACATTTTCAGCTTTAATGAACTCTTATATCTTGTTATTTAACCATTGTAGCATTTTCTACTTTTTTTTGTAGTTGTTGTCCTTGGATATGCGTATGGACATTAATAAAGTATTATTAAGGCCACCTCCCTGCTGATCTTATGGATTTTAATTCCTTATCCTTCCCTTTCAGACTCTTATGGACTAGCTTCCTCCTGAAGATAGTTGTTTAATAGTTGTTCCTCCTGAAGATGCACATACCAAAATGGCCACTTTATATGGTTTACTTGAAGGATGTCAAACATAATCATGCCAATCATTGTTATTTCCTGTCTTAACCACGCATGCGACTGCTGTCATCTCCTCTGTCCTAACTGGGTGAGAAGACTAAACCAAATGTACCATTTCCCTAATATGGTCTGCAGAGGGACACTTCATGTTGCCAAGTCAAACATAAAAGATTTTCCAGTGTTTGACAGGTGACTCTTGCTTGAATGAAACCAAAGCAGTCACATCCACATCTCCTTTTGTCCTACTGTGTGTTGTGAAAACCCTGCATAACTCAGTGCTTACATCTCTCAAGGTTAGTCCTTTGTGTGCTATAGGGAGACACCTTCCATGCTTCGAGAAACATTGACTGGTGCATTAGTTGCCTGGTATGTTGCAACTACGCAGCTCCAAAGTTACAGATGTAAAGACAGACATGGTCACCTTCTGTTGCTTTTTACCACTGTGATCAGTCTAGCACTGGAGCTTTTTGCTTTTTTAATCTAAGCTTCCATAGTCACTTTCTCTTTTCTCTTGTTTGCCTATGGTAGAGTAGCGGTGTAATCTTGGTGCTGTCATCCGAGTCAATAACTTTAGAATAAGGCAGGGCCAAAGCAGTACTCCAGTGAGAGAAAACCAAAATAATTGTTGTACTGTTCTCAGCTGGACAAAGAGAGCTCTTTCATTCAAAACCTTTTTGAAGTGAAGCCTTAACGTGGTACTGGGAGAGAACCTGAAATAGAAAACCAAGATACTGTTTAATACCGCCTACTAATCTTTATAAAGTGTGCTAGGGGGTGTTGTGGGTGAAAATCACTGTATTTCCACAAGAGATGTGGTGTTTGATCTGGTCCACAGGTGAAAGTCAGTTGTAAGCCATCAGAGTGCCACTGAACTCCTTCATTTGCATGAGGGTATTTGCCTGGCAGCCTGGTGCACGGCAGGCCGCAGCGATGTGTTCTGGCTGGCACTGTGCGTTTGGGTTCCCAAGGACACCAATTATTACTGTTTCTAGAGGGGATGCCATTGCGTCATCTTTTCATTTACGTTTTTCTGTGCCTGTTTTCATTGTCCACGGAGTTATTTACAAGGCTAAAATAACATGAGATCTAGTCTTATATATCTACCACTCAGGAACTGGAATACAAAGAGAATTCAAGATTTCTAGTTAATCTGCCAGCACAAATACCTCCTTGAGGAATTAACTGCGCCTATGAAAAAAGGATAAACAAATCCTAGAACCCCTACTCATCCCAGCTTTGTTGTGTTAAACACTGAAAGGATCTCTGCCTGGCTGGGATGCGCAATATATACTCTGTATCAATCTGTGACATGTGGTGAAATGCTGCTTCTTGAAAGCCCACAGGAGAGAAGTAGTATAAATTAAGAGTAATCTCACAACAGCTATTTTTGAGTTCTTAACCAGCAAAAATGTAAGTGTAGCAATATTGTGCATCTATTAAAAATCTTGAAAGGCTCTTTATAACTAGATGATAGGAGTGATAACGTGTAATTTATTGATGTTACACAGATAGAGGAAGAACCACAAAGTAGCAATTTTTGTGTGAAAAGGGGTATGATAGAGGAAATAAAAACAGAGCAAGGGACTTCTCCCCACAGTTTCGTGCCTGTGTGTGCATGGTGTCAACATGAACAAAAATACTTTGTGCTTTGATCTTATGCAGCGTTTCAAAACAGGCCATATTCCCTGTATTCAGAAGTAAAACTCCCAGATGCTATCTCTAATGTTTTTGGATGAGTAGAGGGTAGAACGTGCCAGAAGGCAGACCTGAGAAATAACTCTCATGCACTGTGTTAGTCTCACCTGTTGGAGTCTGTATACTTGTGTATACATGTAATTCCCGGGGCTTTTTTCCTGTGGGGGGGGAAAAAAAAAGCATTGGAACTGACAATGTCCATTTAATGCCACAGATCCATCTGATGATATCAAGCCACCCATGAATGCCATGTTCTTGGTTGTTGCCTTCATTTATTAGTTTAAAGAATTCTACCATACATTTCTCTTCCTATCAAATCGAAGTAGGTGATTTTAGAAACAAGTCTGCTTGCGGAGGTCTCACTGAGAGCAGCAATTTTCTCTGTGGCCTTCAGCATCGTTGACATGAGCATGTGCTTTTTCCCACTGATATTTAAATCTGAATTATAAGCAGGCTTGACCACTCATCCCGTAAACTCAGAATAAAGAAGCCACAGTCTAAAACAGTGTGAATATCTGTCTCACGATATTTCTAGGTTTAAATATTCTCCAAAGCACCCAGTTGTACTAGTTAACAATTACCCTTTCACTAATAGATAAAAAAAAGATAAATGGAAAAACTAACTAAATAAAATCTAGCGTTTTCATGTGATAGCTTTCCTCTGCTCGGGGCTGAGGCACAGCCACGGGAAGAGATAAAAGAATCCTTATCCCAGCCCTGAGGACTGGCATTCACAATTTTTCGTCCATTCCATGTTTCTCCCATCAGCCAGTAGTTCTGTGACCAGAACAAAGTCTCCTACATTGACAGGCCTTTCTCTGGAAACATGGAGGGTATAAGCAGTGCTCTTCCACAGGCAGCAGTTCTCCCACCAAAGTCAACCATTTCTGACTGCACCCTTTTCCTAACAGACTGCTACAAACACTCCCTGTAGAGGATTCTAGCTTGAATAGAAACCTTCTAAACAGGTAATTATCTTAAGAGGTTTTAATCTATATTTTCCTTTTAACCAAAGCCCACAGGCTTTCAGGCTTACTGTATTTAACCACACTCAAACTGATAAGCTTTTCCACCTTGTCTTTCCGCCTGGGGGAAAAACCTAACAGTACAGGGCAAGTGAAAGAGTTAATGGAATAGCAATTGTCTCTTTTGGAGACATGTTTTAATATATTTGCACCTATTATCCTTCTAATTCATTCCTCCTCCACACTCAGTTCCCACCTCCAACTCCAGTCCCTTCTTCTCCCCAAACAATGCTTCTGAAGGAGGGTGCAAGTTTATACAGTCCACCACAGCGAGAAGACCCAAAGCAATCCCTGTTCACTTTCCTTCCGGGCATTCAGTCTGAAATACGCTATTAGGATTTAAACAAAAGCCCTTAAAGCAGTTGAAGGTATTCTTAATGACTACGGGAAGCTTTTAATCAGAACCATAGAATAGCAAAATAAATCACCTTGTTTGCTTACATTTTCCAAAAATGTGTTCCTTTTTTTCCAAGAAGCATCCACCTATTCTTTGTCTGAGTGGGGAGTGTTCACACCGTAACTTCATGGGCATTGCAGACACATCTCACCTCTTGTTCAGTGGCTTTCTTGCTGCAGGTCCCATAATGAATGCAGCAAGCCCTCTTGAGTAACAGCACCTGGCACTGTGAAGGAAAACTGGCAGTAGATGCACCTAGACTTCTAAAGAGCCAAACTGCCTTCAAGTTATAGCCGATTACAACAGTTGGGCCGTGCTGGGGCTTGGCAGGATTGTGCGTGAGCTCTCTGGGAACAAGCGAGCACGGTTGAAACAGTTTTCATGCAGAACATGAAAATATTCCCTGTTGAAGAATGGATGAACACAGCCTCGTTCGTCTTCCTAGGAAATGGTGCCATCATGTGGCCACGTTTTTTTCTCTGTTTCCAATTACAAGAGGGCAGTTGCACAGTTTTCTCCCTTTATGTTTCGAAAAACAGCATTAAAATGCTGTGTGGTGATCCTGCCTTTTGCTAATGGAAATAGGTTGCAGCTGGCCGGGACACAGGAATTAACATCTCTGTAATGATATGGGAACCGTCTTGAAATCCCCATTACTGCAGCTGTGACGACAGCTTCGGTGGTTCTTCTTTAACTGGAACAAGCTTAATACTGTTGCCTAGTTTGTCTTCCTGACAAGCTTCTCAGGCCCCACACTGAGAAGAATACACACTTTGAGAGACAGTAGAAAAGTTGGAGGCATTGCATATCGTATATAATATGGTATCTTTATGTTCTTAGCATCAAAATGACAAGTGCGTCCCTAGATGGAAGAACATCCTGGGCTAAGACAAAGATGTGGAAGTTAGGACTGGCAGGCTTTCTTCCTGCTTCTGGAGCTGTTTCTCTGCGCTTCCGTAATCCAGCCACTATTTCCTGGTAGCACCACAAACCTAAGTAACCTGCTGCTGCTGGAGACAAGCATTATCAACTTCTCCTTACTCTACTCCTCTACCATGCGTAGTTTTGGAAATCTCTAATCCTTGATCTCCACACCAAGTGTTGGATGACCACAGCTTCCAGGCTGTACCAAAAGGACGCATTAGGTTCTTCAGACAGTCATCTAGTCTACCTCTCCCTTGTGGTGGGAACAATTTACTCACACTACCTCTTCAGAAATTTGTCTAACACATTTGCAAAAAACAACGTGTGGGATTTCCACTCCCTCCCCAGACAGACTGCCTACTATCTTTACAGCAAGAAATTTTTCCTAGTATTCAATTTTGAAACCACTTACTCCGCCTTTCCTGCAGCAGACATAGAGAACTATTGACCACTTTCCTCTTTACAGCACTCATATAAGATGCCTCACTTTTCTTCTTTTGACCTACCTTTCCTAGAAAATACAAATTCAGGTCTCCCAATCACCCTCACTGGTTATATGTACTCTCCTCATTCTTATCTTCTGTCTTCTACCTAGTTTGTCCTTCTATCATTTAAAATGCAGGACCCTAAAGTGGATAAAGTACTCTACCTGAGTGAGGTGAATGAAACGATTGCCCAAGATACCTGATATATGATACTCTTTAAAGGCCTTGTGGAACAAATAAAACCAAGCAAACAAAACCCTGATACCAACACAAAACTCCACAGAATTTTCCTTAAGAAAGGTATGTCTTGGTAAAGAATCCTTAATTTGGAATGAAAATCTCAAGTCTTGCATAAATATGACAGTTCGGTGGAAATACAGCAGTTCCGTTACAACGTATGAAAGCTACTATAGCCCCATAGTTTCCACAGGAAGTTTTCTCATTTCAATACATTGGTGTCTCCTGTCCGAAACTTAGTACCATAACCATGGCTGCTTTCTTCAGCTCCAATGACACGATTTTTTCCTAATGATTAAGTTTTATCTTCTGTTGCTCTCAGGCTAGCTATTCTAAACCAAAACTGGATTAGCACAGCAAAAAATCATATGTAGTGTTTCCACACATAAAATTAGTCCTGCATCAGGTTCCAACTCTCCAGGACCAAATTTAGTGGAACAACATTTTTTCCACTCAAGGAAGTGACTTAAATTCAGAGCCTGAAAACCTGGTAGCAGCTGACTTCTCAGTGTATCTCAATTATGCTAGAGAGGCCGATGTGGCCAATCTTGCTCAGCCTGGTTCTCCTGAATATGTGGCCTCATTCTGAACAAGGGCCTGCAAGAGGAAAAGCTTGTATGGAGTTTCAGGAACACAGAAGAACATTTGTATCCTCAGCAGGGGATCTGACCAGGAGCAGCCCTTGCTTTCTGTTGCTTTAAAGGTTTGCTGGAGTTGTCACCCAATCATCTGCTTGAACATCTTGAAAATCAGTATCTCCTTCTATAATATCTATCCAAAACAAACACCAGATGACACTACACGAATTGCCCTAACCCTACCAGATTGTTGTTAGAATCAAAATATGTAGCAGTCTACATTTAACAGGAAGTACTGTATTTTTACCAGCATAACATCTATTAATGTGTCAGTAATATACTCTATGGAAGAAAGAATCACTGCGTTCTGAAAGCTGTCAAACTTCTCTAAATTTCATAGTCTAATAACTACGTTTATTTGAAAGACAGAAATGAATGCACTTACAAACATGATCTTATTCTCCAAGGATCAAACTTATTGAGTAGATGGCTAGTAAGAAAGAGTTTGCTTAAACTTTATTCAGGAGACAGGCTTTTTCTTCAGACTAGAGAATGTTCAGCAAATTTTCTATGGATGTTTTATACAGTTAATTGCCCTGTCCTTTTTAGCACCTACCTAATGATGAGATATCCATTTTACATAAAACTGAAGACTAAACCATAGGTGTTTGTACGTAAAACTGCTTCTATACCCAGTGGACATACATCCCCTATGTCAAGCATAAAAGCCTCCATGTCAGCCTACACACACTTAGGGAGCGGGCACTGAATCATCTTTCTATGCTTTGTCTGAAATGCTGCAGGAAGAATCCATCAGCACTAATCCTGTTTGCTCTACAATCTGCAGGGTGGCAATGTCCGTGCCTCAGTTTGCTTCACATGCAGAACAGAGACAGCATCATGCACCCAATTTTGCAGCAGGACTTCCTGCCTTAATTAATCTTTACAAATTTTCCTGCATTCCTTAGACAAGGAGCACTACAGAAAGATCAAGAATTAACTCTACAGGTGTCGTCAGATTTTGTTCTCCAAGCTTACAAAAATGAAGCTTTCCTCTCACACTACTCTAGTGCCTTGATTCCTTTATACCTCTTTATGGTGAGCATCCTACTTACAACTGTAAAATACCAGGTAAAAACTAGCTCCAATTCATAACAGTCTGCTGACGAAGGGCTTTGAAGTGTTACAGCACATTCAGCTATTTTTAAGTTAAAGAAATATTCCATTTTTAGCCAGAGTATTTACTTTTCCCACTTCCACTCCAGTTTGTATTCTTGCTACCTTAGGAACTCCAAGGATACTTCATAGTAAAGAGGGTATACTCAAAAGCCATTTTTGTGCCCAGGCACACATTTGGGTTCCAGTCCCATATACCTCTACTGTAAACACAGGTACACGTATACGCACACTCTTTCTCTCAGTTCCTCTCTCAGCCCTTGTCTGCAGACCCTCTGCTGCTATAGCCGTGCCATCATACCCTCATGGCATAGACACGGACTACACTGAAGGCGGATGATTCTACCTGCAACATCTCCAAGCAACATATACTACGTTAACTTGTCTGAGTATCAGTGAGATGAATTGCCAAACAATTTTCCAAATGCTGCTGCAGAAAATTGAGGCAAAAGCTCAATCTATATCTGTCTCAGCAAGCCTACCAATTCTCAAGGATAGAAGACAGTTATCCTCTTTGCCCCCTAAGTATGAAAGCAAGACAGAGCCTTTGGGGTTCACTCTGCTAGTTATTCCTGTGAAAGACCACATAGTAAGTTTCCAAAAACAGCCTGGATTCCAGTGTCCTAGGCAGTTTGCTTCAGGTGAAGGCTATGCACTATGCTACTGCCGAGTTACAGTAGCTGTGGTGGGTTCATCATCACTGTGTTTCTAGAAATGGTAGTCATTACTGTGCAATGAGCTTTCAGTTACTGTGATTTTAAAGGACACTAAAGAAAATCAAATTCTGGGATATCTTTCAGTTACGAGCGTTAGAGCTAGTAAGCATTGGCTTTGCAGAAAGGGACATCTAGTGGCTGCAGAAAAAAACCTTGCTAAATACGTTTTAAAATGTGCAACATATCCATTTGTGCGTGGCTTGCAGTTTTCAGTATTCTGTGCATCTTTATAGCTTTACTACACTATGTTTTGGCAGGGATCATCTTCTATGGCGTTTGCGAGCCATACCTTTCTAGCTTTATGTAGGTCTATGTATGGTAGCTTTGGCAAATAGAAAGCTGCCTTCAAGCCGTGCTTGATGTATCTCAGTGCTGCACTTCCACGTTCCCTGTAGCGTCTTCCAGGAGTCCACTGCCTGCTGTTTCCTTCTGCCATTGCCTTTCCCTTTGCTACTGTACTTGGAGAGGTTGTCATTGTTATTGTCATGGTAAAATCTGCCTTCTTTTGAAGGCCCATAGCATAAAAGTCAGCGGGAGGGGTGGATGAGATTTAGGGAAACACTAGTCTAAGCACTCAGTCATGTATTACAAAACAAAAGTTTTTTCCTTTCCCATCCACGTTGTGCTCCTTCTTACTAGTTGAGGATGAATTCCATGCATGTTTCTGTGAATAGCCTGACAGTTTAATCGGTACATTTGCATATGGGCAAACGGAGCTTTTTTCAAAGTTGCACAGTAATATGTTTCACCTTTATGCCATGCCAGCTTCAAATTGCATCCCAGGAGGACTGCAAATGTGCATAATCTGTGCAGTTGTCTGGGCTTTTTTCCTTTGCTTTTTTTCAGCTTTTTTCTCTTTTTTTTTTTTTTTTTTTTTT
>Ga0065711_1040719_pt1 | contig 16731 bp, 24 predicted proteins | sample Hoacrofraction12_FD_59098 | JGI IMG/M metagenome (GOLD analysis project Ga0065711, IMG submission 59098) | Hoatzin crop microbial communities from Cojedes, Venezuela - Epithelial fraction 12 v2 (version 2) | ecosystem: Host-associated > Birds > Digestive system > Esophagus > Crop | place... | reverse complement strand
GGGGGGGGGGGAACGAGGGAGGGGACAAAACCGCATTTTTACTTCTGGTGGCCAGCCAGCTGACTGAGTCAGCCAGTTTGGTCGCCTGCCATATAGATTTAAAAACAAAACCAAGCTCTTGGAGAGGGGCGAGAAGGGGATTCAAATGAATGTGGTTTTTTGTTGCGTGTCGAGCAGATCCTAGACCGGCCCAAGACGTGTTTAGGAAAATGGCTTCCCTGCCACACTGTGCCCAGGGGCTCGGCGCAGAGCAAGGCGCAGCACAGGGCTGCCGCGCTGCCGGTGCCACGCACAGCGCGAGACGTCTGTCACAGCACCACTCCCAGCAAACCGCCGGCTCTGAGAAGAGGTGTGGCAAAAGCCTAAGGCTGCAGGCCCACCCCAGAGCTGGTTCCCTCCAGCTGCCTCAAGGGCTAGCGACGGTGATCGCCGGTGGTCCCCGGGCAGGTGCCATCAACCCACCAGGCAGCATGGCTGAGGCCAGGGTGACCTGCTGCGTCCGAGGCATCCTGCATCTGCTGGGAGGAGAGCTGTGCGGGAGGCTGCTGGCTGCTGCAGCCGCTCTCGGGCCATGGGCTCAGGCTGCGTGCTGCGGGCAGCTCCCCACCTTCGCCTGCTCCCCACCAGAGGAATGTGCACAGGAGGTGGGAGGAGCAGGGAAGAGGTTGTTTTGAAATACTAGCTCCCGTTTTATTTATCTGGATCGCACAGCGCCCATGGCACAAGGAGCCACTCATAACCAGCACTTTCTGTTCCCAAAGCGATGTATGAACACGCAGTCCCCGCGCCCTTTGCGGCAACACTACACACTGGCACACTCAGCATGGCACCAGACACGCAGAACTCGCCACCCCACGCCGACCCGGTGCTTCCACACAGCCGGATGGTCATGAAATCATATGTGAATAAGCAGCACTTGGCACCTTGCAGCTGCAGCAGGCATCGCAAACACTAGCTGGTGAAGCCTCGTGAGCCTCCCACGCAGTGATCTCCCATAGAAACTGGCCAGCCTCCCTGGAGATTAATCCCTCGCTCACTGCAGGGAGCGCAGACAGAGTAAGTTACCTAAGGAGCTGATGACAGGTAAGTGCAAACCTGTGGCTCCTTCTCCCATTTCAAGACAGCAGAACGGAGGCACAGAAACACCAAGGCCTTGCCCAAAAGCTGCCCTGGCCTTCGGCAAAGCCGAGAAGAAAACCTTTGCCCCTTGGCTCCCGTTCCCCAGCCCGGACGCTAAGACTGCGGCACCAAAAGGCAGCATGCCGGCTGCCCCGGTACAGGCACCGTCTCCAGCAGCGCCCTGCAGCCGCGCGAGGGCTCAGGAGAGAGGCGCAGATGTGCACCCCCGGGTGGGGGAGCAGGTGCGGGACCCCCCGAGCCTGCTGCGGAAGGGCACCCGGGGCCCCGCTGCTGCCGGCGCTGCCTCGCGCAGGAAGCAGGCAGGCAGACAGACGCACGGACAGCTGCCAAGCCGGACGGGACCTGCCGCTGCCGGGCGAGGGGCACCGCCGCCGGACCTCGGCCCGGGGGAACGGGCTGGCCTCGCCTCCGGAGGTGTTGCTGATTTGAGCAGAAGGAGCAAGACGCGGGGCTGGGGGCAGGGGAGCGACGGGTAGAGTTTTGCAGCGGAGCTAAAAGGGGAGATTTAGTAACTGTCGGAAAAAATGGCTGCTTTATTGCAGGCAGCTTGTAAACCCTGGAGCCTGAAGGTCTGGGAGTAATTTCTCCCTCCCACGTGCTGGGCTCAGTTTGTACTGGGGGTCAGAGGTCAGCGCTTTTCCAGAGCATTCTGGGAAAGACGCCAACTGGAGCGAGCTGCTGAACACGGCTCCGCCGCAGGGCCCAGGCTGCGGAGCCGCCGGCTGGAGCGCGCCTTAACCCTTCGTGGGATGGGGAGGACGGCTGCTGCGGGCACGGCCCCGCAGCGGCCACCTGCGAGGGGCTGGCCCGGGCGGCAACACACCCCCCTGAGCGCCCGCTGCTGCCTCGGCGGCGCCCGGACTCGGCCGCCCACGTCCCCCTGCGCCCGTGGGCCAGGGCCGGGGGCCGGGCTCCTAGCAGGGGAGCACAGCTGCAGCACAGAGGGAAAGGCGGCTTACAGCTCCACCGCAGAAGGGAGAAGAGCAGGTACCGGTCTCCTCCAGCCCAGCACCAGTCTCTGCAGCCCACAGTCTGTCTCCGCCACGACGCTGCCCTCCGAGAAGCACAAAGTCACAGCCGGGGCCACGGACCAGGGCACCCGCAGGAGACACGCAACGCTCCCGTGGGCAGGGTCCTGCCAGACTCCTGGCACCCGTTCTCCACTCAAGCGAAGGGTGTCCTCCCAGCGACCTCCTGGGCCCGGGCGCTCCCTCTGCCTCCACTCCTCAGCGCTTTCTCCCAGGGGAGGCAGCGGCCAGCCTCCATGTAGCACCTTCTGCTTCTCCTCAGCATCAGGTAAACACCAGGACCTACCAGTCTTGTCTCCAGCTGCTGGGGATGCTCCCGTGCCCCGGGAGGGCTTTAAAGGCTGCCTGCCAGGGCTCCCTTATCTCCTCAGCCACCTCCTGCTGGGCTCTGGGACGGGGCTTGGCTGGCTGGGGAGGGCCCAGCTTCGCCTCTCACCCTGTGGCGCAGCGGCTCTGGATCACCTGTGCAGGCGAGAGCACGGCTTCCTGCAGCATTTCAGCTTCCTCTCCCGGGGATGTGTGCGAGCGCTTCTGGCCTGCGGCCCAGCCCGCTGCCCCCACCCCAGCGAGTATCCGCCAGCACACAAAGAGGAAGGGAGCTCAGTGCTGTTTCTCAGTGGCATCTCTCATCTTCCGCTCAGACGCATGCCCCATCTTTCCCTCGCTTCATCTCCTTCGTGCTCAGCACCGCACCGTGCCGACGAGGAGGAGGGGCCTGTGGTTACTGCCCAGGCAAACAGGAGACCCGAGTGCTCGACTCGGATCTGGCTGCCGGATCTGCTCTCGACTCTCACCCTCTGCACAGCAGCACCGGTGCCGGTGGCCACAGACTGGCACCCGAAAGCGTGCCGACGGCTGTGCCAGGGCCCTTTGCTGGTGACACCACAAAAAGCCTTGGTCCTGCTCGGCACGCAGCTCCCAGCCTCGCTGCTCGCTGCCAGCCAGACGTCCTGCCCCATCCTAGCCCCCGCAGCTCCCACCTCGGTGCCACATCGTTCGCAGGCACTGAGACGATTTCATCGGCTCCTCCGGTGACAGTCACCCAGCGCTCCTGCTACCGCTCCTTCGATGCCTGGTGCAGGCATGGACCACAGCCTCACTGACCAAACAGGGGAGCAGAACCTACTGTCAACTAACTGCATGCCGAGCAATGCTCCTCCATAACACCACGTTTCCTCCAAGCTGTCGGGGGGGATCTGGCTGTGCCTCCGCACTCCTCCACCGCGAAGACAGTCAGAGTGAAGCAGATGATCCCCCCTCCCTCCAAGCACAGGCTTGTGCCTTCTTGTCTAAATACCTTTGAATCGCGCTCGCATCTTTCTGATCCAGGTACAAAACGGCAAATTTCCCCACCGGCTTCATTTATTCCATCTTTCCAACCTCCTGTTTTCATGTCCCACCTGCAATCCCTCCAGCTCCTTCTTCCAAACCTGCCTTTACAGTCCAAGCTGCTGAATCCTCTTTCCCCTACCATCTCTTCTGACTAGCCCACATACCTCAGCCCTCCTTCTGGGCTTTCTCTGAGATCACAGCCCAGCATTGCCTTCATGCTCCCACAGAATCACACCGAATCACAGAATGGTAGGGGTTGGAAGGGACCTCTGCGGGTCATCTAGTCCAACCGCCTTCTGCCAAAGCAGGGTCACCTACACCAGGCACCAGCTACTGCTTCACAAGTTTCAGGAGAAAGGAGTTTGCTACACCCCCCACCCGTGCCCTCTTCATCAAATCCTTCCACTCTATCCCTCCCAGCTCCTCCAGTCTCACCTCTGGCGAAGCCCTCAGGCTCGAAGCACTCGTGGCGCAGCCAGGGCATCTCGGGGATTGTCGTGTCAGGGGGACTGGCTGGTCTTGGGGCAAAGATCTCCTCCCAGGCAACCGCTGCGCTTTCTGGTGCCAAACGCATACCCACAGATGGGAACCTGGTGTGGCAGCGTCGAGAGGCTGAAGCCACACAAATGCCACTTTGCAGGGTGCTTCCTGCTGCCAAGACACAGGACTACCAAGCCTGGGGGTTACTCTCCAGAGCCAGAAATCCACAGCCCTGCGGCCCTCTGCACCCAGGGAGCACACCATCCCACTGCTCAGCCACAGCATAAGGAAACAAACCTCCCTTCTCCCCAGAGGAGCCAGAGGAATACCTGGAACAGCGAACTTTGCCCCCCCGCAGACGCACAGGACAGACCCGCGCCAGGCATCGGACCAAAGCATCCAGTTCTGGCACCAGGGCTGCAGCTCACAGCTGACCAAACGGCTCCGAGCTTTCTGCCCCAGACTCTGCGCCTGCCTCAGGCCCCAGGCGCTGGCTGGAGACCTGCCAAGGAGAGGGCTGCCTGTGTGAATCAAAAGCCAGAGCCGGGTAAGCATCACCTCTAATAAGCCTTTCCCCTCCATCAGGCACCCTGATTTTTTTCAGCTACGGTCTTGTGAGACGGAAGGCTGCTTGGAGCCGAGCCAGCACCGGGGAAACCACCATTTCAAGGTCCTGCAAAGGAGCCTGTAAGAGCAGAAGGGAGCTTTGGTCGGGCGTGGGGGGGGTTGATGCAAAGAGCAGGCTGTTCGCTGGGAAGCTGCTGCCGCTTGCCAGGAGGCGGTGGGGGAGGAGGCACCAGATGTCCGCAGACAGCATTTGCGAGAGCCTGCAGCGCTCCAGCCCAACGAGGGGAGGAAGGCGGCGGCTGGTGCCACTGCTGCTGCATTGTAATTGAACAGGACAAACACGACAGAGTCTACCGAGAAAGCTTACGGTGCCTTTCCCTCCGATGACTGCTACTTCAACGATGGGAAGCGTGAAGCCCAGAACCCCGGCTGGGGATCAGAGAAAGACCCCAGGACAACTGTCGAGAGACCTCGAACGCAGGAGGAAAAGGCCCTGCCATGAAGACTGCAAGACCCTTCTTCCTGGGGAAGCAGCGGCAGCTGCAAGCCCCAGTGCGGCCGTCGCGTCGGTGCCGAGTCTGGCTACGGGCGCCTGGGCGAAGCCAGCGCGCTACAGCCCACGAGCTGCCTTTATTCCTGGCATACGCAACAGCCAGGCACCGACAGCCAGAGCCCAGGCGAGTGCCCGAGGATGAATGCACAGCAGATTCCCGGCAGAAACAGGAAGAGAGCCCAGGAGCTCTGGCTGCAGCCTCCCACTTTGGGCACCGGAGCACCAGTGCAGCGGAGCCAAAAGGGGAGACTCCCACCACTGAGGGGGGTCTGCGTCCCCCCCACCTCGCTTTGCAAGCAGAGGACACAGCACAGGACCACCGGCGCGGTGGCAGGCGGCCCGTGAGCCCATGCCCGTGCAGTGGTGCGGCGGGCCTCCGTGGCAGCCCACGTGGCTCTGCTTCCTGCCTCTGGGCAGGGGAGGTTGGCTTCCTCCCCACCCCGCGGCAGCGGGGCCGACCAGGGTGGCTCTGCACCCAGCAGCTGCCCCACAAACACCTTTCTCCCACAGGCTCTGTCCCGCAGTCGGAATGCGGTGAGCCAGGCAGCGTCGGTCTGATGAGACACACGGCGGCGAGGAGCAGCACCTCAGAGAACCGGTCCCGTGGCACTGGGACACGCGTGGGCAGTGGCAGGTCCTCGGCGAGCCATCCTCCTGTCAGTCAGACAGCATTCTAACCTTCACCAGGGTCTACACCACTCTTTCACTCACTAACTGCCCAGACTGTTCAGAAGGACCCTAAAGCCCATAGAAAAATCGGCGCTCGCCCATTTCGGATGGAAAGGAACGGACTTCAGTCAGAGGGGTCTTTGGCTCATTAAGCAATACCACCCTCAGGCTCGTTGTTCAGATCAAATCAAGCAGTTCCGGGCTCCTCCTACAGCATACTGAGATGCAGTCTGCCACTTGGGTCCACTTGAGTCCTCTTAAAATAAAAATTAATTGATATGCAAATCAGACGAGGCATTAGACTCGTCTACTGGCCAAGGGCGATGCACAGATTCCCTGCTGCTGGACACTACAATCCTGACTCCCCCGCACCTCTCCTCCTTCCCCAGCCCAGGGTCAGCTGTTAACCACGGCTCTCCAGAGCAGGGAGGACCCTGTGGGATGCAGAAGAGAGCCAGCTCGGCACGCCTTCTTCTTGTGCCAGGCAGCAGCCTTGCCTTATCCCTTCCCTGACTGTCAGCACGTCACGTCCGGCAGGAGCGCTGCTGGGCTCTCACCTCAAGCTGAGCCCCTTGCCCACAGCATGAGTTTGAGTCTGCTAAACAGGACAACAGAGCTGCTGTGGGCACACCAACATCTGTGCCCAGTGGGGAGGTGAGGAGGTAGCAAGAGAAGCAAGCGCCTGGCCGCCTGGCATGTCCACTAGCGGGATTCTCGTGTCGATTTCCAAGAGAGATCAACTCTTTGCATACCCCCGACAGCTTTTCCAGCCCCGGCCCGAGCCATCGCACCACCTGCAGCCAGGAACAGCCACGGATCAAACACCGGATCAGCAGCCATCCAACATTCTCGGGATCAGAGCCCTTGGAGGCAGGGCAATGCCAAAACATAGCACTACTCTTGGACGTACTCACTCTCCTCTCCCGCCTTCCGGCTAAGCAATCATCGACTACAGCTACCCTCTTCCACAATCTTGTTTCAACCTAGGGTTGGGCAAAGCAATTAACCTCTCCATCTGGTTGCAGTGAGACGAACGCAAAAGCTCTGCATCACCCAGACAGGGATCAGCAACCCTGAGGGATGCCAGCATCGCCCCTTCCCACTGAAAGGGCTCCGAGCACAGCACTTCCAGCATCAGCCCGAGAAAGAGGAAATCCCAGGGCAGCCGGGTCGCTTCACCGGTGTGAAACCTACCCACCCACTGTGGAGCTCTGAGGGCCTGTGGGCTACTGCTGGGAGCTCTGGGGAAAGTACTTAGCAAAGTCAGCCCGCTACTGCAATAGCCTTCGATTTGTTGCACGGGGGCCCGTACCAGCATCAGAACAATAACCAGAGCCCTTAAAAAAAGTCTAAAACCTACTAATATAAGCCATACATTTTAATTAGACGAGGATTTTGTGAAATTACTTTTGATTAAGAAGCATAATAAGCTAAACAATAAACTTTCACCACCAGCAGCTGAGTCTCTCCGAATATTTCGAAAGCACTATGCGGGGTGGGAAGCAGCCACTTACATGTAAGGTCCTGATCGTACAAACGCTCAGTTGGGTAAATCACTCGTTAAACTAACACAGGCATCTGCAAAATCAGGGCTAAAATCACATTTATAGCAAAGTATTTGTAAGCGGCAGGACACCTACTTGCTGAAGTTCTGCTTAAGGCAAAACAAGTCCTTGTTTACACAATGTTTACAACTTCAACTCACGAAACTGACTTTCAATGAGCAAAACCAGGTTTGGGTTTTGGGAGGGGTTTCTGTTTTCTTGGGTTTGTTTTTTTGAAACAGGCTCCAGAGCAGATTCAACCACTGAATACTAGTTGTTTTTTTTTTAAAGGGAGTTTTAAAAGAGAGTGGGCAGCACAGCTCACGCCATAATGTCCAATGGAGGTGGGCAACCTAGGCAGATTATTACTGAACCGCTGACCTGTGGAAATGTTTTGGGAAGAAAGGTGCTACTGACTGACTTGCTGCTGCACTTGCCTGTTCTGCTTTTAGGTTTGTACTGTTCCCACAGCAAAGATGACAAACAAGGCTTTGGACTTTTCTCTCGCAGCATTAAGCTCGTGTGAAACAGGATTCTCCGCTGACAATTAGGAAACTAACTAAAGAGCACAAAAAAAAAAAATCCACTTCAGCCATTCTAAAACAAATACACACAGACGGCACCACAGAAGTAAACAACAATAACAAAAAGGTGTTTTAACTATTTTTGAATACTTTTCCCAGCATCTCCCCACGTGTTTTGAGCTCCAAGAATGAGCTTGGACGGGGAAGCTCATCTCTGCAGAAGCTGGCAGGAGAGCCGTACTCATTCTTCCCAGCAGCAGCGCGAAGGCGCTCGGCCTCCACTGTCAAACGCAATCTCAGCTTCTGCCCGTGAGCCCTGACAAAGGCAAGGGGACATAACCGTCGTTTTCCAGGTGGAGGAGGGGATGCAGCCCTGGGGAGGTGCTTTCTCCTGCCCAGCCCAGCAGAAAGCTGGGGAATAGGTGGAACGACAAAGAAAAGGAAGAGGAGGGCACGGTTCTGGTGCCCGCATCCCACTCCGAGGGCTGCCAGGCCTCCACGGGCTGCCAAATCAAATTGCGATCCAGAGCCGTGCTCCTGACAGGCGTAACAGGCAAAGCCCTCAAAGCAGGACCGGCGCGAGGCTCCTTCCACCCACAGCCACGGCTGCCCACGTCTGATGCTCATCCACCACGACTGGCAGCAGCTGATGCCTACAGATCGCACGGAAACCTTGATCCCTCCCGCCGGAGAAGCCCCACAGCTCCCCAGGCCGCTGCAGTGCTACAGGCTCCAACCAACACCCCCGTCCCAGTCCACGCAGATGCCGTTTTACCAGTGGGAAGGGACCTGGGACGCTGCGAGGAGGATGGCGAGGACCAGCCTGTACCCCCAGCACCTTTCTGGACAGAAGTGCTTGTCAGGAGACCAGTGCCGTGACGGGTGGGCTCTGCTGAGGGAAACTAGACAAATGCACGGGCAGACCCTCAGCACCTCACTGAGGGGGAATTTATCCCAAACTGAGGGCTCCCGGCTGCCTTCTCAGCATCGTCTCACCAAGGGAATGCAGGCAAGTCACAGCTTATTTTGTGCACACGTTTCTCCTACTATAATGTGGTTCCTCAGCCAAAGGGGCAAATGAGACAAGACTGTCCCCTTTTGGGACAAATGTGCTGGCGGCACCTGTGTTCCTACGTCCCTGCGCCCACCAGCACCCTGCCCGGGCACTCCGCCGTTCCCCACGACGGCGAGACCACCGGCCCAGACCCGGTATCAGCCCTTCCCACGAGCCTTGCGGACCGACACACGGTGCATCCACGTGCAGGCGCCTCTGCCGGCGACCACGGTAGAACCAAAACCACCGCCATTCAGAAAAAGCGTTAATTAGCAAAGACGAAACAGCCAGTAGCTATGCTGGCAGCTGGGAGGGAAGACGCAGACCACCACCTCCCCACAGAAGCAGTCGCTGCGTCCCTGTGCCTGTGGGCGCCCTCCGAGAGCCCCACAGGTCTCGCCCCTGCGGTGCCCAGCTCCGGCAGGAGGCACCAAGCCCTCTCGCCCCGATCACCAGAAAGCGTGTACACCGCAGCATACAAAATCCTTCCTGTCTTCTTTTCCAAACCCATCTCGCCCCCTCTCAGCTGGGACCCCCTCATAAAAGTAAGAAGAGACAGGCCTTTCCTGGCATTTCCTTTTTCTGAAAAGGCTGTAAAATTTTCCAAGCATAGCCAGAGCCAGAGCAAAGTTTGTCAGGAGCTCAGCTCATTAGGCGGCTGCTCAAGGAGCCCCCGCGGGAGGTGCAGGCTGCATAATTCAAAACAGCTTGGACCCTGGAAAAGAAAATAGAAACCAGCCTGCGAGAGCAAGAGGGGCAGCTCCAGCTCCGGCATAACCCCTGCTCCAGGAGCGCCCCATCTGCAGGGCTCGAGAGGAGCCCCGGCTGCAGCAGAGGTGCTGCGGCCAGCCCAAGAGGAGCTGGCACCAGGCGGAGGAAATTCCAAGCCTGTTGCTTCTGGCAGGCGCGCCAGGCCCTGGCTAGGACCTCGGCAACCTGGAAACCAGCTACTCAGCAATTTTCTTGCCATCCAGAGGGCTTGTTCTGAACCACAGTTTCACTTCCCCCTCCCTCCGTTGCAGCCCAAGAGGCAGGGAACACCAGAGGCAAAAAAACGCTTGCTGAAAAGCTGTCGTGACCAAGGCCCCCCCAAACTGCTCCGCTCCGGGACAGCAGTCTGGAGCTGCTGCCATTCCCCCCGTTGCATCTGGGGGCGGGGAGAGCAGAGGAAACTTGCTTGGACCAGCCCTAGGTCTCCCCGGTTCCTTTTGCTCCTTGCCAGGGAAAAGTTCAAACAAGGCTGCACAGAGGCAGGACACAGGCAGCTTTCAGCCCAGCCTGACTGCCGCGCTTGAGGCCCGCCTGTGGCCGGACCCGCTCCTTTCAGGCCCTGTCTGGCCCGATCCCCCACTGCAGATTGGTGCTGGAAGGAATCCTGCTGAGGAAGTGGCGAAAGCTCCAGTGCTGCAGGGGTTTCCACAGCCTTGGCCAGCTTGCTCTCGGAAGGAGTCGCCCAGAGGTGCAACCCTTGCTCACAGCGACTGCCCTTCGGAGCTCCCCATCCAGCTCCTCGCTGCCCAGAATGGGGAGACCTACAGCGTGGCTACTCGGCACCCTTGCAACCGCCTTTTTATAAGCCAGCATCCTCTACCAATCGCAGCCTCACACTGTGCCTTTCCCAAGACGCCAGGAGCCCAGCACTGTGTAACATCAGAGCGAAGCAACAGCCACCGCACCCGCTGCCGAAACCCCTTCTCATCTGAAGGGGAGCACAACTGTTCGCCGGTACACAACTGCTTGGCAGGATCTTTCTTCCAAAGAGGATATTACAAATGCATTTTCTGGTAGGAAGACTGCAATGCTCCACAGAGTCCCCGCCTGCGGAACCCGGCAACCAGCACACACCTGATCAGACAGTCACCAAGCCCTGGGTGGCGAGTCAAGGAAGACCATCCACGAAGCCAACTTCAGGAGGGCATGCACTGCCAGCAGAGAGGAACAGCCTCCCTTAACTTCAGCCCTTAAAGAGAAACCCGGGTATGGCCCTCCAAACCAGGGTACAGCATTCTGGGAGAGTGGCGTTTCTCTGCGCAGAGCACATCGGACGAGGACCACGGTGCTCCTTGGAGAACCAGGCACTCGACTCGCTAGCCAAGGACACAGTTTGCGACTTCTCCTGTAACCACACCAGCCATAGCTTTCTAACTTCCAGTTTTCTCAGCTGGGCAAATCCCGGAGGTGAGACACTCGGGGACTGGAAAGCTCACAGACGCACCGAGCAGTGAGGACACTTCACGAACGAAGCTCCTGACCTCCAGCTTCTCAGAGGGCTGGAAAAGCCCCCTTACACCTAGACTGGAACAGGAGGCTGAGACCCAAAGAGGCAGCTGAGTAGAAGCGGAGCGATGAGCGGGAATTGAGAATCCTGGCTCCTGTCCCTAGCTCTGCCCCATATTCCCTTCCTGCCTTTGGTTAAGTCATTTCCTTTCACTTTTCCTCCTAGTCTCTCTTTCGGAGGTGAAAAACCCAAGCCTTTGCTTCTGCAGAGCGCTCGTGACCTCCTCCAGCCTGTGCGGGTGCAGAACATCACTGCTGCCAGAGGCTGCAAGACAGGCCGTGTGCAGCAGCCGCGCTGCTCGCACAGACCCCAGCAGAGCCTGGCACTTCCTGCGCTGACACGCGACAAGCACGGAGTCTGTAAACAGTCAGGGCCGCGGAGCATCTTCCACACAGACCATACCCCGGCCCGCTCCCCTCCTCAGCCGCCGCAGCCAGCAGCCGAGGAAGGAAAAGGCAAGCTGCTCAGCTGAGCTGCGACAGAAGGAGCAGCACAACCACACACAGCACTGCTCTGGACAGCCCGTCAGCAAGGAGGTGGCCCTCGAGTCATCGGCAGCAAGCATGGGGAAGGCACAGCAACGGGAGAGGCAGGATTAAAACAGAAAAACACCAAAAGCAAAGCTGCAAAAACCAACCCGACCAGCAGCCCAAAGAGGCAGGACGGGAGCAGAGGTGCCCGAGGGACGCAGCCCTCCTGCTCCCTAGCAGATCTGTCCCGCGGCCTCCCACATACTTCAGGGAGAGGGGAGACCGGTAGGCATAGGCAGGAACAAGGAGCACTCTGTGGTTTTGCTCGGTATTTCAGGCCATCTCTCGCACAGGAGGAGCTCAGCTTCGCTTTCCAAGTCTCGCCCTCCCTGGCACGGATCACAGCCCTGGCTCCTGGCCCAGGACTTGGCTCCAGCAGAGCTCCTCACCAAACAGGGTGACGCCCCACCTCTGGGCACAGCGCGCAGCCCAGTCCTAAAGCCATCTTGAGGCTATTACCCCAGCACCAGGAGCGGCTCCCCATCATCTCCTAGCTGGGATTCAAAGCAGCTTGAGTCGCAGCTGGAAAAGACCAAACCCCAAACCTAGCTCCTGCTCTTGGTGGAAGCAAAGCCCAACGACGAAGCACCATCTTCCTCCAGCAGCTCCGGCCGAAGCTGGCACACGATCTGCCCGTGCTGGGGAAGCACGGTCTCCCAAGGATGCCCACACACGGCCAGCACGTTCCCCTGCCTGCAGCTGTCCAGAAAGACGCAGCAGGACAAGATGCCAGGTGAAGGCCCTGCCCTCCCACCACTGGCAGAGCAGAGGGGCTGGAAACCACTGCCTGATGCGCTCACCCGGCGATCCGGCAAAGAGGCTGGGATACGCAGGAGCTGGCTGTGCCCAGATACCAGCGGCTGCCAAAGAACCGGCCCACCTCCCCAGAAAAAGCTGAGCGAGTAGGAAGCAGGCCTCACTCCGCTGGCTGTGCCCAGCAAGAGTCAAACAGGTTCCCACTCATCTCTTCAGGACGCTGCAGCCCATCACCCTCACACCGCTTTCTCCAGTGGAGGGTCCCAGCCAGCACCCAGGCAACCCTGCCTGTTGGGGAGCTGCGTGTCTCCAACGGCCCGTCCCACGGCCTGCGAGACAGGGGCGGCAGGTGTGCGAGCTGGGAGGGGAAGTCCGAGGCCAAGCAAGCTGGGCCAGGAGCTGGTCAGGATGTCCAAGAGCAGCAGGAACATTTCTGAGGCTCGGTGCAGGCTTGGGATCGCCGTGCCGAGGTGCCCTGCGCTCCTCCTCCTGCCGCACCAGGGCAGCGACAAGCCCATCTCCGCTCGCCAAGGACACAGGGAGCACACAGGGCTCCTGGCAAGCCGCCCCTCCGTAGCGTGGCTCTCCCTTAAATCAAAAGCAGGTGCCAGTGACACTAACTGCTTCCTCTGCGCTGGCTCCTGCTGAGTACAGCCCTGTGGCAACCACAAGCGCCACCGTGAACCGGTCCCAATTAGAACAAAATCCATCACCCTCTCCACCTCTGAATTTCAAAGAAAATCAGGTAGGGAGAAAACAAAACCAGCTCTGCGTTCCCAGGAGGGGCCTGGTGCCAAGCAGATGACCTGGAACAGGCACCACGGAAGGAGGAAGGGTGCCTCTCGTCCACGCCACGTGGTTTGGCTGGTGCTGCCTCACAGGGAGAGGCCAAGGAAGGGCAAAATACAGCAACAGAAACCATCCCCGCCAACCTCCGGTAACAGTTCCTGTGTACCTTCCACCCGGGGCTGCCCAGGGTGGTGCTCGCAGAAGGGAAGCTGGACAGGAGGAGCGAAGACCAACCTGCCGGAAGGTAGCACGCAACTTGGAAACAGAAGCCAGGAGGAACCGAGGAGTCTCATTTGGGCCATTCTCACCCCCCGCACCACACAGAGCTGCTGGAAACAGACAACTGAGAAGCGAAGGGGCTGCATTGCTTCCTGGGCCCCTTGCTCCAAGATGGGTGTATTTTTCCACAGCCTCAGCACTACAAGAAACCGCACAGGGTAAGCTTCAATCTCATGGAGATCAACTACATAAGGTCAGCATCCAAAGCTCCTGCACCCCCTGGAAACATGGAACCACGCGTGAGATCACCAGCAGACGCATTTGCCAGTCAACATCTTCCTGGGAGAAAAGGAGAGCTGTGTGACACCAAGTCCTGAACCTGCATTAGATTTTGATTTGCCAGAAGAGTCGTGCTGGCAATCCTCCTAGCACTTCGCTGATGCGGCTTAAATAACACTGACAAAATATTGCCGCATCTGTACATCACGTCGCTGTGATACCGCTGTCCTTCATTATATCATATATCCATGCATCTATGAACCATGTTGCCTCTTAAAAATGCCAAAAGTAGTCACAAATGTTGCACAACTCTCCTACGCTCCCCCTCGTCCAGGGCACTGGCATGACGCTGGGTCTTTGCCAAAAAAGCAACAGCACAAGGAAAATGACATTCGCAGGACAAGCTCCGAGGTTCTGCTCGGCTGAGGCTACGGGGCATAGCCGGCAACCCTGGGAGCAGCTCAGGAGCCGGCTCGCAGGTGGAGCAGACCCCGATGAATTCTCGGACAGGGCAGCAAACTCGTGCGCTTCCACAGGGACCTACTCCCCCAGAAGAGGCCTGCTGGGGAGATCCATCGGGCAGGGTATTTAAACCTGGATGGAGCCCTAAGCAATTCAAGAGCTCAAAGCCAGCCTGTGCCATTCCCAGGAAACGCCTGGACCCGAACAGCTTAAAACCCATCGCAGTAGCTGGAATACACAACCAGTGCCAGCCAGAGCACATCGGGACCTCAGAGGGACACAGACACATCCTCGAGCGCGCCGACGGCTAAAATCTTTCACCCTCAGCAGCAGCCAAGCCTGACGCAATCACCTGAGACAGTGCAAAGAAGCAAAGGCTGTCCTCATGTCAACGCTGAACTGGACGCCGTACTAACAAGAGATGGGGCACAGAAAACAATCTCAAGACCCATCTTTCACTCAGGACTCTGCAACGACAGGGTACGCCACAAAGAGTAACGCCTCTGCAGCAGTAAGAAAGAGCCACCGGCTGGGACACGGCTAATGCTCCCCGCAAGAGCCTCCGCTCTGGCTACCGCTCCGTTCCGTACCCCTCCACACAGCAAGCGTCACTAGGAGGGAGAGCACTCACAACATCCCAGCAGAAAAGAACAGCAGCAGGGAGCAGGAAAAGCAAAGGGTTTTTTTCCCCCCCAAACAGCAAGTACGGAAGATGTGTCGCCAGCTGGGTCGATGACTCGATAGAAGAGTCAAAGGCTGAGCGGAGCCTGGACCTTAGGGACTCCCAGCGAGCACAAGCAAGGCCCACAGCTCTAAGGGCCTGAGCTAGCCTGGAGCTGAAGCGCGACTCCAGCGCATCCCCAGCAGCTGCCCTGGAGAAGGCAGCCCAGCGAGCTCAGTACTTCCAGCTTCGTGATGGCCCGGTTGCTTCGTGCGGCGGCCTGTCCCCCTGTCGCGCAGTGCCCAGAGAGCCACCTTCCAATGGCAACACGGCGGGACACAAAAGGTGGAGGGCTTTAAAGTACGAAACATAACTATTTTACTCTCTTCAACTGAACGACAACTGTGGTTTCACGTTTCTGAGTAAGGTTTTCTTCAGCTGCCTTTTTTTTTCCAGTGGGAAGGTCTGGAAAAAGGAAAGGGACTCTGAGGGGCAGGGAGACGTGCTAACACCTACAACATTGCACCACCAAAAGTACCAAACACTGGGGAACGGATTTTCTAGGTAATGAAGATACAGGTCAGGGTGGTGGGGAGGCACCGATCATGCCATCTGCCCAGCTACAATGGCAGAACACATGTTAAAAAACAGACAAAAAGCTTCTAGAGCGATTAGGGTGCGAACGTTCTGGAAAAAGTCCCCAATGGAGTAGAGAATTGCCGTAGAGACAAGCACACTGACACATTCATCTTTCTACCAAGAAGAAAGAAAGAGAGAACTGGGCAACAGTGTCGACCTGGTGATTTTTGCACTAGTACCGGCCACGAGCGTGTACTATATACCCACGTGTGGCGACAGCCAACGTTATCGCAGGCACCGGAGTCAAAGGAGGTCTTGCTTCAGCACTGACACAGACCTGCCATGTGACCTTGGGCAAATCGCTTCCTCCGTGACTCAGTTTTCTTACCCCTCTTGCCACCAAAGTGGCAAAGCAAGGCGCACACACATCCCTTTACAGCGACCTGGCGATTGACGGATGGAAGGAGCTGCACGTCGTTGCTGCGTGCCTGACACGAAACGGCGTTTGGGCAGGACGGCAAGCAGGAGCCACGTTTGCAGCACGGATCCCACAGGTCAGGAGAGTGCAGCTCGGTCTCCCGCAGCGTGGCTCTGCGGGGACGCACCGTAGCCGAGGGTGCGTGGCTGCCCTCCGTGCCACACTGCCAGCAGCCAGGACCCGACCGAAGGCCACCGCAGCCCGACACCCGTCAAACCGCGCGGCCCCCGAGGCGCGCAGACTCCACGCACAACAACACAACAGCCTGCCCTGTCATGCAGCATTACTTATGTGTTCAGATATGCATCCTTCTCACATTTCTACTCCAGCAAGTGGTTGCTAGCAGAGCGGGGCTCGGACAAGTTCACCACCTGCTGAAGACACATCCCTAACCCCGCGCGGGGAAGGTTTTGTTACATCGGCTCCCTTCCGCATGCAAGGAAAGCACACACGTATAGTGTTTCTCGCCCTTTTCCTCCGAGCCGACCACACGCCTAGTTTACCTCAAGAGGGAACGGAAGCCCATCGAGCAGGACACCGCCAAGAGAAGGGAGAGGTCTCCCCTGACACCTGCGATGGGCTCCACCAGGAGCGCTTACTCAAACCCCGCGTGAACCGCAGCGAGTCCAGATTCGGGCACCCCCGTCCCAGCCCTCCCCAGGGCTTTCGCAGCACCGACAACGTCTTGCAAAACCCAGAGCTGCGCGGGCAGAGCCGGGCTCGGCGCGAGCGAGTCCTCCGCGGCCGGAGCCCAGCCCTGCGCCAGGCTCCCCGGCCCTCGAGCGGCCGCGGCGAGGGGCCAGCGGGGC
>Ga0065711_1009349_pt1 | contig 16731 bp, 9 predicted proteins | sample Hoacrofraction12_FD_59098 | JGI IMG/M metagenome (GOLD analysis project Ga0065711, IMG submission 59098) | Hoatzin crop microbial communities from Cojedes, Venezuela - Epithelial fraction 12 v2 (version 2) | ecosystem: Host-associated > Birds > Digestive system > Esophagus > Crop | place... | reverse complement strand
TTGATGCACCCCAGGATCCCATTGGCCTTCTTGGCAGCCAGGGCACACTGCTGGCTCATGGTCAACCTGTCGTCCACCAGGACACCCAGGTCCCTTTCCACAGAGCTGCTCACCAGCAGGTCTGCCCCAAGCCTGTACTGGTGCATGGGGTTGTTCCTCCCCAGGTGCAGGACTCTGCACTTGCCCTTGTTGAACTTCATCAGGTTCCTCTGCACCCAACTTTCCAGCCTGTCCAGGTCTCGCTGGATGGCAGCACAGCCTTCTGGTGTATCCACCACTCCTCCCAGTTTTGTCTCATCTGCAAATTTGCTGAGGATACATTCTAACTTTTCATCCAGGTCATTGGTGAATAAGTTGAACAGGATTGGGCCGAGTACTGACCCCTGGGGAGCCCCACTAGTTACAGGCCTCCAGCTAGACTCTGCGATGGATGGAGTTGTTGTTACTGAATTTGGCTGAAAGTTAAGTGGAACAGGCAGCTGTCTGTTGTGGCCGACTGTGAGGGGCGGGCGGCAAATGGGCTGATACGGCCTGAAGAGATGGGGGTTCTCCCCTGATCGGAATGGCTCACGTCCATCTTCTGCCTGGCTCTCTGATGATGTGATGATTTCACACGTGGCCCTGAATGACCACCAGATAGCACCAATGTAAAGAACAAGTTTTCAGAGCTTGCATTTCGGTTTTTAGTATTCATAAGTGGTGCCATATTCTGAAATAATGAATTGCACGAAATATGTAAGCGTTTTACAGGGTCAGCATTCGGGAGCACTGTTCTCCTTACCCACAGTGCTGTCACTCCCGGTGCTGTCCCGTGCTGTCTTGGTACCCCGCTCGCACGCTGCTTGGCATCCGAGATGCTTCCCGTGGTGACGTTTGGCATCCCGTGGATGCACTCACCGTGTATGAGGACACACTCGCCCATCGCTCTTTGATGATGTAAATCACTGATTTGAGAGTCAACGCAAGTAAGGACAGGAGCTCACAGATGTGACTTCAGATCGCAGAATCATAGAATCATTAAGGTTGGAAAAGACCTCTAAGATCATCAAGTCCAACTGTCAACCCAACCCCACCATGCCTGCTAAACCACGTCCTGAAGTGCCGCGTCTACACGTTTTTTGAGCATCTCCAGGGATGGTGACTCCACCACCTCCCTGGGCAGCCTGTTCCAGTGCCTGACCTCTCTTTCTGTGAAGAAACGTCTCCTAATATCCAGGCTGAACCTCCCCTGACGCAGCCGGAGGCCAGAGGACCGTGGCCCGGTTTCCCAGCCAGCCCGATCTGCAGATCTCGGATCCGATCTCTGAGAACGGTTGGGGGCGTGGCCCGGGAGCTCCGCCCCAGGTCAGGTGCCGCGCGCGTGCCCGTGGGAGCGTGCCGCGGGGCGCGGTGGGCGGGATCTCCCTGCGCTCTCCAGGGTGCTGAACCCAGAGCTCCGGAGGGGGACAAACCGGGGTGCGCTCCCAACAGACAAGCCGTTGCACACGCACCACCCCCCCCACCCCCGCCTTGTCCCTCCTGTAAGCTGAGGACAGCCCCAGGAACTGCTGCTGTGCACTGATTATTTCCAGGCTGAAAACGACATCCTTCAAATAAAGGCACTCTTTCAGCAGACACTTTACACGGGTATCCTTCTCACCCTTCGCTTTGCGTTGCGTCTTCGCCACCTTGCCCAGTGCTTTAGCATGGAACCTTGAATAGCAGTATTGTATCTGCCATTGCAACCAGCACTTCTTCCTTTTCATTGTACGAAACAGCAGAGTTTGCCTGGATGTGGTGGATGGTTGGGGTAACAGAAAACATGAATGAAACAGGATGAGCAAATGGTGAAATATCATAGAATCATAGAATGGTTTGGGTTGGAAGCGACCTTATATATCATCTGGTTCCAACACCCCTGCCATGGGCAGCGACACCTTCCACTAGACCAGGGTGCTCAGAGGTCCATCCAACCTGGCCTTGAACACTGCCAGGGAGGGGGCAGCCAGAGCTTCTCTGGGCAACCTGTTCCAGTGCCTCACTACCCTCATGGTGAAGAATTCCTTTCTTCTATCTAATTTAAATCTTCCCTCTTTTAGTTTAAAGCCATTACCCCTTGTCCAATTTCAACAGGCCCTGCTAAAATGCCTTTCCCCATCTTTCTTGTAGGCCCGCTTTAAGCACTGAATAGGCTGCCATAAGGTCACCTCACAGCCTTCTCTTCTCCAGGCTGAACAGCCCCAATTCTCTCAGCCGTTCCTCATAGGTGAAGTGTTCCAGCCCTCTGATCATTTTTTACTAAATATCATATAATTAGTTTCAGTTTAATATTGCTATATGTCTGTTGCCAGTGTTTTTTTACTTTAAAAGAGCTAGATGTTTTTTCTGTCTTTATGGTCAAAGGTTTCTGAACAGCTTTCTAACCAAATAGTCAAAACCTGAATTAAACAGAGACTTCCAAATGAAAATTTCAGTCCATATGCTTGCAATTTTGATGAAATTTCAAAAAATGAAAAGAATGGGTTTGGTGGGGACAAAAAACCTGATCTGGAAGTTGGTACTAATTCGCCCTATAATGATAATGTAAATTAATTAGTATTTCCACCAAGCGCATAGAATTTGTTTCATTAGAGTCAGCATAGCAACTGTGTTTTAAAGTGCAAGTTCTAGCTTACTTTAAAGGAGACTGACATTTTCTTCACATCACAGCTGTTACTAATTTCAGGCTTTTCTTGAAGAACTTGCACTTTCCATCTAGTAACATTTTATTTTCAGTTTGAAGGGTTAAAACTATCTGCATAACTGAAGGAATCAGTCTTAATTTCTTACAGCAATTCTGTCATGGAACTGAGAGATTCACGGAATTGTTAGATGCTACTCTGTGTCAAGCAGTCAGCCTTGTAGTCTATCTATATTAATAATAAAATGGAGAAGTGCCTACATGCATAAAAGGCAATTTAGCACTTCAGCTCATCTGCCTGTGTAATAAAATGCTACAATATATTTTACTTGTGAAGCTTTTGGGAGTGAAACAGTGTCACAATCTGCTATCCAATATCACAGTACACAAGTCCAGATAGTCTTAATTCATCTTCAGCATGTCTGTGTGAAGGATACCAGTATTCATGGTGCATGTTACATGGATTGCAAAATGCTCCACAGACAACTGAAATAGCTAACGTATTTGCAAGAAAGGTATTATCACGTATTCAATCTGCAGTTCAGAAATGAAAAGTGCAGAGGGTACTGTTCTATGAACTCGGGTCTCTAGCCTATAGCACATTCCGAGATCTCTAATTGCCCACAGTGAGCTTTGGTTTACAGTCCACTGGAAGACCGTTGGCTCACTAGTCTGGGAAGGTCATGCAGAAAGCATGGATTGGCATTTTGCCCTTGCAGGCAGCCTGGGCACAACCAGTTCAAGACACATAACATGGTGAATTTGTGCCTCGGCATGATCATCGCTAGAAAAAGATTCTGTGGCTAGACTAGAATGGTACATGGCACTCAGGAGTGTCTAACTTTCAAGCATCCAGTTCAGGAAGTGGAATTCACACATGTCTAAGAGCACTGTACACAGAAAGTGTAGGTCCTGAAAATGGAATTTGAAATGAACAGAGGAGCATGGGAAAGTTTCTCAAATCACATCTATTATTTGCCTTTCAAAGTATCTTTTAGTATTTGGGTTCCATGTTATTCCTTTATGTTTCTTGCATGACTGATTAATGCTTTTCTTCTAAAAAGCAGTCCCCGAAGGAGGCAGTGATGGTGATGTCAATGGAAAATGGTTTTGGTCTTGTGGTTGGGATAGTTTCCTGAGAAGTGTCTCCCTGTCGAGAAGGGGTTCAAGTGTGCATCTCAAAACCAGACATTTCCCTGTGCCTTCCCATCCTGGCCTTTTGGTTATAAGTTATGTCATACTTGCTGTGCCTAGTCCCTAATACAGTGCTGTCAGTGTGGGGTAGATATGCTCCAAGCATGTGGGCTGCATCAGGCACATCAGAACTAAATATGAGATGAGAAGTGAGGCCAGCCATAAAAACAACACTTTTGTATACATGCAGTTGCAGGGTATTATGTGCTTATATAATTTTACTGGTGAAAACTTCCGCAGTTAGACATTCCTGAAATCAGGCATTTCCATTTCATATAAGTCATAAATTAGTTAGGTGACTAATTGCCTTTTGAGGGTTAGACCCAAAGATGTGATATACTACATTTGTGGGGGTGAAGGAATGAGTTCATGTCTTCCACAGTTCAGTCTAATATAATCTTAGCATGACATCATTATCTTTTCCTTGATCAAGAAAAGGGAGTCAGATGCTCTGCTCCGCGTTTTATTTCTGCAGTGTTTTCAGACCTGCTGCTATTATGTTGAGTTTCTGAATTTGCAGTAAAGTTGGGTACTATTCCCTCAAAGGAAACTGATTTTAAACCTTAAATTATCCAAGATAATTACTGTTCATTTTTTAAAATGCTTTTTTCCCCTACATACTTGGTTAGTTATTTAGAGCTTGAAAAATTATATTCAGGAGAGGTCAGAAGTTAAAACAGACAACAACCTTTGCATTTAGGAAATTATTGTCTGGAAAAGTTCATAGAGCAGAAAGATATTACTTGATGTAGAAAGCATTTCAAGGAGAAAGCATGTGCAAAGAACCTGGAGAAGGATTTCTGTGGCTCCGGTCGGGTATTAGTCCATCTCAATGGCTCACCTACTGTACTATCTGGTATACTGTATTCAGTTCTGTGTGAGGTGTAAACAGAGGCTCACGTAGCATCCAAGGATGATGTTCTGGAGGGGTTTTTAGAGAAGTAAAAGTGTAATACTGATCAGAGTATACTTACCAGAAAAAGAAAGGAACCAAGAACATTTTTTTTTTGCAGTGGTATGGAAATAGAACTGGGGAACTAAGAAAGTGACTTCCTGGGATAATCTTTCCAAGGAATGAGAGGTCTCAGCCCTGTGAACAATTATGATAAAAGCTGAGGACCATGTGAAATGGTAACATTCCCCCACTGCCAGAACAAAAGGTGAAATGGTTGCCTCTGTTTCATTCTTGACCACACAGCTGTGGAAAATGAAGAAGCAACTCATGTTCAGAATGCTGGCGTTTCGGACAATAGTCTGTTTTGTGTTGCAAAAGGGAGAAAAAGAGAGAAATAGTAGTATTACTTCTTCCTGATTAGAAAGCTCGAGAGTACGATGAGGAATTTGATGCTGGAATGCTGATGTTTGGGATTCTCTTCCTCATCAAATTAAAAAAAAAAAGAGCAGTAGTTCAGAAAGGCAACAACAATAGACAACTCCGATTTTCCATTACTTAATGTAACATAATGAAGTGCTGCTTTTGGTTTTGCCAAAACTTCAGTGGAAAAAAAACAAACAACTGGAGCTGCCTGTTTAGACTTACTCAATATGAAAGCCTGCTGCAGAGCCGCCAGCTAGCTACAAGTGACACCTAATTCAAATTTTTAAAAGACATGAAGTAAGGAAATGCCACTCTTAACCCATTGCAATTAGGCGTATGCAGATAAGAAAAGGACTGGGAGGGAAAGGAGGACGATCCTCAGCAAGATCAAACTGCTGCTTGTGATTGCTGGGTTTGACAGCAGGAAGAGGCACAAGTAACTCCTCTCTGAAACCATCAGATCTGTTCCCCAGTTCTTTCTCTGCCTTTTCCAAGGGCAGCCATATAAGGCAGATAAAAGGGAGGGACCCTGCATTGCTCAGGGTGGGACTTGACAAGTTGGGGGCAGAGTCAGGCAGCAGCTCCTCTCCCCCCACCTATCCAGGGAGTCTGCTGCATGGAGCTGAGGGAGCAGCAAAGAGGAGGGCTAGGAGGACACGCCACAAAACAAAGCAGGTACTGTTTGCCAGCTGGTTCCATGTTTTTCTGTGCTTTGCGTCTGACTGTGTGGGATCCCCCATTTTAATTAAGCAGGGTAGCAAGTGTGTTTCAGGTCGCTCTGTTTGCAATTGCTGGGTGGCCAGCCTTTGCTACAAGCGCTTGTCTAGGTGGCCTCAGCACCCTAAAATGAATGATGTGAAGGGAATGTACTTCTGACAGGTGTTTCTTGTGTTCTTGTAGATTGACTTGGATGAGGGCTTTGTGTTTTACCCTCAATGTTTGGTTCCTACAGCTTTTCATTATCAGGAGGACTGATGAGGGAAAGGAAGTATTTCTGTGTCTGCCATGGGACTAATGTAGAAATGCATCAGCCCACCTTACTGTGACCAGTGTTAAAAAATGAGCACATTGTAACAAGTCCACTACTCCATGTAAATATTTTGTGGAATAGCTTAGAGGGCTCTGTTCAGATGTACTACAGTGGTAGTTCATTCACTACACGTGAAGATCTTTAAGCAACAACAAAAAATAGGCTTCATTTAAGAAGAGGGTGTGAAGGCTGAAATTCTTTTTCTCTAAATTACTCTATTCTGCTGAGGTTAAAGTAACTCATAATGTGGGTGTGAGTCCCTTCTGACAGAGGAGCAGTCAGCTGCAACTCCTAGGCATGTGGACATTATATTGTGGATAATACAATGTGTTAAAATATGACATTACAGATGTAATTTTGACTTTAAAATCAGTGGTACTTTAAAGTTAAAGTCATTTCTCATGATAGTTTTAATATTCTTGTATTTTCATAATATTTTCATATCTTCATTTTAGCTAAGCGTTTTAGACAAGGAAGCTTTTTGTAACTGTGTGAGAAATGAGGCAGTACAAAAAATGTCACTTCAGAAAGACAGCTGCTCTCAGTCTCACAGAATGTCTAATATTGCTGCTAGTATCTGTGTATTAGCAGCAATTTAAGTCTGCCCCATGAAATACATATAGATCTGTAAGAGCCTTGTTTTCTGTTCTATTTTCTCTAAGTACTTACTTGAGAGTAGCTAAGTTAGCAGCAAACATTAAACAGCTTGAAGAAAATCAAGAATCAGGCCATAAATCTTTGATCTTTTCTCTTGTAACAATATTAACCTTCCAGTCACAGTTATTGTTAATGGCATCCTCCTTTTTACACTAGAGAAAAATTGTTCCTGAGTACCATAGACTGCAAAATCAGATCCCATGAGGTGACTGAAATAATTTATTCAAGTCTTAAAATCTTTCTGTCATTGATACTCTAGATAAGATCTCTTGAGATGTAGGTGTTGAAGTTCAAAACATCAGTCAGATGTGTTTTGGGCAACAGCAAGTTTATAAATTCCAGGAGATTTTCACAGCTCTACCTTTAATCGGGACACTTCAGGAACTGCTTAGCTTAAAATAATATCATAGGATCAACATTCAAGATAACTCTGCTGCTGTACTACTGTTGCACTATTTAAGTAGTTTTAAGCTTCCTTCTTAGCAGATGTAACTTTAAATACTGATATTCTGTCTTCCTCCAGAAGTCTTAACCTCTTTCCTTTCCCAGCCTCCTGTTACTTCTGATGTCTTGCATGTGTCATTGTCCAATAAGTTTTTCTGATTTAATTTCAGAGGCTGTGAGTGACAGCAGGTGACAGGCTGACAGCTCACACTTCTGTCACAGAGAGAAGCTCCGTGATAACAGCAAAGTCATCTTATCTGCTGCTGGCGAACACCCTCGGCAGGGAGGACATACAATACCTTCTTCATGATTTTAAATATTGATCTGGGTTGGTAATACCTGTATGCTGTTACAGAATGTCCTGTGACAGCAGAGGAACTGTTGGGGACCCGATGTATAACCTCTGTGGACACGTTCAAGGCTCCGCTTCCCAGCTTAGCGGTCTGAATGGCAGTGAGAAATCTGCAGCGTTGCTGGAAGTCAGGGAGAACCTGAACAGCAAGCAGTATTCTGCTGTGGCGCTGGATCCCGAAACCTCCCTGGATAATGGATCCAGGATTCCCCACAACCCTGGGGAAGGCACAAAGGCTGCAGCCTTGACGGAAAGTGAAGTCTGCAGGGTCTGTACGACAAAGTGTTTCCATAGCCGCTATCTAACTAAAACTAGCACGCAGGGAGATGTCTACAACTTCCTGGAGAGGCCCAGCGGATGGAAGTGTTTTATCTATCATTTTGCTGTGTAAGTACCTACATTTTCACATAATCTTCGGCATAAGAAAAATTTCAAACTGTCCACTTAATCAGGCAGAACTCGCAGTACTTGAGCTCTCAGGCTGAAACCTGCAGAATGAGTAATCCCGCGGAAAGCAATGGAGAAGCCAGTTTCTCAGGGGCTCAGCTGCTACATCCATTAACTTTTTGAGAAGTGCTTTTTAGTCTTGATATTTGTCTGCAAAGATGTACTCTGTGTATTTGATATTCCTGAGGTGAGGTCCTGTGTACTCATGGCAGTTGTTGCTGCCTTAGCTGCTTGACATTGTGCTAGCTTCAGACACTGCAGTTTTCAGCAGGAGTGTGGAAGGTTTGGCTGCGATCAGATACATCACATTTTTATAGGTCCGTGTAGCTCATGCTGAAGTGCCAAAATAAGTGATTTGTTGGACAAACATATAATGATAACATTACTAATTTGAATTAATTTACAGTTGTGAACACATATTGAGTACAAATTTAGCAAAATGTTTTTCATTAGACCATCTATGTAGTACATGCAAGGCTTCCATTTACCCTTGTAAAACAGTGGTTAACATGTTAATACAGCTGTTACTGTTTTCTTTGAGCTGCTTATGGTATCTGTCAAGTTTAGCAAGACTTCAATTACTGTTTTGAATGCTGCTTAAAAGAGTGATAATTTGTCATCTTAGCTGTAGAAAGGGTCCAATTGTGCTCTCGATGAGGCGAGAGGAAGTTTTACTGGCTAAAGTGAATGCAAACTAGGCCTAAAGTCCTCGCTTTTATTATAAAATTAGCATATATCCTAAAGAAATGCAGAGTGCGGAAATTATTCTGTTTGTCTCAGAGGAACTTTTCTATGGCCTGACTGCAATTTGCAAAAAAACTTCAGTTACTGCAGTCAGGACCTGCCCAGAGAAATACATGGTAATTCTAAGAATGAATCATAATACTTCTATTTGGCATAAAACAGACAGTCATCTTACTTCCCGCTTCCTTTCACCCCTCAAAATCATGTATACGGATTTTTTAAAAAGATTTTTTGATTCATGAAATTTTGCAAAGTAAAAGGATAGGCCACTTTCAAGGACTATGCTTATAGTATATAATAATTCCTAAGGCTTAAACAGATGTAATTTGTGAAGACTTAAATATGTGAATAGTTGTGATTGAAGCCTGTTTCAGGTTAGGACTTACTAATCTTGCTAAAATGCATTTGTTTCATCATCTGTGTTGGTTTTATGACAGAGTAAGATTGACCTATAATTCTGATTTATATTCTGCAATGGACATTAACATAAAAAAATTAAAAAATCTATTCACACACACCTTTCCCCCCTAGAGAACTGGAGAAAATATTGGTATTACTGACAGAAAACTCTCCTTTTTTTTTTTTTTAACAGTACAAGGATTCCTAACTTAAATGAAAGGAAATCTAAATCGACCTCTTTTAAAGGCTTTTTCTTTAAGATTGCTTTAAAGAAAACTTTTAAAACATATTTTTTGGCCACCATTTTGTCTTAAGTACATTTGTCCTAATAATTATCCCAATAACTACATGGTGTGTTCATTTATCTAACAAGTTTCTGTTTTGGAAAGAACATACTATATAACATTAAATGTCATTAAAGTTAAACATTGTGAAAGTAATTAAGTGCTAATCTAAAATACAGTTAATTTTATAATGAGAGCAACTTGTAATTTATTAACAAAAAAGTTTCCCATATTATTACTGTGGTTTTGGGGTAAATTATGTAGAGTTGATCTGATCAGGATAACTATTTTTATAACAAATCCAGTCTTCCAAGTATGTAGCTGACATTTGTGCAGCCTGGAGGAGCTGGATGTGCAGCATCCCTTCACTGTCATTTTGTGCTTCGTATGCCACAAAGACCACATAACTCATGTACAAACCGGTGGGAAGTTTCTGTCCAAGAGGGACTGGAGTTTGTTCTGATCTGTGGCCGGTTCTGCTAGAAGGAACCTAACTTTCCAGAAACAGGCAAGGTGAGGGAACAGCAAGTGCTCCAGGAGGTGATCTTCCTTTTGCGTTCTGAAACTACCAAGATAATCTCATGTCCTATAATATTTGTAGTGTGCCTGATACTTCAAGGTTCTTTGAAGGGGGTAAACTGGCGCTTCTTAAGGAACTTTATAATGTGTGTTAGAAAAGGGAATTATTTTTGCCTAATTAAATCTGGAATTTGTGTTACTTTAGTGGAGTTGAAGGGGTGTGTGGGTTTGCTTGAGAATTTCCCTTCCCAGTCCTGAAAACCTTCTGACTTAGGTAATTTTCAGCTTCACTGGAAGTATGAAATACTTAGCTCCTGAAACCCCCGAGAGCAGAGGATCTCACTGACAAGTTAGAAAGGGGTGAGGGCTTGAGAAACAGCTGTGGTGTGCAAAAGCAATGCATTGATCCTAACCAACCAATTTCTGTGGCTGTGAAGAGCCTTAAGGTATTGGATATCAGTATTTGCTAGTCCAGCTGTTTGCCATATGGTCCTCAGTCCAGAAAACAAAGTGTGTGCCTGGCTTGAATTTGATTTCTAAACTCAGCTTTGCACTTGCTTAAATCACATCCAAAAGTCAAGATATTAGGGTATAACCCTCATATTTTAGCTTTTGAATGAAAAGTACAATATGTATCGGTGATGAGTTATGTATGGTAATGACGTTACTTGGCAAATCCACACATTTAAATCATTTAATTGTAAGTGGAGCCTTATTCATGTGATGGATTTACATTTCTGAAACATATATACATTTAATTACAACTGGAATGGCTCAGTTGTGGTCTAGAATATTGTGTTTATTTGGCTAAAATAATGTGTTCACATACATGTGAACTGGGGGGTGGGGGGGTGAAGGCAGACAGTTTTCCTGATAACAAGATTATTGACTCCTGTTTAGACACCAGGTAGCAATGATCATAAACCAAAACTAGAATCCAATGTAGGTGCTCCAAGTGCCAAAATGTGTTTGTGGTGGGGAATGTTACACTGCCAAGCCTTTGCAGGCCACCTTGGACGTAGACAAAGGGTGGAGAAGATGGTCCAGCTTTTCTGCCACGTTTGTAGAGGCAAAGATCTGGAAGTACGAAGGTGCAACTCAGGCCCATTGAAAGAAGGTGGTCACCATAAGCATGCCCACATGCACTCACACACTGAAGTGGTGACTGGTAATAGAGCCATATGGTTTCACCTGTGTTCAGGGAGAAGAGGTAACTGCTCGCTGGCGTATGTTATGTTGTTCTGTGAGTGACAGAGGCCACCTTGAGTCAGCCTAAGGCTACGTACATTGCAGTGCAGCCCTGTGCTGTACAGCTGCACCGGCTCTGGTGCCAGTAAAAAAACAACTGAGTTTACACAGGTTTGCACTGAGGCTAACTGGCCTTGTGTCTCAGCAAGCAAGGTGGATCTGTAGTACCTCTTCCCATCAGATACGCCCTGTTGTTTTTACTCACTGCAATCCAACCGCCTTGTCCTATCATTTCCATTTCTCTGGAACATCCAGTGACTTCTAATTTTGGTCTTTTCAACTGCTGTTGGCTGAGTAGCTGAATTTTTTATTTAAAAGCCAGAAGCTTAAAGGAAACCTGGGTGGGTAGCACTTGGACTAAGAAGTGAGGAAGCAGAACAAATGGCTGAGTCTAGTGAAACAGGGACACAGGAGAACCTGGGACTGAGAGACAAAGACTAGATGGGATTGTCATAGAAACAGACTGGTGCCAGTGATGCTGAAACTGGAGAAAAAGCAATACTAAAGCAGGCTACCTCAAGAACAAACACAAGTAGACTTAAGCAGGAAGGACAAAGAAAAAAAGTACTAGCAGCTTTTGGACATCAGAAGGCTGGATAGGCACAAGGAGCTGGAACAGCAGGACAGCTGAAAATGGTCAAGAAGCTCAGAGAGCCACTGGAAGGAAGAAGGGGTAGGAGATGACAGCTGGAAGCTAAGGGAAGGAGGGAGTGTGGAATTCATGATGGGAGAAGGAACCTTTCACCCGTAGGCAACTGGTTTGAATCTCATCCAAGTCAATAGTGAACAAGAAGTAGTGACTGTGGGGAGATAGAAAAGGAGCTGTTGGTCTCAGTCCAGTTCTTAGCGAACGGATGTCAGCATCACCGCTGGAGTTAGCGCAGCTGGAAGGCTTGCTGGCAGTCAGCAGAGAAACCACAGGCTGGTTGAAAAGGGAGGCAGGTCTAAGGCAAGAAGGAGGCCCATGAGAGGGACTCTGATTGTGTTCTCAGGCCTGCCACTTTCTTGTCATGTAACACTGTGAAAGTTTAAGTAAGAACTTACAGCTGTTCCAGGTTACTTTGTGCTGGTTTGGCCACTTGTTAAATGAGTGTTAAACCTTGTTCTCATTTAAAAGTTATCCCATAACTTCCCACGGCATAGGGTGAGCCGATCTAACAGCCCATTGCTGACAAACCACCTCCAGTTCTGCTCCTCTCATCTGTCTTAGCTGTTCACCTTGCTCCTGCCAGCTCTAGCTGTCCTTGCATATGCTTGAATCACTGAGCCAGTTCAACTTATTACACCAGCAGAAACCTGGCCCAGCAGGAAAAAGTGAATGGTCTTCTGTCAGGTTAGTAATACACGTTCAGCATCTTGAAGTACTGTCCACTATTGTTCTCTTAGTGCTCCTGATGGATCATAATCACCTGTTAAATTTCATATAAAATGGTACAGAATGATTGCAAAGTAACACTGCAAATCATCTGGCAAGTACTGCAGACCACCTGGTTTGACTGCAAAACATTTCACAAATGCAGAGTTTGCCTAGCAACAAAGTCTTCTCTCCAGGCTCCCTTATGATTTATGGGGAAACAACTCCTCCAAAAGGTGACTCAGAGAGAATAACGGCTGTTTCTCTGAGTCTTTCCTGGGGGATGCTGTCTGTCTCTCTGTTGACCACATGGGAAAGACAAGGAGAATGTCCTTTTTAGAGTATGGTTTCACAAGAGCTGGCATAATAGTTTCCCAGTACCCAAAGGAGAAGGTTCTCTCTCACCCTTCCATCTTCTCTCCTTGCCACACGTTTCTCCTACATAATGCGTTCTGCTTCTGGCACTCGACTTAGCCCTCCTAAGCAAAGTCAACTCACTGTAGTGGTAGAAATCTAGCCCAGCAAGGAAGTGAGTAGCTTTTGGTATCTTCAGGAGTTATAGCATCTCAGCAAATGGCCTGTTGTTGCTGGAAACTGTAGTAACCAGTTGGCCAAGACTGAAATGGAGTTAGGGAAAGCTCTTCTTTTTGCCACCAGAGAACTGTGGTGGTGGCTCAGTTGCATATGAAAACGTGCCCTAAGCTTGCTTTGTTACCTCTCTCCTCCTTCTTACTGACTCCCACAGCTTCTTCACAGAGAGGCATACATGCACACACTCATACGTGCTCCTGGCAGCTTGTTGAAAAGAACTCATCTAAGAAATTACTGCTGAGTAATTTAGAAGTGCATGACCGTTATGAAAATATCAACAAAATCGGTAATGTCGCTAACTTATAACTTTGGGAGGAAAGTACAGAAGATCAAGAACACGTTTGTAAAATGGAGGCTGGCCAGCTAAGGGTTTGTTCCCTTAGAAAAGCTTCTGCGTACCAAAGTCTGTATCACCATGAGTAATACAAAGAGAGTTCAGATTATTGGGACAAATTAAAAAATGCATAATCTCCTATTATTGTTTCTCTTCAGACTTTGCTTTCTCAATTTTTTTACTTCCCTCAACTTCATAGAAGAACTGCTCTAGTTGTGTTCTGTTAATGCATTTGAAGAAGTTAAGAGCCACCATTCTGGCTGACACTCCATTTTTGTTTGGCACACAACTGCTGCTGATGTAAAAAACATTAAAATGCAAAAATATAAGGGTCTAGTGGTTCCTTTTAATGACTGTGGGGCACTTGCCTCCATATCTTCTGGTTCTTTGAGTGTAGTAGCTATCAGTTAGTGAAACTAAATATATATAGCAAGTTAGCATAGTGTTCTCCTGCTTCTATTTGTATCTGTAAATGGAGCCTATAGCCCATTATTTGTAACTGTTTATCTCAAAGGGACTGCCAAATTCCCATTTCTGTACTTTCCGCAATTATCTCTAGAATGCAAGCAGATATTTTGCTCTTTCCAATGATGTGACTGTAATATGAGCAACAACTAAAGTTCAGAGTAATTATAAGCATATGACTGCTTTCGAGATTCTGGTTTTGACCTTGATGTCACAGCCTAGGTCTGGACATGATGTGCTTTCAGAAGGGTAAGTTATGGCTTTTTATCATCATCATCACCATCATCATTATTATTATTGTTATTGGGTTCTGGATGTTTCTTTCCAGGATAACAGTTACTTATTTGGACATTTTATACAGAAATTGAACTGACAAATTTTCCAATTTAGAAGTACAGTAGCTACTGTTTGTCTATATACTAGCTACAGAGGGGTACTAAACTGATGTTTTGTCTATGATGATTAACTTCAGGTACCAAAACATGAGTGGTATTAAAGGGAAGAAATGCAAGAAGTACTAATTTTATTGAAGGGGAATATTCTTCTTACTGCTTATGGTTGCATGTTCAACCAGATGATATGGTGGAACGGCTTAAGTTGCTAATGGAGGTGCACTAATATTAAACAGCATTATCTTTAGGATTCAGTAAAGTTCCAAGATTGGGCTGTTCTAAAAATACATGGTGACAGTTTAAATTTTTAGCCTCTTTTCCTAAGGAAATGAGGTTTATGCAACCACACTGTCTGAGTGCGTCTGTCTGAAAGTGCCTTACTGAAATCTTTGGAGCCAATTGGCACATTTCAACTAGTATTGACAGAGGATGAGACACGCTGGAGATATTAAGTTTCTTCGTGTTTTGTTAAAATAAGCATTTGGGTAGAGGAGAGAGAAATGAATAAACCCAAAGATGAAAACGCTTCACTTTGAGCTTAATTAGATTATTTGGCACCAATGAGTCTTTTCAGGAGAGAGATGTTATGAAATTTCCTAAGGAAGAACTTTGATCTGAGCGTACTTTGCTTTAGGCACAGAATAAGCTAACCACAGGGCACAAAGCCACAGGCTACGTAAGTTTTATTTTCATTTTTTGAAATTATTGATGACTTTTTCCATCATTTCTGGAAGAAATTCAATCCATCTTCTTCTAGAAGCTCAATTTTGTAATAGACTGTGTAATGAATATGCATTAATGTCCCCACAGGCTAATGTTGTTTCTATAGTGAAACCATTTGTTTCTATAGTGAAAACAAATATTGTAATGTGGTGTTGATATGGTGTTATTGGTGGAATTTGGTTATACTTCTGTGGAAAAAAATGCTCTTACAGAAACCAGCAATATAACAAGATATTCCTTGATGTAAACATGGTATCAAATTCAGGAAGAAAAATTTCAGATGTTTTTGTGATAATCAAGATGGCATTAACTTATTACTGGAAGTATTTGTACGGCATCATTATATGCATTCTTTCTCTTTTTTGATACTGAAGTTAAGAAATATTAATTAATGTGAGTACTATGAAGATGTCGGTGTTACTTTGTAAATGGCGGTAGTAATTTCCTGTCCCTGTGGAGATGTGTCATAGGTCACATGCCAAAACCTACTGATTTTTTTGTTTCACAGTCAAGGTCGATGATAAATGTATCAGTATCATGAACACTGATCATGAAGTCATGATGATAAACTTTCTGTCAATGTTTAAAGAAGTTATTAGGTCTCTTCTGGAAAGTCTTAGTGCTACAAAATCAAAATGGAAGGTTGATTACTGTGCCCAGGGAAGGAGAGGACATCCAGACATTCTGGTAATAAGACATGTGGAGATAAGAGCAAAAAAGACAAACATAGCAGCACAGACATTAGTGGAAGATAGAGGTCCTCAACTGAATCAGAGAGCTTAAACCCTAGGAATGGCAGTGCACTGAAAAAAGCATTCTGTAAGATCAGTGCTTCTGGCAATTGTAACGGATGCATGAATGTAATTTTTCAGTTCTGAACTAGTGCCAGCTAAACTCGGAGAAAAGGCAAAAACCAAATCAGTGCTGTTTAAAGAGCAGCGAAGATGTTAGGCTGTTAAATTCTTCAAAAATGTGAAGCACTCATTACGAGTATGAGCTGTGGATGTTTTAAAAATAACGTCTCTTTGGGCAGTTGATTCAGAAAGTCAGTTTGAACTGGGAGATATTTTTGTATGATGTGTGGCTCATGCTGTGATTTGAACAGCGTTGGTATTAGCTATTGATTCAAACTGGTTTGTGATAATTTATACTCATGCAGGTGAAAGGTCTCAAGAAAAATACAGAATAGCAATGTGTGTTTGTAAATTACTTTTCAAATTTTCTAGGTGTTGTAGAAATATTAACTAGTTACTTCTGGTTTGAGCCAGATGGACAACTTCATGTTACATGCAGTTGGGCTATCAGGCATTTCTGGATGCAACCTAGAATAAGCTGAAGAGAAAACTGAAACCAGACATCTTCAGTATACCCATGTTTTATGTGGAATTTTCCTTTGGTTGAAGGCTTCAGTATACCCATGTTATAGGTGGATTTTTCCTTTGGTTGAAGGCTTCAAATCCTGGAAAATAATTTATTTTGAGGCAAAACAGAAAGTCAGATATGCCCAAACTCCCTGCCAGACAGGCTGCCTGTTAGTAGAGTCCAAAGCTAGGCAAGCTTCCACTAAAACCTGTCTG
>Ga0065711_1040703_pt1 | contig 16732 bp, 11 predicted proteins | sample Hoacrofraction12_FD_59098 | JGI IMG/M metagenome (GOLD analysis project Ga0065711, IMG submission 59098) | Hoatzin crop microbial communities from Cojedes, Venezuela - Epithelial fraction 12 v2 (version 2) | ecosystem: Host-associated > Birds > Digestive system > Esophagus > Crop | place... | reverse complement strand
ATTTCTGAGTCTGTAAGTGAAAGATTACATAGTGCCATTAATTCATATATCCTGGAGTTGGGTTCAGTTCTGGGGATTTGTTACTGTTCATTCTATTTGTACCATAGTGTCTTCCACACCTATTTCAGCTTTAAGCATATCTCTGCTTATTTTCCTGTCTTTTTCTTCTTCTCCAGCTGCCACCCTTCCCTTTAAAGAAAAGGGACCAGTATCAGAATCTCCCTAAAAACTTTCACAGCTAATATCACTGTAAATAATTAATTTAGCTTTCCTACAATGTTTTTGTGCTTTCTGAGTGTGTTTTTATATCCCGGTCGACAGCTGGCCCTACAGATTCCCTGACTAGTTTATTATTTGTGATGCGTTGACTGGATTAGTTTTGACTCCTTTACAATAATTACTGCCTAAATTCTCTTTGAGCCAGTCTCACCATGTTTTTACATTTCCTCTCCTGTATTTCCTGATCTTCTGTTATCTTCATTTGCATACAACTGCAGCACTTTGATCCTTCAGCTTTCATAATCCAGATATTCTCCTTCACTTAGTCTTTAGAGAAGCCTTTTTCTAAGAAGTGGAGTGCACACACACTGTGCTTCCACATGGTGTCCTTCAGTAGTCTCTACACTGCTTCTAAGGATTCAATTCTCCTAACTCCCCTTTAATCTAATTTTTATAAACTTCCTTGTTTTCCATGTCTGACCTTTTTGAGAATTGGCACATTTGGTCATCACTGCTGTGTATGAAGTTTTGTTGCAAAGCTGGCACTTTTGAATCAGAAATTTGAAAGTGTTAAGAGATTTTTAACTAGATCCCGTGCATTACATAGATCCAAGTCAAGACTCGCTAACCAGCTCTTCTTTGATGCAATCCTCAATAACATTTACAAGTTTTATCTCTGCATGATGGTGCCCTGACGTGACATTTGTGTAGATTACAGAGCAGTGAAAGTTACCAGGCAGCATTTGTTTGCCTCCCTGATTTCTCTAAGCCTATTGCATATAGTGCATGTGTGACGTGGTTGGTTCATTGATGATACAAACCCCAAACCATACTTTTCAAATTTAGGCTTGGAATTTTACGCCATGCAGATTTTGTGTTAATTGACTAATTGGTGAATTTGTTAAATAGATTTGATACTAAACTTTCCTGAAGACGGAGGATTACTGTTCTTATAGTTCGGGTTACTCTGTCTTTCCCATATATTTTGTATTCAGTTGTCATACTGCTGCATTGATTATCTGACTTCCATGAGCTTCCGACATGTCTGGTATATTAATATCTTAATTTGGATCACACATTCTGATTTCTCCATCTTACTTCTTAGGCTTCCAGCATTTACAAGGTGGCAGGCATATTATTGATTAGTTGCATTTCTTGTCACTCGTTTAAAATGGCAATCTGTTTGTTTCCTATTTCCATATTTAATTACTTCAATCGCCTGACCTGTCCTCTTGAGAATACAGAATTTTTGTGTCTTCATCTTTATAAATGTTAGATGCTTAGACCCTGTGTACTTCTATACCTGTCAGCTTTCTGTCACTCCTCAGTGTAAAGTTCACTGCCAACCCTGTTTATTATAACCATCAGCAAGTTGGTTCCTTACAGCTGAGATCAGGTCCCTTCCTTATGTCTAGGAGTGCCCTCCTTTCCTGAAAAATTGAATAACCCTCTTTTTCATAAGTTCTGAAACTGCATTTCCGTTGCTGTTCCTGGACACATGTGGGTACTAACAGCATTTCAGCGATGCTGGCAAAGACCCTGGTTGTCTTTTCCAGAACCCTATATTTTGTGTCTCAAGTCTGTCTCATGCCTATTTCATCAATATAAATGTAGAAAACAACCACAGGACTCTCCCCAGTGTTTCCAAGATGGTTCCTTTTGAGGTCTGCACCTTCTTTCCTGCTAGGTGTATTGTCCTCTCTGAGCTCGGACATCCAGCAGTCTATTTGCCTGAAAAAGTTGTCTTCCACCCATGCAAACCCTTTCCTGCCTTCAGCAGGGCATTCTCGATGCTGGGTGTTACCCAGCAGAGATGCTTGCACGCTGTACTCGTTTCCCCTTTGTTAACTGCTGATGTTTCTGAACTGTCCTCTGAACCCCTTTGCTTCTCTGCTCTCTTCCTGAGCAGGACTGCATCTGCCGGTTGGCTCTGATCGGCTCTGCTGCCTGGACACTGCTCTGGCTAAGGCTGAAGGGGTTTCCTTGAACCCTTTGTGTGCGCCTGAGTTCCTCCAAATCAAACAGGGCTCAAGTTCTCCCTCACAGGGCTGCGTGGAGCCTGTACCATTCATTTGTGCACATACACGATTCTCCTGGATGAGGCAGGTATTGATTCTGATACCTGACACGATAACCTGCGTGTTTACCCGCCTGGACAAGGTCCTCTACAGCCTACTGTAGGTGACCCTGCTTCGGCAGGGGGTTGGACTAGACCACCCACAGAGGTCCCTTCTAACCCCTACCATTCTGTGATTCTGTGTTTCATCCCTTCTATGCTAAAGCCTTCTGCAGCAGGTGATCTGTGCATAGTAATCTAGCACATGAAAATGCTATAGAATTTGGGCTAGAGGGGAAAAATAACACATTCAAATTTATAGTAGAAAGCAAAGTGACACAATGAGAAGTTGCAGGGGACTTTGAGTCTCATCAGCTTTTGCTCTACTTTTTTCTTTACATTTGAAGATAATTGCTGTCTTTAAGTTTTCTTTTTACTTCTAAGAAGTGTTTGAAACTCACAACCTATAATGGTGTTTCCTTCTGTTCAGACAGGTATTTTTTAGTGGTAACTGGTATTTTTAGAGTTTTAAATGCACACATTATTTTGCATACACTTCCTAAGTCATAAATGTAGAGTGCTTATGTGTCTAAGCAAATTATGGATTATTACACACTATCAGAATAGCATCTGTGCATACTAATACCTGTTCTGAGTATCGAGTCCATTTATGCACAAATAACTGGTAGATATCTGCCTTATTGTGGAGTATCCATATGGTATTTTGCATCTACATAGCAGTTAAAAGCAAGAATTTTCCGATTTACAATTGGGAAACTATGATACTTTATGTAAAAAATGAAAGACTTCTTCAGTTGCATTTTTTTATATTACTTTAGAGTTGCATAAAGTGAATGTGAAGTAAAAAAAGGAGTATGTGATATTACTATCTCTTTTAAAAACTGCAAAGACAAAGTGCAACAATTGATATTGAATACAACATAGGCTTTTGTTCTTACTTTGTGAATTTGATTATATAAATTGCTTTCTATGATTATATTAATGTAAATAATCACATCAAAGTATATGTTTTAATCAATGATGCAAACCCCTGGTAGCTACAATAAATGGTCACATTTGTGAATATATCTACTTTCTTGCCATAGTCTTCTCGTGTCATAAAAACCCTTGTTGGAAATATCATGTGGGTCCTGGTAATATACTACATGTTGTCTGAGTTTGTATTTGAAGGACAACTGAAACAATCCTAGGATTTAAACTTGTCTATGAAAATGTCTGTAGTCTTATTCTTGCAGTCACAGGGGTGTTTCGGTTTGGGTGGGTTTGATGCTTTCTTTTAAGATGTCCCTGTCCTTCCTGCTCAACATTGTCAATCCCAACAGGCAGAATTGCTCATTCTGACAATCGTCATCAATAGGCAGCCAGTGTAGTTCCAACAGCATTTGCCATTTTTTTCTTTAAACAATTGGAAAAGCCTTTTTCTTTTGGCAAAAGGCTGATGAGGAGTCAAGTCTCCCATCCCCACTGCTTCTGCTGCAAATGTTATGCACAAGCAGTCAAATTAATAAGATTTGTTTGCAACATTATTTTAACTAATTCATAAAACCAAAGAAAAAAAAACTTCCAAATGTCAGTTATGCCAAGAAGTTTTATTCATTTAAATATAGTACGTAATTCTGAGATCTTTAACATTTAAAAAGTCATTAGAAATCCCTAAATCCTATTCAGCTTCTATGAGTGATTAACATCTATTCTAATTAAATGGACATTAAGGTAATATACACCTTGATAGCATAGTCATTAAAATAATACAATTTCTGTTGGCCTGTTCTCCCAGTGTTACTCAATTTTAGACAATTTAATTTTCGAAAGGAAATTCTAGTCTACTAAATCATGCAGTTATAGAAATTCTCTTCTAATGAGGACATGTAGAGGAACAGTATTCATTGGGGTCTTTTATGAGCATGCACATGCACGTCAACATAGACTTTCTTCAAAGATGTGTCTATGTAGTATAGGAGTGACTAAGTTTAAGTGCACGGGGTTTTTTTAAGAACCAAAAATACCTCTGCCATGTTTGTATCTTCTTTAAAAAAAAATTTTTTCCTATCAAGAATAAATGAACGAATGAGATTCGTAAGGAATCTTTTCGAAAGCAAAGACTCTGTTTTCACAGTCAAGGAATTTTATGCAAATATTGATGAATGTTCATCCCGTATGTAGGATAGAAAGGGACACAACTTGATGCCCTAAGTCTTTTGTAGTATCTGACTGACAGAACTGAGTACCATAAGGAGGTGCACTTATCCTTCTTGATTAGGCTGTCAAACTAAGTGCAGACAGTTACAATGTATGCTTGTTCTTTAAACTCTGCCTTACTAGAGCTGGAAGGCAGGTGCATCCAGTTTCTAGAGTGACAAGTTACTTCCAGTGCCATTCCTCGAGTGTCTCTTTTGAATTTACTCTGCCTTTCATCTGTTGCCTGGTGATGCCCTTTCCAGTATCTGTTGCAGTATGAAACATGGTCAGGGTTACTTATTACCCAAAGTTGAATTCAGAATGGCCTTTCAGGTGACATTTCAAATTTCAGGAAACTTCAACAAACTTTAACTTTTAACTACTGCAGCTAATGTAGAAGACAAACTGCATATTAAGTTGCACCAGTGATAAACCCATTGATTTTATGGCAAAACTGACTCAGATTTTTGTAAGTGTCAGTTCTTTAAGGGAAAATTGCTGAAAAATTTTAAATATATCCCTTCTGCCAGTATTCTCTGCGCTCAGTGTTATGATGGCTTCCAACACATACATAGAAGTTATGTCTACAAAAGAACTCATAGGCTGTCTCTGGTGATCTCCATTTTCTGCTTCTTTTCCTGTTACTGTGGCCACACACATGTCTTCCGTTAAAGCTGTATGGAACTCTCTGCAGGAGAAAATAAAATAAATCCTTGATGTGTCTGGTCATCAGCACTTAGCATTAGCAGCACCACTTTTGTAACCTTTCAGTTGCTTCATTCACCTGAGAAATGTGAAAGTTATGAAGCAGAGTTGAAAGATTAAAACCTTCCAACTGGGATTTCTTTATGTGATTTTTTTTTAGAAGGAAAATATTCCATAAACCTCATTATTTAATGAATAAATCTATGAAAGAAGCCTCAGACTATGGACAAGTCTAATGAAATAAAGTAATCTGAATTATCCCAAAGATAATTTGTAACAGCAAGGAGATGGTGAGGCTTTCCTACAGGGATAAAAATAGAATGGACAGTTGGGGTGAAGGAGGCAGAAAGGAGGAAGAATTAGAGTTTGAAACTCCCCGGCCCACCCGATTGCCAGTTGCTTTTTAGACGCAATTTGTGATTCTTCCAAGTGCTCTAAATTAATCATCAGTTGCAGAAGTTAGAACAGGGCTCGTTCCACACTCCAAACAAAATCTTAAAAAAATGAAAGAATTAGCCTGTTAAACGTGGTTGCTGGGTAACGTGCTGTTACTGAGTAGTTCTGGGGTTGCAGAGCCCTTTACACAATTCATTCAACAAGGTGCTCTGAAAAAGAAGAGAGGAAAAATATTATCAGCTGACAAAACCCGTGGCAATTGATTGAAGAGATTTAACCTTTTATGCTCATTTTAAATTTTGTTTAATAGGAACTGTTTTTTCATTCTAAAACTATTGCCTAAGTTGTAATAGTAGTGACTTCTATTCCAAAGCAAAGGAAAAGCCCCAATTTTAAATGAAACTGACTTTATCTTGTAGCTACAGCCTGGTAGACTGCAAATTTCATTTGACGACAGAGGACAGGAGAAGAGTGACTCTGAGTTTAGCTTTTATTCTAAGTTTATCCTTCCTTATTCATTACTGACTTTTATTGACTCTCACCAGTTAAGCAGAAAAGTTGGTATAGTGTCTTTCCCTTTAGGAAAGGTTTTGGTGTAGGAACACAACAGTTCACTGATATTTGTTTCTCTCTTTTCCCACAAAACTAGCAAAGGGCTTGCTTTTTAAGTCTAAATATTTTTTCAAAATGTAGACTTAAAGTCAAAAATACCTTTTGTACTTCGATCTGCCGTTCTGCTGCTAGCAGTACTGTTAGCAAAGCAGAAATTACTGAAGTTATTAGCACATTCACATGTAGATATGAACAGAGGTAGAAAAAGAGAGATTTCCAAGCAAAAAATAGGAATTGAATTTAGAATTTCAGATGTTTGTGTAGAATATATATTTCACCTTTGTAATTTTCTGAAATTGCATGTGTATTTTCCTCTGTGTGACTTCCTGCTGAAATTTAGAATTTTTCCTGAGTTCCTGCAAATGTTCCTTCCTCTGTTGTTTTAATCCGTCATCTTCCTGCTGGAGCTCCTAAATGTCCCTCTTCCTCTCGTGCTTCCTTAGATTGGTTCTGTTATTTATCTTGTCATTAATTCAGTGGGAGTCTGGACACACTCAGTGACTTCTTTGGTGCATTCACCTCCCTTATACTTTAGTCCATTGAGTTACAATTTTGGGCAGAACTTGTTTAGTAAGTGCAAGTTTGAAATTGTCCCTGTGAATTGCCTTGTCCTCAGGGAAGAGAGGATACCGATTCTATTACAATTACTGAAACTTCTTGCTACAGATAAAATCCTTGATCTATTTAAAAGAGAACTGCACCTACAAAACCACCACAAGGAGACAAGCAGGAACTTTCCTCACCAAATGGAAGTTTCTAATGGCAAAGAAAAGCTGCTAGCATTGACTGTGGGAGTCCTTTCTGCTCCACATTAGACCAAATGGAAGACTGTGTGGGACAGCAGTGGAGAGGGAACGGAGGCCTGGGTGATACCTGTCTGCCGGACTCCTTCTGGACAACTGAAACTACGCTGGAGGTTGTTGAGCCCTCACTGTGTCCCAGCTCTTGAAATACAAAAAGTTGTCTCCCACAGCCTCCTCCACACCAAGCACAGCCTTTTTCCCTGCCCCTGCAGCCTTCTTCCAAGTATCACTATTTGAAATGTTATAATTTTCCATCTTCTTTATTTGTTTGTTTGTCTGTTGGAAAATACTGTCTGAAGGTATGTGTAACACTTTCAAGACAAGCCAAGAATTTTTATTATTTTGGATACATTTAAGCATTCTGTGTGTGACAATGGAGGAGTGAGGAGAAGCCGTAACTTCAAACAGCTCATAAAAGTGACTTGAAATGAAAATACATTTGAACTAGATTCTCGTACATTGTTATGAACTCAGAAATTATTTTTTCAGAGGGAAGATAAAGAAACATGTCTATGGAAAGCTTCTAAATCCTAAATCAGAAAGCTGAAATCCTTTATTTTTATTTGAAGACATCTGACTGTTGCAGGGCTATGCAACTTAGAAGGGAAGGCTGAGATACCTGTAGTGGTAAACATGTAACATGGCACAACATGAACTCTGCTTTCTTTTATTCCCTCAGAAGAGTTTTACAACAGGGTGTGACCAAAGGAAGATGTCATTTTGCAGATAAAGTTGGGTTATTACTGCATTTTATGGCACATTCAGGGAGAAAAAGGAGTTTAATAGGTTTATGATTTTGCTTGCAGCTTTAGCCTTTCTACCTGTAACTGTGGAGAAAAGTGTTGCATAACTGCTTTTTCCTTCACATAGGACTGTTCATTTTCAAAAAAGGGGAGGAAAATGTTATAATAAAAATAAAAATAAAATAAAAATTCCATACATGAAACTATTTGGCTAGACTGTGTCAAAAATCTGTTTCTTGATCCAAAGTGTGCTGACTTCAGGAGGTGTCTTCACCTTTCCCAGGCCTTTGGTTGCTTCTCTGCAGACTTCCAAGAGCTCCACAAGTAAGGGCTACAGGTAGTAGCCTGTGGTAAGTTACTTTCTAAAAGTGTAAAATACTGTAGGAGTTCATTCACTAAGATAAAATAACTGGCGTCTGCACTTTACGTTCTGGAGTTTCACGTACTGACCTCCAAAGTTGTGCCTTAGCTGTGGAATAGCAAAGTATACAGAAAGTTATTTCTATGGGAAGTGGCGACTTAATATTTTCTCAAGAACTCGGGTCACTTAAAAAAGTATTTTAATATGTGCTGAACAATAGATATTTAACAGATCTTTTATTTACATCTTGGCCATAATGTCAAGGACTACAGCAAAAGAGGGATTTTTTAAACTGTCTTACTTGCTACAGTAAACATCAAGAATCTTATGCCCAGTTTTTAAGACTGTAGTGAATCTATAAGAGTTTTTTGTTGTGTAACATGTATTAGATTATTTATTTCTTTGTTTTTTTCTCTGATCTCCATTAACTTCAATGGTGACTAACAAAATAACCCCTTATTTTTCAAAAAAATCATATTATTCGTGTTCAAAATTCTGAGAATCATCAACAGAAGAACAAAATTGGAATACAACAAAAATAATTACATTTTTCTATTGAATATTTCAGCCTGGAAGAAAGCTATTCATAAAGTTAAGAACAGCTCACATTGACAGACTTAAGTATAATTTGTTACACTTTCTTGTTCCTAAAGTTAATATTTACCATTTACGTTGTGTATATACATATTTCTGTGTATATTTTGTGGATATTTTTAACCAGCGGAGTTTAGCTCCAGCACACTTTCACATGAAGCGTGTGGTGTTGGGTAATTTATAAAATGGTTTCTAAAGACTGGAAGCAGTCTGCCGAAGGAAAAAATTGCTGTTAATGAAATTAATTTTATTATTTTAATAATGAACATAAAATATTTATATTTCAGCCTAAAGCTTGGCATGACATCACTACAAAGCAAGATTGCTATCAAGAACAGCATTTATCAACAGGAACATTAAAATCTCATTTAAAATGTAGGCTCTTTTACAAAGTAAAGTCTGTTACTTCTCCCAAAGCATTCTTCTTCTTGTTTATTATTCATCTTTTCACTGTTCAAATACTCGACAGTTTCAGATCCTATTTTTCATGTTTCCTCTTGATATTTTTCAGACAGTTGGATCATTAAATGCATTAAATCCTCTTTGCTCAAAAAATGCAACTCACTGTAGGAATTGCTTACATTCTCTTTTATTACCTAATTATATTTGCAGAAACCATTTTGAAAAAGATAAATTTTATCTTGTTGGCTGCTCCTTCTTTTGATATACTTTTCTGTTCTTTATGTGAATCATATAATGATTTCTACAGGTGTTTTTTTCCCTATTCACTACTTTGAAATATAGCAACCTATATGGCATTTCAAAAATTGTTTCCAAATCTCCAACTTTTTTAGAAACAAAACCCATACTCCATAGGACTCCTTTCTTACTAGAAACAGGGCTTTGCCTTGGATTCTAATGCATCTTGAGTGCAAATTACAATTGCTCATCTTTCATGAAAGAACATCCAGCAACCTTCTCTAATGTCTTTTATACATAATCCATCTTCATTTCTGTCTTTGTTCTTGCTGTTCAGTTTTTCAGACTTTAAATCATAGAGACTAAATAATATTGCCTAAATAGTTTAGCTTGCCTCTACCTTTGAATGAGGAAAACCAGTTCCTTAATACTGACCTAACTTTATCCACTAATTAGAGTAAAATTTTCAGGGTGAGAGTTATCACTATATCTAACCAGAATGAAAGATGTATAGAGGCGACGCTCTAACACACAAGCATGACTTTGCAGGATGCCACCAGTCTCTCCAGAAAGATTTACTTGATGGCACTAGGTATGGTACCCAGAGCATAAGAGCAAAATCATGTTAATACACAAATATTTCAAGGGCAGGAAATGAGCTAATTAGCAACCAAGATCTGAAAGCTCAAAAGGAATAAAGGCTTCCTAAGGATTTGCACCAAATCAAGAGGAAAATAGTAGTTGGTTTGTGTCATTGGTGGCTGGGAAAAGAGCTGGACAAAAGAAAAAATGAACAACTTTGAAACAGCATCTGCAGATGTCAGCAGCTGTCAGCCTGTTTGTGACAATTCTTACCTCTGGTGTGAACTGCCATTTTGCCAAGTAAATGACAAGAATAACCATTGATAAATGGAGTATGGAAATCTTAAAATATATTTTGTATTGCTCTTCATCTGATAATAAATTGAGTTTTTGTTAAATTCCAAGCTCACTCAATACTTTAAGAATTCCTACTTCCAGCATGAAATAGTATTTCTTATGTGAAGCTGTTAGCTGCTTGTTTACCATGATTATATACGCTGAACAACACCTGCTTTGGTTTATGGTTAAGTATTGGTGTGTTTTAAATCTTACTGTCTGTTTTTAAACTTCAACTACCTTGTACTGGAAAGAGAAAATTTACCAGGAGGTACCCTATAGTTAAAGTGATAATGATAGTGCATCATTTAAATAAGTGAATACAGGCACAGAAGACTTTGGTGCAATTGAACTGTGAAGAAGGACGTGGTACAGTAAAATATTATCATATATAAATGGGTCTTGAATAAATGTTTTTTGTAATCATTAAGTTTACAGCCATCCCATATAACAGTGAGCCTACGATGTGGTCTTCATATTGGTGCTCACTCGCCAGTGGTAAGTATGATACCCAAGCTGGTATGGAGCAAGGAGGATCTGGTTTTGATCACTGTGGAACACTGTAACACTGCAGAGATTTTCCTATCCTGTGAGGCCTCATCGTTTTTCTCTTGCCCATGCTGTAGCTTCAGCTGCCACATGCTGTTCTTCACACTGTTGCCAAGAAGAGTATTAAAGGATCTGTTTCCTCTTCTCTCCCGTCGATTATTCTCTTGGACCCACTTACAGATGCTCTGTTTGATACAAGACCAGGAGCTACGTCTGCGGCAGTGGAGCTCAGTCTATGTCTTCATCCACCATTCATCTGAAGGTGGTGATGCTCCATAACCAGTGTGATCTCAGCAGTATTCCTGGGAAGGGTAAGAGTATGCCAAGGTAAGGAAGGAATGAAGGTCAGGTTCAGAATTATCGCAGTGTGTATAGATTAAATGACCAGAGGGCAACACTGAGCCTACTGAGTGAAAAGAGTTTACAGACCTGAGCCATTGCAAACATAGTTATGTTATCTTCTTTGTTTGATAACTCATAATTTCTTACTTTCATTTACAAAAAGAGAATAATAAACTTATTAATGATGATGTAGATTGGGCTAGCACAAAAATGAACATTGCATCTGTAAGATAAATGAAACGCTGGAACCAGGCTGTTCAGGAGATGAGATACCTTCCTCACTGGTCATTTCCAAGATGATCCTGTTCATTGCAGATGAATGAGGATGAGGTTCTTGATTACCCCAACACTCTTAAAATTTGGCCAAACCAAAAGACTTGGTGTGGCTGGATCGCACAACTTTCTCTACTCACTTACTTTTACTCACTATCACCTGGTAGGATGGATCCATTCTTTCCATCTATACCCCTGTTTTCCTCTTGAAGACATGCTCTCCGAGCTTCTCCAAATATCCTTCCATTTTGCTTGTACTCTAGAGCAGGAGCTGGGAAATTACGCAAAGGTTGCTTTCCTCTTTGCTGCCCAGCTGTACCCTTTCTGACAAAACTGGAGTACTGTTACAAAAACTGTTTACAGTCCATCACACACATGGATTTAATCTTTAGTTTTCTTCTCACCTCTGTGAACCAGGGTGGGAAAAAAGCCACTGCAAATCCTTTATGCACTTCACTTTAAGCAGAAGAAATACTGTCTATAAGTTATTTCAAAGTAAAGAACATGTTGCATGATTCAAATGAAAGGGAATAAAGAGAAACAGTGTTTAGTGACTGGTTATTTAAAAAATACAGAAAAAATGAGTGCAACAAATGAATGTTCAGGTGTTAGGAACTGTTAAGTTCAGTAAGTAAGCCTGAGCTGTGCACAATAAAGTAAAATCATGCAGTGACATATTTTTCTCCCTATGTGCTTGAAATTTTCCCATAAGGAATTTCAGTGATAGAGTGTTTTCTCATTTCATTTGTACCCCCTGCTTTTACAGCACTTTACCAGAGATTTAAATAATGACTCCCTTTCCCAAATTATGGAATATTAAAGATTTTACAGTATGTATTATTATAGTCCTGTGAAGACTTATACTAGTAAGAAAATCATTCAGTATAAAATCCCTTAGAAAGAAATAACTTTATTCAGAACATGAAACTATCCCTCATTCGTGATTTCTGCAAGGCTACTGGGCAGAATACTGAACTCAAATGTCCTCAGTTCAATTTCTTTCTTTAATGCTAACTCACAGCTATGAACATGTATTATTAGAGAAATGAAGTAATGGAAAATCACCCTGATGTGAAAGCGTATTAAAAATCATAAGTGAATAGGCTTGCTTGGGGCATTTGAATAACAAAGTGATGCACTGCTGAATGTTGGCAACAATTCAGCTCCTTTAAGGCTCATAGATTACCTGGATTTTTATTCAATACATAATATCTAACTGAACAGGTTTCACTTTCTATTGCTGGTGAGATTTGTCACCAGATAATGAGTTGCAAACATGGTTGTGAATATATGGAATGTCTTATCCAGAATCAGATAAACAGTAGAACTAGGAAGATTTTCTTAATTTGTTGGTAATTTTAGTTGCTATGCTAAGCTCAATTTTAAATCTATATGAACTGATCTGAATAACTAATCAAAGCTAATATGGCATCCTTTAGTACATGAACGATTTTCAAAAGAAATTTATTTTAAAAATACTTCCTAAAGTACTCTAAAAACTATTTAGAGGTTTAAATGGATTTTGAGAACTTCTCTTGTAGTCTACAGGATCCAAAATAACATGAAAAACATATCACATTTTAATAGAGTAAAGGTACAACCTATCCTAACTTTCTTCATCACCTGAAAAAGAGGTCTGCTTTTCTTGAAAGATGGTGGCAAGAAAAAGATGAGAGCAAATTATTATTTGTCACAGTAAAGTCTGCAAAAAATTAGCTCAGTAACAGAGAAAAAGGTGAAGTTGGTGAATTATAGATAAAAAACCCCCCTGAATTTCCAGTCACATTGCGAATCTCAAAGCTTCCTATTAAAGTGACAATGCTAGATGAAAAATGTAACTAAAGACATAAATAAACTGTATCAGCTGTGTTGGCCAGTGCTCTTATGGTGTTTAATAAATTAGCTGCATAACATTATGTATATTCTTGCACGAAAATGAAGTGAAAAGCATAGCGAATCACAAGACATTATAACTCCTCATCCAGTGGCTTTGAGACACTCAGAAAATACTGTGTAAAGTAAGTTACACACAGAAAACTGTGGAGTAAAACTAATCTTAGAATCTGAGGAAGTGACATATTTACTTGCCTGGGAAATTAGTTTTCTGAGAGTTGTTTAACAAATTTTGCCAAGTAAGGTAAAATGAAGACACTCATGATGGAGTTAATAATTATGTAAAACTACAGCTTAGCGTAACACCCTTCCAAAGCACGTCAATGCAAAGCTTTTCATGATTTACAGTGATACTTTGAAAATTATTAGCTAAAACAAATCATTCTGTCTTTTAATAGATTTTGCCAAGCTGGGCCAAATGAGGTGGATTTTCTGCCCCAGCAACACCGATACTCAAGATCCAAGAACAAAAGCACAAAACTTCGCATGGATACAGTGATACGTCTGTTCAACTCAAACTGGACATTTCTAAGGAATGAAAAAATGAAACATGAGGGCCTGATATCCTGCTCTGATAGGGAGGGAGAGACATGAGAAGTGGATATGGAAAGTTGTTCAAGGTGCCATGCAAAATTATCCTTCTGTTCCTTTATTTGGCACTCCCACGTACAGCACTCCCCTTGTTTCACAGTACGTCTCTTACAGGTAAAGTATCTAATACCAAACTGTGAAAATCAATGAATGTTTTGACTTCTGCTTCAGTCAGAGCAGGGTCAAGTTAAAAATGATTACAGAAATCACGCAGCGAGCCTCTGAAACAGTCAGTGGCTGCTCTCAAACACGTATCAATTGCTGGGGAGAAAAGAGGAGTTAATGTGCACAGCAGAGGCCGGTTGCAAAAACACCAGCTCGGAAGAAAAAGACATCATGGGCAGAAATGTAGCATATTGGTCTTTCTTTAACATTTTGGGGTATGGAATGATCTTAATGTAGTTCTGGAAACGAAGTCCTTTTTCTGAGCTGTGGAAAGTGAGGCTGACAGAAAAGATCACAGATTTTAAACTTCTGATTGTAATGTGGGAATCAAGAACTGACAGCTGTGACTACAGTGATGTGAATAGTTCATTTTTCAGACAAATTCTAGGCAATTTCCAGATTCTGATTTCTCATGAATCATCTGGCAATAGCAAAAAAAACCCCTTTTCTTTTTGACTTATGAAGTGAAATAGCTACTGAAATTGCTTTTGCTTTTGTGAAATAGCTGTTAGTATTGTTGCTGGTTTTAAGCAACACAACTTTGGACCTGGAAAAATTAAAGAGGGGAACTATTAGATCACTGTCTGGGTCTATATGACTGTTGATAGGAATAAATTCCTTTATTACTGTAAAGGGGCAGAGAGTCAGAAATGTCCTTTTCTGTTTAAATTTTATATTTCTGGAACAAGTCTGAAAAGCCAACCATTTCTGAAATCCAGCAAGAGAACCACAGACACTTGCTTTAATATTCTTGACAATGTTGTAGGCCAGAGGGCAGGATAGCTTTGCCCATATCTTGAATTGGATTGCACATACCACTATTTAAGAAAAATACGATGAAATTAATCTGTCTGAGATTTACTTCATGTAATCTCTACATTTGTGTGCTTTGTGCAGTTTGGAAAAATAGATCTATACACTAAATTGTGGGGAAATTGTTTAGGCATTTTGAAATGCTGAAAATTCCGTTTTGACTTTCGGAACGTTTAGATTTATTCCACTTTTTTTTCCCCCTACTTTTACTACAAAAATTTTGTGAAGCCAGGATAGTAGAATAACTTCTTCTACATTCATTAGAATATATCCCCTTGCTAAAGAACTATTGAAGTGTCTATAAAGCAGGCATTGTAATATATTGCACTGTTCTCTTGATTATCTTGTCACTATTGCATCACATTGCATTGTACCAGACTTATTTTGGAAATGGGTTGTGTGTTCCATAATTATTATTATTGTACTTGTTATTAGAGCTTTTGTTCAATGTGTTAGAACGGAATATATTAATCACTTGAAGTTTGTGTAGCTTTTGGCTGTGTGATCTAAGTCCGGAGTAGCTTTATTTGCTACTTTTTGACCAAAAAATAGCATACCAATATTTTTCCTATAACGTTCAGAGTACTGTAAGACTCGTTTGATCCGTCATAATAGCTTTTCTATATTAATATTGTTGTAAGTGCTCCCAGCACAATGACGCCCTCATTTAAATGCAGGAGATCACGGAATGGGTCTTAATGACCCTGATGGTCCTGTGCAGCTTCCAGAACATTAAGAATGTCCTTGAAATACTGGAGAAGCTCATGCAAATCCTAGCTCTGAGCCTCTCTGTTGCAATACATTGGATTTGTGGATGTGGCACTGAAAGTGTCTTGGCTTACAGAACTGGGACTTTGTTTCCATTTAAAGGAATAAGCAATAGTGTTTGATCCTCTAATGTATATTTACAGTAGTTAATTTGGTTATATTTTCATTTTATGTTCATTTCCTGATTAGACCAGAAGCATAATATTGTTGTAAACATTGTAATGTTCAGATACTAATATTCATTTAAATCTGTAAAACAAACTCTGCCTGAGACAGAGCATAACATGCTTATCATGACAGCAAAGATCTATCTCAGCTTTACCAGAAATCTGAATTTGGAAGGGGAAGGAGAAAGATGCCTTTTAACTGACTTTTTTGGGGTTTTTTTTAATTCTCCAGGACTGAAAGCAGCTGACAACCATTTCAATATCTAAGCTAATTTAGACAAGTCTCAAAGAACAGAAGACAATCCTGTGTTATCAGCCATAAGCTGCTTGTAAAGTTAGTATCCCTTCAGCTTGAGATTTGGCAATGTAATGCCTATTAACGTGCTTGTGGCATCTATTTCCTATTGCTGTACGCAGGGAAATTGGTAGAAGATAGAGCTCTAATAAATGCGTTGAGAGACCGTGTTGCACAGCTGCTCGGCACTCACTCCTGCTGGGAAAGTGCTGCCTGTTTGTTTTCAAATTATGGGAAAGAAAACGGTGGGGCAAGGGAGCATGCTCAGTAAGAATCCGAGAAGATGAAGGGAAAGGAGTATTACAAAAAACTACCCAAAACATGGAAAAAACCTGTCACAGGGAACATAATCACATCTCCTTGGATACTTTCACATTCTGGACTCCCTTCAGGAACTGCTGGTTTGGTACTGTGTGAGCAAGGTGGGTCCTGGACTCCAGGCACATGCATGCAGGACAGTATGAGATTTTTATAGAATCATAGAAAGTTTTGGGTCGGAAGGGACCCCTAGAGGTCATCTAGTCCAACCCCCCCACAGCGAGCTGGGACACCACTAACTAGATCAGGTTGCTCAGAGCCCTGTCCAACCTGGTCTTGAATGTTTCCAGGGATGGGGCCTCCACTACCTCTC